>Ga0315310_10001665_pt1 | contig 14072 bp, 12 predicted proteins | sample TDP5_MG_FD_203630 | JGI IMG/M metagenome (GOLD analysis project Ga0315310, IMG submission 203630) | Freshwater sediment microbial communities from Lake Towuti, South Sulawesi, Indonesia - TDP5 | ecosystem: Environmental > Aquatic > Freshwater > Lake > Sediment | place: Indonesia: South Sulawesi... | reverse complement strand
GTCTGGAACGGGCATGTATCGGAAGGGTTGCGCGTTAAGCGCGTTTTGACTCTCAAACAAGTCGATGCCTGCCTTCTCACAAAAGAGTGCTAACTCGTTTGCGAGTGCGTGGTTAACATCAAGATACGCGTTTTCGAACAGATTTATGGCTTCTGCAGTTTTGATGTTTGACACTTTGATGATTTCTGCGTCTGTAATCTTTCTCAAAACAAGGCTGGCTGCCTTCAGACTCTGTTCATTGAGTCCACCGACAACTTTTGGTCGAGTTGCGATTTCTTGAAACGTGGGTTGTGACGAGGTGTTGATGGGAGTGAAAGCCAAACCAAAATCGGTTCCGGCTCTCAGGCCCGAAGATTTCTCCAAGGCTTCTTTCACAAGGGTTTCGGTTACTCCAGGTCCTAGGGTGCTTCCAACGATGACCATTGAACCTGAACGTAGTCCCCTGCCCGTTTCTTTGCAAGCGTTTTCAACCTGTGAATAATCGGGTTTTTTCTTTTGGTCAAGGGAGGGCGGAACAGCGAGTACGATGATGCCACTGGTTTGAACCGCTTCCTTGGCTTGACTTGTTGCAGCGATGCGTCCCTCCTTTACGTGTTGTTTAATTAGTTGAGCAAGTTTTGCATCGCCGGAGGGAATCTTACCTTTCCTAATCAGATTAACGACGTAGGGGTTAGAATCAACGCCGATCACCTTGAAACCTGCGTTGGCGAATAGGCAGGCGGTTGATAGGCCTCTTCGTCCGCATCCGATTACGCTGACTGTGTATTTCCCGCGTTTTTCAGAGGTGTCGATGTCTGTTTCTTTCCAAGTTATCGCCGTAGTCATGTTGTCACCGCCAAAGGTTTTCTACCCTTATTCTCTTTTCATTGTAAAATAGTTTCGGAAGGTTTATCATAGGACCCTTGATTTTTGACATAACACCTAAATTCTCCAATTGGGTATGATCTCTGTGAGGAGAGAAGGTTGAAGTTTCGGAAGAACTCTCCCTCGACAATCTTTCTCACCTTATTCACTGTTCTGTCCGTCGTCTCCTTTATGGTTGGAATGCAGTTTGTTAACCTAGCAGAAGCGAATTTCTTTCCACTTCCAACTCCTCTGCCGGCGGTCTTCATTAGAAGTGATGGTAGCGTTGATCCTCCAGAGGCGCCTATTCAACGAGCTGGAGAGGTCTACACTTTCACGGATGACATTGTTGGTTATACTATTGCGGTTGAACGTGACAACATTGTAATTGATGGAGGAGGCTACAGTCTTCAAGGAAGTGGAAACTCTACTGGGATTTTCCTTCAAGAACGAAACAATGTTTCAGTAAAGAATATGAAAATCAGAAACTTCTCCTACGGCATTAGGCTCTATGCGGTGCCAGGGACAGGTTCTTCAGGGAACAACGTTTCAGGAAATAACATAACAAAGAACACCATCGGCATATGGGTCGGCTTCTCTTCAGGTAACAACGTTATTTCTGGAAACACTATCACAGAAAACGACTACGGCATTTCTATCGCTTACTCTTCAAACAACGTGCTTAGAAACAACCAAATGAACAATAACAAATACAACTTTTGGGTTGGAGCCGAAGTATCAATAGGAACGTCAAGTTTTGTTCACGACGTTGACACTTCAAACACGGTTGACGGTAAACCAATCTATTACTGGGTCAACCAGCGAGACAGAACCGTCCCATCTGACGCTGGGTATGTAGCCCTCATAAACTGCACCAGCATAACAGTTCAAAACTTGAAACTTGCCCACAACGGGCAAGGCATACTGCTTGTTTCCACAAACAACTCACTAATCACCAAAAACTACATAATAAATAACGGCTATGGCATCATGCTCTATGGCGCCTATGTTCCTTGTGCTTACAACCACATAACTGAAAACAGGATAACAGAAAACACAGAGGATGGCATTCATCAATGGGGAGGCCATGATGACACTATCACCAAAAACTACATAACAAACAACCAAAAGAACGGCATCAACTCCTTCGATTCTCGATATAACACCATTGTTGGGAACAACATAACGGCGAACAAGGACAACGGCATTAAGCTCTGGGGGTTTGATTCAAACAAAAATGTTGTTTCCGAAAACTATATAGCAAACAATGAAAATGGCATAACGCTCGACACCTCTTTCAACAACAATATTATTGGCAACAGTATAATAGCAAACAAGGGTTGGGGCATAATACTCGCATACACGAGCGTCACTCCATTTTCAAACAACAAAATCTACCACAATAATTTCGTCAATGACCAGCAGGCCGTTTACACTGTTGATGAGTTTTTGCCACCTCTCCCCCCTGCGACTCCCGCAACAGACAATTGGGACAACGATTTTGAGGGCAACTACTGGAGCGACTACAACGGCACCGACAATAACCGTGACGGCATAGGCGACACACCTTACATAATCAACGCCAACAATCAGGATCGTTATCCACTTATGAAACCCGTTGCAATTCCACCCATCGTAATTCCAGAATTCCATGATGAAGAAAACCCTACAGTGCCAACCGAGCCCTCAACCGAGCTTTCACCAGATCAACAACCTGGTTTCCTAGGTTCAAGCTTGCCAATGGAATATGGTTATGGAATAGTTGCTGCAGTAGGAGTAGCTGTAGTAGCTGTAACCGGATACTTGTTCTTTAAACGTAAAGGGTCGTCTACGGCAACTGAAACAAGCCGCAGTTAAGGCGTATTATTAATGAACAAGGAACAGGCGTTGGCAGCAGCCTCGGTCGCGATACTTCTGTTTCCAGTCTTTGTTAGAGTGCGTTTTGTTAAATCATCTGAGAAAGCAAATTTCTTTCAAGGTTCACCACTTCTTGCCATGCCTGAAGAGTACATTAATTACACCATTACTCGTGTCAACGGAAGCCTGTGGGCAAAGGTTGACGGAACCTACCCCTTGCACGTAGTGTTTGGATTCAGCGACGAGTTACCCTTGTTTTATCCAACTCCTCCGGGCACAACCAACATAATTGTAAGTATGAATGAAACAGAGCTCAGCTGGAGTAATTATACTCAAATCTATCCCGAAGCCTTACATAACACAGCTATCGGTGATTGGCCCATGATTTACTGCGTAATCAACCCTGTTCCAGACTATTTTATACTAAAAATCCATTATGAACACCCGGTTGAAATGATAAACGGAAGCTACACGTTTCTGTACGACCTGAACATAAGTCCTTATTTATCGCCTTGGAGTAACAAATCCACAGCTTACTTTAACATACGCATGGAAACAAACTACGAGGACTTACACGTTTACACCACAGGATCTGGAGGATGGAAACCGTTTAACTATACAATCACAAAGGAGAGTACAGCAGATTTGGTAAGCATCAAAATCACATCTGAGTATAATAAGCCACTTCCAGGCGATCTGGCAGTAACCTTCACAGACGCCAGAGCAAGTTCTCCAATAGAATACGGCTACGCAATAATAGCTGTAATAGTTTTAGCAATTGCAGTAGCCACAGGCTGCCTCTTCTATAAACGTAGAAAGTAGCATCAACAATCACTCTTTACGTTGAGTGTGTGGTTTTCTGTGTGTGTGTTTAGTTGTTCAATTGTTTGGGTTTGGGGTAGAATTTCTATGCAAACGCGGTGGCTTACAGCAAAGCCATAAGCTTCAAACCCTCTATCAGAAAATTCAAAGCAAAAAAGATCAAGACAACTCCAAGAAGGCTAACAACGTAAGAGTAATATTTGCTCTTAACAAGGGACTTCGACCTGTCCACGACCAAGGCAACGAATACCATTGAACCGATTAAAAACGTGTAGAATCCCAGCAGAAAAAAAATTGTTGCTGAGGCATCCGTTTTCAGAGTTTCTAAGATAATTGGACTTCCGACAGAAAGCCAAAATAGATAAGTGTGTGGATTTAAGAGGTTAGTAATGATAGCTCGTTTGAAAGCTTCTTTTCTTACGATCACAACTTCGAATTTACTGGTTTTGATTCTGAAATTCTGCAGACCTAGGTAGATTAGGTAACAAGCACCAAATACGGAAATTAGGCCGATGACTAAATCCTGTTCTGCAAGAGTTAACAACGCAAGTAATGTAAGTAGTATTATTGTCGAATCAGTGATCAGAGGAGACACCGCGACTTTGAGTCCCTCTTCCTTTCCGAATTTCAATGCTTCTGCTATAACCAAAGCGAGAACAGGTCCAGGAGACAGCCCTGCAACCAGTCCGAAAATAATCCCTGAAAACAAATATTCAAAGGCATTTACCATGCAAACAAATGCTAGATGATTCACATATCAATTTTCTGCTGTGTGGGTTAGGTTTGGGATGTAAATTCTATCCACCACCTCACCTCCCACTAGAAATGTAATTGGACTTGGAGTCACAGTCTACATTAAGCATTTGGGTCTGAGCACGTTTTCCTTGACCTCTTTAGACGGACAGACTGTCACGCTTCGAGAGAGGGTTACGCCGTCATGAATCACGGCGTGGTCACCGATTAGGCATCTTTTTCCGATTTTCACTCTGCTTCCAATTATTGCGGCTTCGCCTACGATGGCGCCTCTTATGGAAGTGAAGTTTGAAATCAATGCTCCTGGAAAGATTATCGAGTTTTCTACGCGGGCTCTTTTTCCAACAGTCACGTGCTCTCCTAAGGAAACGTGGGGACCGATTTCTGATTTTTCCCCGATTGTTGTTCCATTGTCGATCGTGGATGGGGCTTTTATTTCAACTCGGTCTTCTATGCGAACGTCTTTTTCAATTCGATTCTTTTTTATCTCCATGTCGAGCCAGAGCCTGTTTGCCATCAGGTAGTCTTCGGATTCTCCTATGTCAATCCACAGCCCTTCGAAGTTGTAGCCGTACAGTTTCCCTTCGTCCGCGAGCTTGGGAAACACCTCGCGTTCAATTGAAACGGTTCTGCCGCTGGGGATGTAGTCAAATATCTCAGGTTCCAGAACGTATATTCCAGCGTTTATCAGGTTGCTCGGTGCCTTTTCGATTGGCGGTTTCTCCACAAATCGTGCCACGCGGTTGTTCTTGCCTAATTCCGCAACTCCGTATCGACTCGGGTCTCCAACCCTGTAGAGCGCTATTGTGGCTATTGCCTCCTTGCTGGTTCTATGCTTCTTGATGAGTTCGGCGTAGTCAATGTTGGTGAGGATGTCTCCATTTAACACAAGAAACGGTTCTTCGTGGCCAATCAGTCTTTCGGCTTTTTTAATCGGGCCTCCGGTTCCAAGTGGACGCTGGAATAGGTTACGCGCTTTAGAAACGGGGGTGTCTTTGGAGATGGAGATTTTTGGTTTTTGTTTTGACTTTCTGCAGTGTTGAGCGAGGGCATCGGACATGTAGTTTATGGCTAAGATGACCTCTTCGGTTCCGCTTCTGGCCAGTTTTTCGATTGCCCAGTCAAGCAGGGGTTTGTTGCCTATTGGGAATAGAAGCTTGGGTCTGGTGCAGCTGAGGGGGCGTAGTCTTGTTCCGAAGCCTCCGGCCAAAACAACGGCTTTCAATTGACTGGCTCCATCTAGAGGTGTAACTGTGAGCGTTTCCCATGTAAAAAATCTTATGCCAAAAAAGACGGTTGTTACTAGCTACGATATGGGGTTTCTTTGAAGGGTTTGTAAACTCTTTTTAGCGGCCACTCTACTTTCCAGCCCGCCAATTTAAGTCGAGCCAATGTTGTGTCATAGGCGTCCATAACTTCCTCTTCCAGATTTGTGACTAGGTTTGGGCCGATCTCTGTCAGTTTATGAATCAGGTTTCTTCGTTCTTCGGGTGTCATTACGCGAGGGTCGGCGCTCATCGCAGCCACATGAAAGCTCACGTTGTAGTCGAGCAGATTGCGAATTGCTTGAAACGGGATTTCAAACGCCTCTGGCATGGCTCCGGTTTTCTTTTTGAAGGCTTCTGGAGTTCCCGCCTTCAGGGAGACTCGAACGTGCGGCTTGGTGAATTTTGCTATCTTTTGAACGTAGTCTCTGTCGACGCCGAAGAGTATGCCGTTTGTTTCTAAGATGAAACGTGGAAATTCGGATGCTTCGACGTGTTCTAATAGGCGCAGGAGGTGTTCCTTGCCCAGCGTAGGTTCAGCCCCAGAAATGCGCAGCTTGTTCACGCCGTATTTGTGCGCCGCAGCCTTTAATTGGTTGAAAGCCTCCTCCGCCGAGTAGAATCGACCGAAACGTTCCGGATAGTCACGTCCCCAGCTCACCCAACAGAAGACGCAGCGGAAACAACAACCAACGCAGTAGCCGGTTGCTATGCCGCCGTAAACACCAGTTGCGTAGAAAGCCTCGTACTTGCGTTCCAAACCGTGCGGTCCGTTTCTCGTGACAATTTTTTCGGTTTCTCTTGCCAACTCTACAGGGTCAAAGGGTTCAGAATCTGGTGTTACGAAACGGGGATAAGCCTTTGGAGTGTTCATGGAGGATCGAGAAAAAGATAATTTCCTAGAGATTTAAACTAACTTATCAGAGGTTCATTTCATGAAGAGGCTGCACAATGCTTCGAAGCCGAATCTATCGTTCATAATGTTGATTTCTTTCCTCGCTTCCTTCATTGTTGCCAGAGTTTTCACATACTTCTTTCCGTCGACCATTCTCATGGTTCAGGGTTATCATGTTCACCACTTCTGGTACGGCTTGGCTTTGTTGGTGATAGGCGGTTGGTTGGGCATAAACTACCGTGACGACCAAACAGAGAGAATAGCGGCAATAATCTTTGGAGTGGGAGGAGGATTAATCGGGGACGAAATTGGTCTGCTAATCACCTTTGGAGACTACTACAGCGAGCTCACTTACACGTTTGTGATATCATTGTTGGGCTTTGCCTTTATGGCGACCCTCTTCAAGAGGCACGGTCAGGCAATAATCACAGAACTCTTCGGATTCTTCCGCCTGAACATTGACCTTTATGTGGGTTTGTTCTTAGCCTTTGTCTCATCGGCGTTCCTGATACAGAGTGAAAACACGTTTGTAATCGTCTTGTCAGGCATAACATTCTTAGCTGGCTTAGTTCTGATTGTGAGGCGAATAACACGCTACCTCAGAACATTATTCACTTGAATTACTTCCGGAGTTTCAACAAAGCGCTAAAAAATAGAAACTCTGAGAATTGCCTGTAGAGTAAGCAATTTAACATATGCGTCGTAGCATCGCCAACATTTTTCTCGAGTTGTCAAGCATGGCGTGGTTGTTGTTAAAAAATACGTAGGCTTTGTTTGGTTTGGCTTCAAGGATTTTGGTTGCCACTTCTTTTAACTCTTCATCCGTGTAATAGTGGGTGTACCATCCGTGTCTTCCATGCATCCTTTCATACACCATTCCATTAGCGTTGACCACATCCAACGGGAAGTCTGGGCAATCAACACTCACCCAAGTTATCCCAAGCCGAGAAGCCCACTTCATCCATTTCTTGTCAAACCATGTTAAATTGCGGACTTCTAATGCAAACTTTTGCCCCAGCCCTGTTTTCTTAATAAATTCTTCGAGTCTGGTTGCCAAACTCGTTGTTATAAACGGTGGCAGTTGAAACAGGTAGAAATCTATGTTCGGTTCTAAAGGCTTGAACAGTTCCTCAGACCGTTTCCAAGAATCTAAGGCTCTTTCACTGAACCTAAAAGTGTGGGTAATCAAACGATGAACTTTGATAGACCATCGCAGGTCTTTTCCTTTAATCGTCCAAGACTTAACGTTGTTTGGGTATGGAAAACGATAAAAACTCGCGTTCAACTCCACAGCGTTTAAGCCAGAATTCCCCACATACCAATCCAGATTTTGCTTTTCATTCCAACCGTACATCCAACCAGAAGTGCCGACAAAAACCTCCATACAACCGTCACACTACTTTTTCTGCTTGATCATGCCTAAAAGGATATGCGAGGAGGACGAAGGTTTGCATCGTCTAGAGGCTGTCTTATGGTAAGCAGGATATAATGATGCATGTTGGTTATCATTCCCATTCTATTGTTGCTGGCGGCTTATGGGTTATGTCGTAAACAACCCGCACAACCTGCGGAATCTCATTTGTTATTCTCGTAGAAATTCTCTCCAAGACATCGTATGGAACCTTTGCAAAGCTAGCAGTCATGGCTTCTCGGCTCTCTACGGCTCTAACCGCAACAGTGTAACCATACGCCCTGGCGTCGCCCTTCACTCCAGTCGACTTGGTATCGGTCAAAACGGCAAAGTACTGCCACAGGCTGTCTTTTAACTCTGCTTTCTCAATTTCCTCGGTCGCAATTTTGTCTGCCTTCCGCAAAACCTCAACCTTCTCCTTGGTTACTTCACCCGTCACTCTCACCGCCAAACCTGGACCTGGAAACGGTTGCCGCCGAACAATGTCTTTGGGCAAGCCAAGCTTTTCCGCCACTTTTCTAACCTCGTCTTTGTAGAGGTCGCGCAGCGGCTCAACAACCGTTTTAAACCTCATTTTAGTCGGCAAACCAGCCACGTTGTGATGCGTCTTAATCTTGTCTGAAAACCTCCTGAAACCTGACTCAATGCGGTCCGGATAAATCGTTCCCTGAATCAGGTAAGCCGCGCCAACCTGTTTGGCTACGGTTTCAAAAACCCTGACAAACTCTCTTCCAATGATTCGCCTCTTCTCCTCGGGGTCAGTCACGCCGTCAAGCCGCTGCAGAAACTGCTCTTCAGCGTCAACCGAAACAAAATTGATTCCCAACTTTCCAAACGTTTTCTCCACAAATTCTGGCTCACTTTCTCGCATGAAACCATGGTCCACAAAAACCGCGGTCAAATTCTTGCCTAAGACCTTGGCTGCCAAGGCTGTGACGGTGCTCGAGTCTATGCCTCCGCTCAACGCCACGATGGCTTTTTCCTTGCCCACGGTCTGCTTTATCTCTTTTAGGGCGAGGTCAATGAAGTCTTCCATCCGCCAGTTTGGTTCGCAGCCGCAAACCTCAAAGATGAAGTTTTTCAACATTTTTGTTCCGTTTTCTGTGTGCACCACTTCGGGGTGCCACTGCAAACCGTAAATCGGCTTCTCCCTGTGCCTAAACGCAGCAACCGGACTGTTTTCTGTGTGAGCCAGAACCTCGTAGTCAGGCGGAAGAGCATACACGAGGTCACCGTGGCTCATCCAAACCTTTTCCCTTTTACCTAACCCCTTTAGCACGCCCACAGCCCTGTCAATAACAGCGTAGGTTACGCCGTACTCCCTTCTTTCACCAGGCTTCACCGCGCCACCAGCCATCTGGGCTAGAAGCTGATGCCCGTAACAGAGACCCAAAACCGGCAGGTTCCACTCAAAAATTTCTGAGCTGCACTTGGGTGCGTTCTTTTCGTAGACGCTGGCTGGTCCACCCGAAAGGATCAAACCCTTCACGTTAAACCTATCTCGGAACGATTTGATTTCCTTGGCTGTGATGTCGTGAGGAACTGCCTCTGAATAGACGTTGTGCTCCCGCACGCGCCTACCTATCAGGTGGCAGTATTGCCCGCCGAAGTCCAGCACAAGGATGGTGTCGTATTTCATTTGGACGCTTTTCTCGCAGACTTGGTTCTAAGCGACTATCTTAAACGACATTTTAACCTTTATGTTCTAATATCATACGACGTCAGTTTGACGCGGTTTTGACGGCTTCAGACACTCTTCTCAAGCATTCTAAGGCAGAATCATACGTTGGGAAGCCTCTCATACCACATTCAGGTCCAGCGTAAGGCACTCTGTCTTCACCGAAATGTTCAACAATCTTGGTCAACCGTTCCCTCATCAGCTCAACGTTTTCAACAAAAACTGTTGGGTCTATTTGCTTTTTTGTCAGGTTTTTCCATGTTTCAGCGATTTTCTCGTTTATACTTATTTCATTCAGTTTATGTTTAGATGCGGCGATAATGTTGTTTCTTATTAATTGGTCAAAGTCAGTCACCGCGATGCTTGCCTTCAAGAACTTGTCAGTTGACTCCAAGAGTTCTTTGGTTCGTTTGGCTTGATAAAACGAATCATTAACATGGGACTCAATCACGTTGAGGGCTTTCACTTCCCAAAACAATTCGTCTGAGGTGTTGTGCAAGTGAAGACATGCTTTGGCTCCTTTGGCTCTAATCTTGTGCATTGCGGATTCCCAAGCATTGAGCAGGTTTTCTCTGCCCTCTGAACCGCGGTCGAGCAATGGATCGTCAACAAAGCCGAAGACTGGCTCGTCCACGGAAACAAGTGCCACGCTTCCTTGCTTATCGTTAAAAATGTTTGCCTCAACTATCTGCGCTAGCACGTTGCCGAGTCGAGTGAAGGTTCCTTTGTCTTTGTAGGCGAAGAGCGAAGACATGGTGTAGGGACCTGTGACGCAGATCCGAAGCCGGAAGGGTTCTCCCAATTTTTCATAAATCTCTTGTGAACGATTTTTAATGGCTAAGACTTCTGGAATGAGGCTCTTTTCTTCTCTCAGAGTCAATACGGCTGTTTCAATGTAGCCTCCGTTGACTTTTTCAACGCCTTCGATCATATTAAAAAACATTTGATTCATATCTCTATACTGCGGGTAATTGGGCACATCAATACCAGCTTCAATTTTATCAATGAAGCTAGCCACCACAGTATTCTCAAAAGACTCGGTGAAATCGTTGACGACTCGCCCGTGGTTGGAGGCGCCCTCTAAAAACTTTTTAAAGTCACCGACGAAAGGCAGACTTCCCTCGTCACACGATTCAACCATGGAGAAAATTTCACCTCGCCTTGTTTATGTTATGGAAGGCTTGTTTTAAAGTGTTCCCATCCACGAGCATCTATCGGAAATGTTTTCTTTCCCGTCTTTAAAACGAGAGTTTTCTCTTTGGTGACGCGACCAATCTTAATTAAAGACACCTTTTTACTTATTCTTTTCCACAACATGGGCTTAACAGTTACAACGAGTTCGTATTCTTCTCCACCGTAAAGACAAAGCTCAATCGGGTCGAGTTTGTGCATTTTTGCGAGTTCGCTCGCTTCTTCAGCTATTGGAAGGTTGCTGATGCTGAAGCCAACGCCGCTGGCTCGGGAGATTTCGTGTAGGCTCCAAGCCAGTCCGTCGCTGGAGTCAATTGAAGCAGTTACTGCGCCTGTTTGGGCTAGAGTCAAACCCTCTTTGAGTCTTGCCCGCGGCATAAGGACACTGTCCACAAGGTGCTTTCTCACTCTTAACGGCGCCGAAAAATGTTGAAGCAGAATCTTTAAGCCAGCGGATGTTTTGCCGAAGAGACCTGTGACAGCCACTATGTCGCCGGGTTTTGCGCCGCTACGTAACATAATACGTCTTTTCTCGCCGATTCCGAAAACTGCGCAACTGATAACCAAATCGGATGCCTCACTGGTGTCTCCGCCCAAAACGTAGGTATCGTATTCCCGTGCTCCAATGTTTAGCCCTTCTCCCATTTGCTCGATGTCTCTTTTTTTCAAATTTCTTGGAACGCCAACTGAAGCGAGCAAGGCGATGGGTTTAACCCCTTTGGCTGCTAGGTCGCTTATGTTCATGACCACAGCCTTGCGGGCAGCTTGCGTGAGGCTCATGCCTGGGGGCACATCGGTCTTGCCCACGAGCATGTCGGTCTTTAAAACAGCAAGTTTTCCATTTCCGATGTCTACCGCAGAAACGTCGTCGCCGAAGGGAACAGGCATCTCTGGCATCTTTTCTAATTTACTGAGAATGATATCGATTATCTTGCGCTCAACTAGTTCTGCGACGCCTTTCAAGCTTTGGTCCTCCAATGCTTCATTATGGTGGAAAATGGCTTAAGTTTTTGTGGTAGGCGCTGAACCAACGGCTTAGAGTTCTTTGGAGTGGACGTAGAAAGCTAGGGCGAATAATAGATAGCCAAAGTGGAAAAGTAGCTCTAAGGGGTGTCCGTTATAGTATGTGCCTTCAAGAGCTGTGTAACTGAAAGCCCCGTCCGCAACCACGTTTGAGAGGATGGCGCCGTTCATCAAATGCCAAGCCACCCCAACGCGACCCTTAAGCCTTGTGACAGTGAACACCAAAAGCCCGAGGATGGCTTCAAGAAACAAGGCGAGGTCTAAACCTGGATAAGCGAGACTTGTGCTTAATGTGGCAAGGTCTTGCTGCGATGCCTCTGCAAGAACTGGCATCATGAGCAGAAGAAAGGCTGTGACGCTCATACCTACAACGATGACACTAGCCACGAAAAACATCTTTGCGGATATTGCAGGTTGAATGATCTGAATATAAAGTAACAGGGCGATGAACATCGGCACGTAGCCAATAAGCCAGAAAACATCTGCGATTGAAGGGTAAGGAACCTCAATGCCAAGAATCATCGTGTAAACAGCCCACCCTAACTCGCCCAAAAACCAGAGAATCATCCCAAGAGCGAAGCCGAGCCAGATCTTAGACAGTCGGCTTCCAAAATTGTCCCAGTACCTTCGCAGTGCAAAAAATGAAGAGAGCACAGCCATGCCAGCGATAAAGGGTGGAAAAACGTTTGAAAAAGTGTACATGAAATCGAGGTAGAAATTCTGGAAGATATAGATTGCAACTAGTCCTATGGCAGTTACCAAGCACAGCCAGTAGGCAAGTCTGATCTCTCGCCTAATCATCCGTGGAGTAACATCAGTTTTTTGCCTTGTTTCACTCATCACGAACCGACAATGTAAAATGAGATGCTGAGAGTTGTTATTTTTTATGAATGCTAATTTCTTATGTAACATCTTGATTCTGAATCACCAAACCTCTTAAAAACAGGCTACATCTTCAATATTCATGCTCAATGCCCCGATAGCTCAGCCGGTAGAGCAACGGTTTCGTAAACCGTAGGTCGCGGGTTCAAATCCCGCCCGGGGCTCTATTGAATCGTTAGCCCCTAAGAAAGTGTGGTGTGCCTATGGCAAAGCAAACGCCTAGCATTGTGTACTGGCTTGGGGACAACCTCTACCTTAACATAACCAATCGGTGCACTAACAACTGCTACTTTTGCTTCAGAAACTACAAGGATGGCATTAACGGCTTCAACCTCAAACTGACCGAAGAACCCACAGTCGACCAAATCGTCACAGCAATACGGGAGGTCATAAACAAGAGACCTTGGAGAGAAATCGTGTTCTGCGGATTCGGCGAACCCTCAACAAGACTTGACTGCGTTTTAGAAGTCACCAGACAAATAAAGAGGCAACACGCAAACATCATCCGCGTTGACACCAACGGTCAGGCACAGCTACTCAACAAAAACAGAGACGTGATAAACGAAATGAAGGAAGCGGGCGTAGACAGGGTCAGCGTCAGCCTAAACGCCCACAACAAACAAACATACGACCAAGTGTGCAAGCCAAAATTCGAAAACGCCTTCCAAGAAGTCTTAAACTTCATCAAAGAGGCTAAGGAGAAATTGGACACAGAAATAACAACCGTGACAATCCCTGAGGTTGACGTCTCAAAGGTTCGAGAAATAGCCGTCAACATGGGCGTCAAATTTAGAATGAGGGAATACATACCCTGCTTCTGGTAGATGTCGCCATGAACCTAATTGAAGTCCTGATTCTTGCGGTTATCCAGGGCATAACCGAATGGCTGCCAATATCTAGTTCAGGCCACTTAGCCCTCGCGCAAAAATATTTGGGTCTAAACGTTCCGGTGCTTTTCGACGTGATACTCCACATTGGAACATTGTTCGTGGTTCTGTTTGCGTTCCGGAAGGACATCATAAAAATCATCAAGGCAGCGGCTAAACTAAACTTCAAGACCGAAGAAGGCAAACTCGCCCTTTACGTAATTGTTGGGAGCATACCAACAGCCATCATCGGCTTTCTCTTCCAAGACACATTTGAATCATTTTTCACGAATCTTTTCGCAGTCGGTTTAGCCTTTCTGTTCACCGGCACGCTTCTCTACTTTTCAGAGTTCGGGAAAAACAAAAATAAACGCTTGAATTATCTGGATGCTTTGCTCATAGGAACGGCTCAGGGCATAGCTCTCATTCCGGGCGTCTCAAGAAGTGGCGCCACCATTTCAACAGGGCTACTGAGGCGAGTGAAAAGGGAGAAGGCTTTCCAATATTCTTTCCTGCTCTTCATACCAGCGGTTATAGGGGCAACGGTGGGAACAAGCATAAAGGAGTGGCAGGACTTGGTGGCAAG
>Ga0315310_10001664_pt1 | contig 14087 bp, 19 predicted proteins | sample TDP5_MG_FD_203630 | JGI IMG/M metagenome (GOLD analysis project Ga0315310, IMG submission 203630) | Freshwater sediment microbial communities from Lake Towuti, South Sulawesi, Indonesia - TDP5 | ecosystem: Environmental > Aquatic > Freshwater > Lake > Sediment | place: Indonesia: South Sulawesi... | reverse complement strand
GGATTGGTTGTTTTTTCGATCGACTAATCCTCCTTTGCCGCCGTCTTCTAACTATGTTACATGGTGTGTAACATCAGAAACATATAAACGTTCACTTAAAACACGCAAGAGGAAGGTTGCAGCCTGTATGTATCTCTGTGCTGCCTTGCGTGAGTTCTGTGCATCCATTCCCAGCAAGCATTCTATTTGAAATCTTAAAAGCCTCGGTGGGTCGCCCGTTTTCAGACAGGCCGTGATTTAGAGCGTGCCCCTTTAAGCTCTTTACAAGGTTTTCGTCTCGTCATCACCACTAGCTTAACCTCGAATAAACATCTTTTCCGCCGTTTTTCCACGTTCTCGCTCTCCATCATTTGACTGAAACGAAACGTGTTTCGATGCTATAAACATAAAAAATAAAAGAGGGAAATCACTTGACTCCGATCACATTGACGATCTTTCCCTTCCGCTTGGCAACGAAAGCGGCTATGGCGATCGTTGACATCACCACCACAAGGGCTATCACCAGCTCCGGCGTAATGAACTGGGGGCCTATTCTTTCTATCACCCTCGGCGCTATTTGACTTCCGGATGGGACCTCCACCACATATTTTGGCGTGGTGGCTTCCGGTGTGGTTGTTCCAGGCACCTCAACGCCTATGGATGGGTCGTGTTCGAGGGTTCCGTTGAAGTATGGGTAGCCGATGAACAGTCTCATGTGGTTTTCAGTTCCGATGTAGGCGGCAACCACCTCGTTCTCCTCCGCCTCCATAAGCTCTCCAGCTTCGCTCTTAGGTGTCACTTTCGCTGATGCTATAAACTTGAAGAACCCTGCTAATGTTTCGTTTGGGGTGGCAAATCGAAGCTTGAAGTGGTCGTGGAGCTTCTTTCTGACATCCCAAGGTCTTGCATCCTCGCCGGTTCTGTCAGGGCCGATGAATATTCGCCTGCCATCAAAAATCATATGGGAACAAATCGACCAATACTCGATGTTCTCCGGGTTTATCATCGCCTCTCTAATCTTTGTGACGTTAATTGATGCGAGGTTTATCCACAACGCCAGCCTAGACTTCCTCTCTGGTATTTCTATCTCATATTCGTCCCGTAGAACAGAGATCAGCGGCTTAAGGATGTCAATGTTCCACTTCCAATTCTCGATCATGAAGTCCATTTTCATCTCGTGTGCATCGACTTTGTACTCGTAAAGAACTTCCCCGTTCTTTTTGACCACTTCTGTGGCGGGCTCATAGTAGAATCGACATCTTATCGTAATGTTGTTTTCCGCGAATTCAAAGCGAGGCATATACGTTTCAACGAGCTTAAAGGCCCATGCAAAGCCGATCACATCGCCGTCTTTATTAGTGAAGTTTCCTGCCTCAGTGAGGGTCCAATTGCATGCTTTGAAGGGCAAGTAGGGTGGATGCCAGTTTTTATAGATGTCCTTTATAATCCCTCCAAGGTGGAGAAGCTCCTTTATCCTGCTTGATTTCTCAAGTTCCGTCTCCGTTGGCTTAAAGAATCGTTCATATAGATTTTCCGCAAGGGCTTGGTACCTTTCCTTATAGAATTGATCAACGAAGGTGAAGTATTCGATCAGCCCTTGAAACTTGACCACATAGATCATCTCTGGCTTCCCTGTGTACCACCAGAGGAACACTGGCCATCTCCCATCAGCCGGGTATCGTATAGTAATCACAGGCGTTTCAATTGTTTTCCATCCATATTTCTCCTCGATTATCGCCGGTATGGGCTGTGCAGTTACTGGATGCGTCAGCACTGGAAGGGCCAACGACGTCAGCAAAATCGCTAGAAAAATCGCCGCAAATCGATTTTTCCTCATTTTCAAGCTCTTTCACTGAAATAAGCTTGGAAAAGATCTTCTTAAGTGAATCGTTTCGATAAAACTCGAATTTTTATTATTGAGAGTTCTAGAAACCTAGAACACTCACCTTAGGCGCCCCAGAAGTACCAATAAAACAATGTTAAGGTATAGAACCGATAGACTCACGATGATGGACCGATCGAGGCGCAAGCCCTTCCCAAAACATAAGGCAGAAGACAATAGCAGTAAGTCCCAGATTTGAAGGCCGAGAAGAAAATACCTAGCGACGTTAGGTGGGACAAGCGGGTAGATGTACGGAAACAAGGCTAAGGGAAGTGCAGAGATGCCAACACAGGTGAATAACTGGAGATCACCGCCCACCCTTCTGTAGAGCAGGTAGATGAGAAAGTCAGACAGCAGGAACAGCCCGATCCAGTGACAAAAGAATAGCGTAACAATTGTTTCAAATGCGTGGGTGGAGGGGAAATAAAAGAATAATATGGGCTCGACTCCAGCGTGAGCCGCCCCTACCGCACCTAGGGCTAACACCAAAATGGAAACCGGCAACAACCTTTCTGGTCGAACGGTTTTCACGAAAACTGGGGACAGGAAGAGCCATTTCCCTAAACGGTGGCTGAAAGCCTCTCCGATTTCTAGGGTTGAAGGCAACGTCCCGTCCTTCAATACCTTGTACAAAAGCCTCCCCCGGTCATTTAACAGATATTTCCTGTGGTTGTCTTGAGTCAGGAAGTCAGAAAGCATGTCGAGATGATAGTATATGGTGCCGACGCCGAGGCCGAGGTCCTCCCTCAACTCCTTAAAGCTAACCTTGCCTCGGGTACCTAAGATCTCAATTATTCTACGGCGTGCCGGCTCCCTCAGCAAGGTGTAGTATCGTGATATGTCTTCCGTAGCCGTCACCTTCCTTTGCTAAGCCTCATGTAAAATATATGTATTAAGAAGGAGCGGTAGTTATTTGCAGTTCAGATAGGCTTTAAACCTGAAGCATCTATAAACCGATTTCAAAGAAATTCCGTAAAATCCAAAAATTCCTGTGGCATACCTTGGTTGCGCGATGCTCTAACTCTCTTTCGCCGTCAACTGGTTCAGGAATTCACCGAACTTCCCGTCGAGAATCTTGAGGGCTTCAAGCAAGATTCGCTCAACTGGAAGCGCACCGGTTGACTCCACATCTAAAATAAATGCGTTTTTATCCGAGGTTACATCTATGGCGGGTGGGCTTAGGGGGCAGGCGTTCACGCAATCCTGACAGAGGTTGCACTCAATAATGTTTCGAGTTTCTATCCTCTTTCCAACGTCTACAAGGATTTTCTTGGGACATATCTTCACGCACTCGCCACAGGCGTCACAGCGCTTAGCATCGATTTTGATTTTTGACAGATGCTTATAGGCACACATGGAGACGGGCTGCCATTTTGCATGCGCTTTTCCCCTCCCCAGCCGAGCGTACGCCTCCAACCTTATTTTCTGATCAGGTGCAAGTTTCACGATGGGAATGTTGTCCCTTACGGGTTTGATGTCCGGGTTTTCTGGCACTAAGTCCCTGGAATACACCGTTTTTGTTCCCTCACTAGCTTCGACATCCAATGTTAAAACTACGCGACAGAGGTTGCATCCAAGCTCGCTTTTGCAAGGACACTCCTCAGGCAGGTTGTAAGTGTCTAAATCCGTCTTGAGGGGGATAAGCCCCAGTCTATGGGCGAGAATCTCGTCATGGAGCATGGATGAATTTTCGATAACCACCGCCTCATCAATAGCCATGGAGGGGACCTCGGCGAGCATTATTCTGCGTAACGCATTCAAAAAGGCAACATCGACTCCATGAATAATCAAACGCATAGTGAGATCCGTTTTCTCAACCACTCGAATCTCCATCATCCACGTCCCCCACATAATCACTCGTAAAGTGGGCTAGACCCTACGGCCCCTACGTCCTCCCTTTCTTCTCGTTCCGTTGTGTGGGATGGGCGTTATTTCTTCGATGCGACCGATGCGGAATCCAGCTCGGGCGAGGGCTCGTATGGCAGCCTGCGCACCTGGCCCAGGCGTTCTAGCGTCGGATCCACCGGGAGCTCGAACCTTGATGTGTATGGCCTTGATCCCCTTGTCTCTTGCGATGGCAGCAGCGTGACCTGCGGCCCGCATGGCGGCGTATGGCGATGATTCTAGGCGAGCCGCCTTCACAAACATGCCTCCGGAGGTTCTGGCAATAGTTTCAGCGCCGGATATGTCGGTGATGTGAATGATGGTGTTGTTGTAGGAGCTGTACACGTGAACGACCGCCCATCTTTCAGCCTTTTTGCTCACGACTCTTCCTCCATCTCTGCCTCGGGGCTAACGGATTCTCGCAGGGGGTGAGTAGGGTTTGATAGGGGGCTGATTGGGGCATAGGCTATTTTCGCTTCCTCGTCCCTTAGAACCAGATAGCTTGGGGAGGAAACTCTTTTTCCTTCAATGGCTATGTGGCCATGCGTGATAAGTTGACGAGCCTGATAGACGGATTTGGCCAAGCCTCTTCGAAACACGAGGGTCTGAAGTCTACGCTCAAGAACTTCTTCCAGGGTTAGGTCTAGAACGTCGTCTAACACGGCGGTTTCCGGGAGAATTCCGAGGCGGTGAAGCCTAGCGAGAAGTTGTCTTTCCATTTTCCTCCTCTCTTCAGCGGGCATGCCTAAAAGCGATCGAGCGATCCCTCGAAACTTTGAAAGCATGGTTTTGTGACGCCACAGCTCCCTTTTGTTTCGCAACCCGAACTGACCCAGGAGTCTGAGTTCTGCCTGCAAAACGTCGGTTCGCCAAGGAAACCTTGAGGTTTCATATTTTTTCCGCTGTTTTTTGGGATCGCCCATTAAACGGCCTCCCTCGCCTTTTTCTTCACGCCCATAGCCTTTCCAGCCCTACCCGTTGTTCTAGTTCGCTGCCCCCGAACCTTCAACCCATAAGCGTGACGAAAGCCCATCCACGACCTGATCTTTTTCATCTGATCTATGTCCGACTTTATTTGAAGAGCTAGATCAGAACCGATGAGGTGAAGGCCCTTTCCGGTCTCCCTATCCTTGGGGCGGTTGAGGAACCACCCTGGGATGCCATATTTCATGGGGTTCTTTATGATGTCCTCAACCTTCTCCACTTCAACCTCGGAGAGAAAGCCCAAGCGGGTTTCCGGGTCGATGCCGGCTTTCTGCACAATCACGTTAGCCAGATTGATCCCTATGCCCTTGATATCAGCTATGGCGTAACCTACCTTTTTGGCGCCATCTAAGTCGGTGTCGGCAATTCGAATGATGTGTCGAAACTCCCTAGGCATTCTGAACCGCCCATATCCTCCCTTGAGCTAACTACGAAGTGACTTGTAATTTATTTAAACTTTTACCCTTTTCCATAAACTTTACGTATTTTTACGGATGACCGTGTTAGGTCAAGGTGTTTCATAAGGGAGAGCGATCCACGAGCAAAGCGAATCTATCTAGACAGAACCTGGAAGGAAAATGACGTTTGGATGGCGGAAGAGGAGCAAAAGTCAAAACAAGAGTGTTTTTCACCGTCAAGAAAAAGTTTCGGCTCTAGATAAGCGTCGAGATCTGAGAGATGTTAAAACCTCAAAGTATGTGGATGGTGCAGCAGCGCGCGCAAAAGCTAAAGAATGGCGGTTAACTTCGAGCGGTTATGGCTCTGAGTAACATTAAGAAAACCCATAAGACTATTGGTATGAGCACTAAGCCGGCTAGTGAGGGGTGGATTGCCGCGAGAAAAGGCAAATATAATACGTACACGATCAGGACCGCCACGACGTAGACTATGCACCTAACCACGACCTTCAACCGTTCTACAGGGATCTTCGTCCTCTTCCTCCATCGTATGTACTCGTGGGCTAGAACGTCTGATGCGGCTTCCAGCAGGAGGCGAAGCCCGCCATATGCCTTGAAGATGAAGATGGAGAATGCTATGAGGAGGATTAGGGCGCAGGCAAGGGGCAGCACCACGGGCTCTATTCTACCAGCCGCGGGCAGAAAAACCAGGGCGCCGAAGAGCCATATGAGCGCTGCGGCAGAAAGGTTGATCAGGGTGTCCGGTAGGTGCTCTCTCATAGCAGAAGCTAGCTTAGCTCGGGCTCTGGCTTCTTCTCTTCCACTCATTTTCTATCCTGGCTGTATCGATTTTAGGAGGCGCTTTAACATCATGTACGCTATTGAGAAAGACGTTACTATGGCTATTACTAGACCTATGATTATCGCAAATGTTTTTTCAACGTTGTCTGGCCATGGCATCCTCTGGAATACGAGTTCGTAGGCTCGGGGAAAATACGCTTTGAAAAATAGGAAGAACGAGAGGTCAGCGACGAGTATGGCGGATAGCACCGCGATCTTGGTTGAGAGCTTCAAGGAGCCGCACCGTCTCTTCTCAGTCTAACCTAACGCCTTTCCAGCCCATTCGGTGGAGTAGCGCCTGATCTCCCCTGAGATCGCCTTGACAACCCTCCAAATCTGGTAGATCGCCCAGACGACGATCGCTATTAGCACCACTCCTGAGAGGCCTGGGTGTATGAGCGTCAGGTAGTCCGAGAAAAGCAGGAAGGCCAGGGACACGGCTATCACGTAGAATATGCCTCTCAAAGCGGTTCTATAGTGCTCAACCTCCTCCGGAGTCACATCGTACGGTGCCCCTATCTCGCATGCGGCTAGACCGGCAACGCCGTCAACGGCTCTACGAACGTCCACGAATATCCTCAAGACAAAAACTGCCAGCGCGACCAGTATGATGAAGTTCAGGATCTGCGGAAGGGGATATTCATACCACTCGATTCCTTGGGATATGGGTATGAATATCAGACGGCCGAAAAGCCACACCAGCACCGCAGCTGTTATCCCCAACGCTATGGACGGAATAGAGCCTAAAAGAGCTGCCTTGGACTCCTTGCTCACCTTATCGTAGTATTCCTTTGGAGGAGCTTTTTCTTCCCTCTTAGGAGGAGGCTTTGCCTCTGCCACAAAATCACCTCATGCTTTGACGGAGAAGGGCTAAATTTAAGTTTTTCTCTGAAAATGCCTAGCGCACGCGCCATACAGGGGGCGCTTAGCGGGGGATGTCTCCACTAGCCTATGGTTTATTTGAACTCTACTTCAGGGGATTACAGAAAGAAAAATCGATGTTTAGGAAGGGAATTAATAAGGGGGTAAGGCGATTTTCTTAATTTGTCATTCATGAAAGTTAAATATCCATCGTTAACTAGTGTGGCGAAAGGGTGGCTACAAAATGAGTGGTGTGGTGCTGGAAGATCAGATAGCTGAAGCTTTCGAGAAACAGGGCTATATCGTTTTTAAGCGAAGGAATCACTGCGACGTTTTAGCCGTCAAACCAAACATGGCCCTAGCCTATCTCGTGGAATGCAAGGATTATCAGCTATCAACCAAACAACAGCGTCTAGCTGTGAGGGAGCTCAATCGAAATTACACTCACGCCCTCGAACTTCTATTGGAAAATCGCCTCCATCCACAAAGAATCTTGAGGGTTCTGGTGGCCCACGCCTTCTCCTATCAAGCCAAGAACATCCTTCAATATACTCCAACCGATTTCCTAAAACACATCCTCTCCTAGCTCACACAAACCGGAGAGCTAGCACCTGCTCACTTGAACGCGCCGTTTTCAAAAAACTTCATATATAGATTTCGAGCCTATAGCATGAACAAAGAGGTAGAAATTTGCCTTTAACTCCCTTCCATTACCCCGTGGCTTACATCCTTTACAAGCTTAACAGAAAACTTAGTCTCCCCGGATTGGTGGTGGGTTCGATGTTTCCAGACCTTGAGACACTAACTCTATACGTTTTGCTCGGGTATAGGTTTCCTGAAAGGATTTTTTTCACAGTTTGCTGGGAGCCACAACCATAGGGACGATCTTCTCCGTTGCATTTACGGCATTGATCTATCCGACGTTATCTAGTTATTTCTTCAAGATCGACAAAGTTAAGGTTAAAGAGAGGTGTAGGATCTCCCTTGGTCTCATATTTTCGTGTCTCCTCGGCAACGTATCCCACGTTTTATTGGATGTCGTAAACCACCCTTATAACCCCTCTTCTGGCCCTTTTCGCCACTAACACCCAGCCCAAACTGCTTTGCATTGGGAGGCATGGTAAACGCGTCTTTGATCGTGCACACGTTCCTCGGAATTCTCTTTGTCGCGCTGTTCATTAATCAACGTGAAGATATTTGGGAGCGGTTACTAGTGGGGTAACAGGCACGACACAGATGCACTCATCATCCCTTACAGTTCAAACCCAGTGCTTAATCGAAAACTATCCGGTTACACAAACCAAGGGTTCGTTTAGAGGCTGCACACTCGTGAACCTCAACCTTACATCTTTTAAACTTATGAAACTTCTTTTTAAGTGAACTGTTAGAAGCAACAAGGGATGTGTACCAAATGAAAGTTCCAGTTTGTTTAGAGGTTGGTTTGGGTGGGACGGGAGCTTTTGTTCCAGATTGCCCTGGTTGTTGGGTTTTTGGAAGAACTCCTAGAAGTGCCTTAAAGAAAGCGAGGGCTGCTGTGGTTGAGTGGATTGAATGGCTGAAGAGGCATGGCGAACGACCTTGCATCAAGGCTGATGAAGTAGAAGTCGTAGAAAGTGAGATTCTTCGCGTCACTTATAATCCGGTAGAGGCCGGTAAGCCTGAGCCATTGTTTTGGTCAGAGGTTCTCCCGATTAGCAGTGAGGATATTGAAAGAACAATACGGTTAATGGGATATTCTCGCGGTGACTTGCTGAAACTTGTTTCAACCTTAAATGAAGAAGTTCTTGATTGGCAACCACCTGAAAAGCCTCGCACGATCCGAAACTGTTTGAGACATATAGGAATTGCAGAATGGTGGTACATCACACGTCTTGACATAGATTTACCCGAGGAATTTCCGGAAGATGTTTTCGAACTACTTCATTCTACAAGAGAAGCCGCAGTGTATGACTTGCAAAATCTACCGAAAGAAAAGTGCGGTGGAATCTTCCAGCCAAGGAAGTATGTGGACCCGGAAGCGTTGGTCTGCAATCTCTGGACAGCTAGAAAAATGCTGAGAAGATTTGTTGACCACGAAAGGTTACATACAAGATACATCGAGAAAGTCCTAAAAATGTATCAAAATAGAAAGTAACGATAGATTCAGTAGGCTAATTCTAGGGTTTATCCAGGAAAGAAACCTAGAAAAACAGTCAAAATGCTAAGGTAATATGGCGCCGGGGGTGGGATTTGAACCCACGCGGCCCTTGCGGACCACAGGCTATCTCAGCAACTCCAGGCATGAGCTCTGTCAGTGACAAGACTGCTCCCTACCGGATTTCCCGCATCGCCTGCCCTAGGACACCCCGGCGTGCTGCCTAGATAAAGAGGGAGGCCATGTTTTTTAGCTTTTTGAGAGGAGAATCCGATATCCGCCTTTTCTCGCGAGTATATCCACGTTTCCGAATGCTCTGTTCATGAGGCTGGTGAGCCTTTTCCCTCCGATTTTTGATCGGACGACGACTTGTAGTTCTCCGTCCTTTACAAGGTGTTTTGGGGCTTGGGTGATGAGGGGCTCAACGACTTTCATGCCAGCGGTGATTGGGGGGTTTGAGAGGATGGTTTCGAATCTCGTGTCTCCTACGGGCTCGTAGAGGGGGCCTTGCTTCACCTCCACGTTTTGAAGGGCATTTCGCTTGGCATTCTCCTTAGCCAGCCAAACCGCTCGCTCGTTCACGTCGGTCATGAAAACCTTAAGATTTGGATTAAAGGTGGCAGCGGCTATTCCCACGGGTCCATACCCGCAGCCAACATCCAGCACGCTTCCCCTCTCCGGAAGGATCATGAACTCGATGAGGAGGCGCGTTCCGGGGTCGATGCGGGTTCTGGAGAAAACCCCCGAGGCGGTTACGAACTCGAAGAGCCTGCCCCTAAAATAGGTACGGAGGACTCCCAGATCCAGTTTAGATTTTGGGTGTTTAACAAAATAGTGATTGCTCATAGGCCACTACGCCACATCTTAGGGTAGACGCCGCGAGGCATCAAGACCCGTTGAGTTTTGGCCACGAGCCCGTGGTCCATCTTCAAAATCTCTTCGGTTGATGCCAGCGCCCTCGCTAGCGATACAGCCTCGCCCTTTTGGGTGAAAACGGCGACCGCGTCCTTGGGTTTTATCCCTGTTTCTAGGGATATGACGCCTGGCGCCGCTAGGTGGGCCCCGTGGCAGAGGGCGTCCACAGCAGAGTCGCGTACGTAGATTTTTGGGAGCGGTTTCAGCGCCTCCTCCATGGGGTATATGAATTTTCGAAGCAGTCCTTCATCGTTGGTTTCTCGCCAAAGCGTGAACATGTAAGATACGTCGTGCAAAGTAACTGACCCTTCGTCCTCAAGGAATGGTCCTGCCCTTGTTCGGCGAAGCTCGCGCATGTGGGCACCACAACCTAGGGCCTCCCCCAAGTCATAGCAGAGCTTCCGAACGTAGGTTCCAGCCTCGCATCCCACCCTAAAAAGGACGTTCTTTTCATCCGTTTCAAGGAGGTTGAGGTAGTATATTTTTCTGGTTCGAAGCCTCCGCTTGACCGAGGCTCGGACGGGAGGACGCTGATAAATGGTTCCGCAAAACTCGTCTAGAGCAGCCTTGATTCGATCCTCTGACACTTGAGAGTGGAGCCTCATGACACAAACGTATTCCTTCCCAGACAAGAGGAGGGCTTGAATAACCTTAGTGGCTTCTTCTAGAGCGATGGGTAGAACACCGGTCACCTTGGGATTTCCCTGACCCTACCGGGCCTCTAGGGTCCCGCCGTGACCCGCCCGCTCGAGGCTCAAGATGCGCTTGACCCAAGCGGTTACCTCATGGCTAGATGGGCCCGCTGGCTTATCTAGGTTGATTACTCCAAACCTAACGTAGTCTTGAGGAGGGCGTTCGTAGGGTTTCTGTCCAAAGTGTGGGTCCGTTTCCTCCTCAGCCTTAACCATCAGCCTTCGCTCAATTTCCCAAGGTGCCTTAGTTCTCGGCATCATGATCCCTAAAGATGGATGGACTTAGGGAGTTAAAAAAGTTGAGTTGGAGGCGCCCCTTTCCTTGATTCAAACCCTCCTATGATCATCACGAACCGCCTCATTTCTCTCAGGACCTAGAAATTTTTAAAGGGTTTTAAGTTAAACTATGCTATGGAGGTTAAAGGATGATTTCTCCAAGCTTGAGCGATATCATGACGAGGAATGTTCTGACAGTGCGTCCCTCGGATTCCCTACAACTTGTGCAGCGTTTGATGGTTCGTTATCAAATCACTAGATTTGTTGTGGTCGATAAGAAACAGAGGGCGATTGGCATACTGACGCAAAAGGACCTTATTCGAGCAATCAGCGAAGATACAACTGAGAGAGAGATCAATGAAATACCTGCTTCAGAAGCCATGACGAAGAAGCTGATCACCGTGACCCCTCAAACAAAGGTCTCGAGTGCCGCTAAAACCATGCTTGACAAGAACATCAGCTCGCTCATTGTTGTCGATGAAGAAGGCAAGCTCGAAGGAATAGTGACTAAAACTGACTTGTGCCGATGGTACTATCAAAAATGCTATGGCTACTTTAAGGTTAAAGACGCCGTGACGAGAAACGTTATAACCGTTAAGCCCTCAGCCTCGATTTTCAGAGTTGTAGATTTGATGAACAAGAATGCCATTCATAGAGTTGTGGTGGTGGAGAACGACGAACCAGTGGGTGTGGTGACGGCCTCAGATTTAACTCTAACAAGTACCATCTTGAAGCCTTCACATGTTCTTCGAGGCAAAAAACCTATGATGGTTAAGGGAACATTTATTGTTTCTCCAGCAGCCGTGTCTTCGCTGACGGCTAGGGATGTTATGACTGCTGATCCTCTTGTTCTGAAGGAAGAAGACGATTTAGGTGAAGCCTCTCGAATCATGTTGGCTCATCGAATAAGCGGGTTACCAGTTGTAAATGCAGAGGGTAAGCTAACAGGCATCCTCACAAAAACGGACATCGCCAAATCCGTTGCCAAAATGGATTAAAATCCCTCTCCATTTATTTTTACAACAAGAATCGATCAGTGTAAAGCAAAGGCGATAACCATCTGCTAATTGTTAATCACGTTCTCAACCTCCAGGAGCGAGGGGTGACGTCTAAGTTAGCCATGCGTCTAGTGTGATGGGAAGCCATCGGCAGACGCCGGCAGAGAGTTTTTGGAGGACGAGTTATTGAGAGGGATGTGGGAGTCACTGTCGTATTCGTTAAGACACACCATATCACTTGCGTGTGTAGGGGATGAGGCAGAGAAACTTCACCGTCTTTTCACCGATGTTTTTGAGCTGATGCTTCTCGTTGGGGGCAATGAAGATGACATCGCCCTCCTTGAATCTCCTTTCTTCCCCCTCACCAGCCAGGAGTCCCTCCCCCTCTAGGATGAAGACCTCGTGCTTCCACGGGTGAATATGAAGAGGACTGAAGCCTCCCAGCTCCATCTCGAAGAGCCTCATGGCAAAGTTTTCTGCTCCCATATCCTTCGTGATCAGCCATCGCACTTTAAGTTTTGAAGCCCCTTCTTCTGCTTCCTCGGCTTCAACCTCCTTATAGTGGAAGATTTTCATTCCATTCACCTCATTTGGTCGATTCACGTGCCTTTTGCTTGAAAAGATTAGGAGCTTAAAACCTTATATAAGATTCTTTAACGCCTGGCAATGGTGATGGAACTTCTTCATTTTACTTGATGATATTAACCAATTTATGGCAGGGGAGATCGAATTCCAATTCAGTTTTCATATGTTAACCTTCGTCATAAGTGATCTCTAAACGGTTCCACGTTTCTTTTAGTTTATAAGCAAAGTTTAGCTAAACCTTTAAATGGATGGTGGGAATTTTTACTACTGGTGGGATTTTGGATGAAGGCAAGCCTCAGCCTACCTGAAGAGGTTGTGAAAGCCGTTGATCGCGTCATTACTCAGCCAAGCTCCCCTATCAGGAGTAGGTCAGCCTTTGTAGCTGCGGCTGTGAGGGAGTTCTTAGCTCGAAACTATCCTGAAACTTACTTAGAGTCGATAAGGGGGAAGATCATTAAGCCGACCGTGTTGTCCTATTTGAAAGCCATGCCCAGCGAGCGATTTAAAACGCGTTCTCCCCATCTAAGGGGGAGGAGAATCCAGACGGAATGGATTGAAATTGAGTGAAATGCCGTATCCCTACGTAGAAAACGGGCTGTCCTACAAGGGCTCAAAAATCCCCGATGTACCAGTGTTCTACTTATCCATCAAAAGAGAGGAAAGGGTCCATGAGTTAGCCGGCCGAGCCATTGTAGACACGGGCTTCGACGGTGGAATCCTTCCTAACGAAAATATTATTCTGTATTTCGAAGGAATCGATCCAGACGACCACGATGAAATCGAAGTTTTCGGCCAGATCGTTCCCGTTGAATTGTATATAGTTGATGCTTGGCTTGTGAGGGAGGCAGAAGGAAAGCCAACAAAAGAAAAACTCCTGCAACTTCGACCCATCCGAGTGTTTATCCCAACCAGACCGGAGTTCATCTCAGAGGAGGTTCTTATTGGAAGAGAAGCCCTCAACAACATTGCCTTCTGCTTAAACGGAAAACTCTCAAAAATAGAGGGGCGCCCACCTAAAATATAGGCATCTAACTGCCCCCTCCAATTTCAGCTTGTAACTCCCATTCACTCCTTTGAAGCATGCTTCTGGGCTCCTTACGGTTTATCACTCCTAACTCGAACGCCTTTAACATATCGCTAACCCCGATTTTGGGCAGGTAGGCTGTCCCCACCGTGGTCGGCAGTCCGCCTTCTGGGTCCAAGCCGGCCTCCTGGATCGGTGGCCAAAGGATTTCAAGCTCCACCCTTCGTTTAATGAAGCGCTGTAGCGCCATGACTTCGCGTTCTGCGATGACTAAGGCGGCTCTCGCCGACGCTTCGGTGAAGCTCAGGTCGTGAACAGCTTGGGCAGTTAGTTTGTCCACTTAGATAGACCCGGTTGAAGGCGTGGTCGATATGGGCCTCGTATCGGGCTCTGGGTTCAACTGCCACCGTCTTAATGTCTGGTCCGGCGTACTTCTTGAAGATCTCTAGCATGATCTTTTTGATGCGGCAAGTTTGACTGGATAAAGCAGATGCTAGGCGACTTAAATATGTGAATAGAAAGCTATACAAGGCATTACCATATATACAAGCAGGTTTGGTGGTGAGAATGTTAACGAGAGAAGAGGCCCTTGATCTGATTAAGAGAAATGTCACAAAGAGAAACATCGTTTATCA
>Ga0315310_10001661_pt1 | contig 14098 bp, 32 predicted proteins | sample TDP5_MG_FD_203630 | JGI IMG/M metagenome (GOLD analysis project Ga0315310, IMG submission 203630) | Freshwater sediment microbial communities from Lake Towuti, South Sulawesi, Indonesia - TDP5 | ecosystem: Environmental > Aquatic > Freshwater > Lake > Sediment | place: Indonesia: South Sulawesi... | reverse complement strand
ATAGACGTAAGCGAATTTCTCGAACTCGTGATAGTGTAGCCTTAAACGCTGTTACTCCCCGCCATAGATCGTAAAAGTTCACGACAGCTCAGCCTAACAGCCTCTCCAGCAACAGCCAAATCCTTCAGATCGCCGCGAACAAAACCAAAACGAGGATTACCAAGCCACGACTTAACGTTCTCTAGGCTGCCGCTGCTAAGATCATCCACAACCCCAACAAAATACTCCATATCCATCAACCGATCCACTAAGTGAGAGCCAATAAAGCCCGCGCCACTCGTCACCAGGACATTGAAAATTTCCTTCACGTTAAACCATCGCATTCATTTTAAACATGTAATGGAAATGTTTATTAAACATGTAATTTATACATTTTATAGGTGAATGATTTGGGCAAGGAGAAGGTTGTTCAAACCGAGCTTGTTGAGCGGGAGTACGAGCTTTTCCGGAAGGCTGTGGAGAAGAAGGGGTTAACGATAAAGCAGGGGCTGCGGGAAGCTGTCCAGCAGTGGGTCGGCACACAAATCGGGGTTGCGGAGGACCCGTTGTTCAAAGTAAAGCCGGTGAAGACCGGAGTGAAGACCGACTCATCGAAACTCGACAAGCTTCTTTATGAGGGAAGGCCTCAGTGAAAATCTTCCTAGACACCTCCGCCCTAATAGCCTACTACAACGCGGACGACGAACACCACGCCGAAGCCTTTGAGGCAGTGGAGAAAATCGGAAAAGGCGAAACCCCGCTAACGCGCTTCTATATAACCGACTACATCTTTGACGAGACGATGACCCTCATCGAGTGTGTGCTCAACAAACACGAACTCGCCCTCAACGTGGGAGAGGCCTTACAAACATCCCCCTTCACGATAATAGTCCGAATCGACGAAGAGCTATTCAGGGAGGCCTGGGACTTCTTCAAAGAAAACAAAGGCTACAGCTTCACAGACTGCACGTCATTCCAAGCCATGAAAAGGAACGGCGTCACCCACGCCTTCACCTTCGACAAACACTTCCAAGACGCCGGGTTCCAAACAATTCCATAAACAAAAGAAAACTCGCTAAAAATAAACAATTAGTCTACATAAGTCATATTCAGCCAAATCCCAACAAAACGATCATGATACTCCAAAACAGCCTGATAAACAGAAGCCATAACCCTTCAGCCTTTTCAATAGCCGAAGTAGCCGCATTCTCACTTAACGCAGAAGCGTTATAGATACAAAACACGGGAACGGCGTCCACACGCAAAACAGCATTTGCAGTTTAAACAAGCGAGGCCGACGTCGCGAATATTCCTCGACCGCTGAGCCACATCAACGTTCCAGGTAAATTTCACCACGACTGGCGTTAAAGTGTAGGCAGTATCTGTTGACCACGTCTCTGCCGAGGATGCTCGGAAGCCTTAGGATCAACTCACGTTCCTCATCGCTTAAGGTCCTTGAATCATGAAGCACCACAAAAAGGTTTAAGGTCTCGCTTACCTCCATCCCTTCCTCAAGCGTTAACATCAGCTCCACGCCATCAATGATGTATGTTTCAGCCATTCCACCGATACCCACAACCTTATGGGGCGCTGATTTCAGGTGCTCCCTCGCGTAATCTATAGTTATCCCGAACCTACCAGCATCGCTGTCTAATAGAGTAGTCACCGATGCACCGGTGTCTATCAACAAGACGATGTGCCTCTCACCAATGGCTGGAACATTTATCAGCGCTTCAACTAAAGGTGCAGGGGGCCTAAAACGGCTAGATAGAAAGCCTCTAACCCTCAAAGTATGGCCACCAAGGGCTCCTTGCTAACGTACCCCACAAAGAGCTTACCCGGATCTAAGCCTCTCTCACGAAGCCTCTTGAGTAGTAGGTTAAAGTCCTTATCACTCTCAACGATGACACCCTCGTCCTCCACAGCTATCCACTCACCATCATAGAGCTCGGCGAGCTTACCATGCTCCCGCTCGAACCATCTGTGAGCCCTACTAAACTTCAAATACTCCACAGAGACCATACACAACCCAACGTACATAATCAAACCACACAAATAAACCTTCGCAACATAACCCACCCCAACAGAAGTGCTAAAACGCATCGAAGAATCTTTATAAACACATTTATTCCTAGATCCTTAACCCTTGTCTGGTGACATTTATGGATGAGGCAGCCTCAGAAAGCCTCATAATCGAGTTGAGAGACATCAAAGAAAGGCTAAAACCCATCGAGACAAGCATGGTTACCAAAGAAGACATAGACGCGCTCATGGAAACCTTTGAGGTCCTCTCCACAAATCCCCGCATTCTAAAGGAAATCGATGAGGCCCTCGAAGAGTACAGAAAAGGTGAATACCACACGTACGAAGAAGTCTTCGGCGAAAAATAATGCCCTACTCCGTTGTCTTCAGCCGTAAACACGCAACCAGAAGACTTATCTGTATACATTGTGTATACGGGAATCATGAGCGCTGTTGTTCCCGTCAGGGTTCCAAGAGACCTAGCCCAGAAGATCAACGAGCTAGTTAACGCCGGCCTCTATTCAAGCAGAAGCGATCTCATCCGAGAGGCCATAAGAAGACTCATAGCTTCTGAAAGCGCCCTAACCCAAAAGACCAAGATCGGACGGGCTGTTGCAACACTCGCCTCCACCATGATCGCTTGGAACGAGAAATCCGTCACCGACGTGATCCTGTTCGGCTCCACAGCTCGTGAAGAAGCCACCATGGAGAGCGACATAGACCTCCTCATCTTAACCGAAAACGCCGAGCCTTGGATAGTGAGGCAACGCCTCTACGACCTCATCTACCCCATAATTCCAGCTCTAGGAGTAGACATCTCACTGATCGTAATAAACAAAAACGATTTCATCCGCATGGCCAAGGACAAAGAACCCTTCGCCCTTTCCATAACAAGCGAAGGCATACAACTACAAGGAGACCTCCTCGATGAGCACAGCAAAAGCACATTTGGAAAAAGCCATTAAAAGATTGAGCGTCGCTGAAAAACTACTTCGCGACGGTGAATATGAAGACGCTGTTTCAAGAGCCTACTACGCCATGTATCACGCGGCTAAGGCCGTCTTATCCACCATAAACGTTTTCCCCAAAACCCACGAGGGGGTAGTTTCCGAGTTCGGCAGGAGACTCGTATTGACAGGAATCTTCCCTAGGGAGCTAGGCAAGACCTTAGCTGACGCAAAAGCCGCAAGAGAAACCTACGAATACAGCGTTACCGCAACCATCGAAAAACCGGAGGCAGAAACCATCCTATCCAACGCCCAAACATTCGTGAACGCCATAAAGAAACACGTAGAAAAAGCGAAACAGACCCAGCCAAAGCCCACACCCTTCTGAAGGAACCAAGAGCAAAAGAGGAAGAAAGGCTTGAAAGGCTTCTGAGGAAACACCGAACTTGACTCCAGCGCCCTAATAGAATACCCTTCTGAAAATAATAAGTCAAAGGACGAAGCCTAACACCCTCCCACCACAGAGTATCACACCTTTCACGTTACCAAGGTCCAATTTCACCACATCAGGCACACTCATTTCACAAAGGGCGTGATCATATTTGGATCCTATTAGACGAGGTATGTTGAAAACTATGGGGGGAGGGGGTATGTCTGTGTGTGTCGCCGACAAAAACGAGCAACCGCGGAAGCAGTTCGATGGAAAGCGTGACGGAAAAACGTAGGGGGAGGGGGTAGGTGAAAAACTCAACTCTAAAAATTAAGCAATCAAACACAGACACGACAAAGTTTTCCCACAATAAAAATCATCGATAAAAAACAATGTCATCATCCAAAATTTGAAACCCACACGGGAACAGCAAAGACCCTCATTCATCACTCACACAAATCCTAAGAGTTCACCTGATCGCCTGCAGCCCCATCTCCGAGGTTTCCCAACTTGAAGAGGAATCCACCCAGAAAACCACATCGTTAATCGACACTTGACCCACAAAGTCTATACTCCAGTCAACCACCTTCAGCCCTCGTTGAGACGCTGACTCCACCTGCACTTAGCACAGGTTATATGGAGAAAGGTGACGACAGTCACCCTAGTCTCTTGCGGCCCCGCTTCCGAGGTTTCCTGCCTCCTAGATAGGATCAGCTTAAAGGTGTCGTTTTGGCACCTGGGACAGGTCAGCTTAAGGGTCACCTTCCGCCTCCACCCTCCGCGTTGAAGCAAAAGCTCTCCAGCCTCACCCTCTCCCTCCTAACCTCCCTCAGCTCCCCCTCAACCCTCTCAAGACGCCTAGAATACTCACCAAACCTGTCGAGGAACCACCTCCCCTTCGGCGTGAGCACGTAACGATCCGAGCTGCCAAAGCTCACCAAGCCCACCTCCATGAGCTCACTCAGATACCGGTTCAAGAGATCCCAGCTCAACCTCGCCCGATCCATAATCCGGGTCTTTCCGGCATCATCACCGCTAACCACAGACAGAATATCCGCCACAATCTGAAGCCTACTCCTATGCCTACCCACAAAACCACCCTAAAAGAGCCTCGGGCAAAACTCCTCAACAGAAGCAAAACAAACCGCTCAGAGGTGGCCACTCATCTTAGAGGTGAAGCCAGCCCCTCCCACCCTTCTTGCGTTGCTGCCTCTCCTTACGCCTCGGCTTAGATGAAACGGGCCCTCTCCTGGTAAACCGCTTCTGCTTGCTTATCACATCCCTGACGAACTTCCCCCAACCTCCAACCGAGGGACCCGGAGGAACCAGGTTGTGCCGCCGCAGGATCTCCAAAAAATCCAGGGGCTTATAGGCCCTCGTAGCAACGATGACCAACCCACGCTCAACACACAACCTCGGATAGTCTTGACTAGCGATCCCCTCCGCCCTCACCCTATCATCAAAGCGGTCACGCCACAAAACCCTCCACTCCCTCTTCAACTCATCAATGAAAACCTCAGGATCGGCGGTTTCCACTATTCAGATCCCCCCTGATCGGCGGCGGACACGAAAGCGAAGAGCAGGCACGCGCCTCACATCTCAAACCCTTCGAAACACAGGCTTGGTCTCAAAAGACGTCTTTCCCGGTAGAAAGCATCCCAAAAAAGGTAAGACTTCACAGCTTTCTAGAAGAGATAGTATTCTAAAGGGTGAAGACAATTTTCATTACCAGTATTATTTGTTTTAAAAAATGAATCGATGTGTCTTAAATCAATTATTATAATTTATTCTAGAAAAATGTTCTAGAATAATCTTCTACACTCAACCTCTCACTCCGCAAAGCGTCCAATGCCGCAGCCCTCATCTCCCCATCAAAAACAGGCCTAGCCAACGGAACCTTCACATCAAAACCCAGCAGAACGTTTCTTTATCTATTAACCAAGCTGGATGCTAAGATAATCCACGCTATTTTTATACACACCAAATTGCGGGATTCTTTAAAAACCTTCTTCAGCTCCAACGTGGGGCTCTTACCTCCACTTCATTAAAAGTGGGAGTGATCGTTCTTGACACCATTGGAATTTTTTGGCAAAAAATTTTTATTTGTCATTTATCATCATATATGTCGGTGATGACTTTGTCTGTCGAAATCGGGAAGTACGGCCGCATAGTTCTTCCCAAAGAGCTTCGAGACAAATACGGCGTAAAGGAGGGTTCGAGGCTGATTATCAGAGATTATAGAGGGCAGATCATTCTCCTCCCAGTCACAACTTATGAAAAGCCAACAGAAGCCCTGCATGGCAGTGTAAAGGTGGAGCATCCCATCGAGGAACCAAAGGAAGCAGCTAGAACACACATCAGGAAGAGGCTGATCGAGGAGCTAAAATGAAGCGCTTCGTAGACACAAACGTATTCATCTACAGCGCCACAAACCATCCCCGATTCGGCGAAACAGCCAGACAAATCCTCGAGCGCATAGAGCGAGGCGAGAGAGCCGTAACCTCCACACTGGTTTTGTGCGAGGTTGCGTGGGTATTAGAGGCCATGGGTAAGCAGGGCGACATCAAGCCAACCCTTGAAAAGATCCTTTCTTACAAAAGCCTAGAAGTAATAGGATTCGACCAAGATGAGCTCCTTTTAGGAGCCAACAACATGCGCCTCCACGGCATCGACTTCAACGACGGGATCAACATCGCCATAATGACTAAGATAGGAGTCTACGAAACATACTCGAACGACTACAAACACCTCGGAAAGGTAGACTTCCTAAAGTTGTTTTTCAAATAACTACCGTGTAGACGGGGCTATAGGGGAAACAGTCGCTGCTACTGCAAACAGGGTGCGATAATTCTCAAGATTCACGAGAAGCCACTTCAGTATTAGTCAGATACATCCCAGAACAAACATCACTCAGTTTAGCAACCTTCACCGTCCCATCAATCGAATAACCATCAACAACAGGAACATTCGATAGCCCGCCTGCCTCAACTCCTCAATAACTTTTCCAATAGCCTCCTCCTCATTCAAAATAGGCAACACAACCGTAACCTCATCCTTACCCACAGACACCTAAACCACCCTCCCCAAACTTCAACAAGAAAAAACACGAAAATTTTCATTTCCGCTCTTAACTAAGAATTTTGTGGCTGCTTCTAACCCTTATGCGCGACGATTGAATGTTAAAAAAAGATTATTTTTTCTTCTGAGAGCCAAGCTAGAATAAGGTCACAGTGTTTAACCTCCAAAGCACATAAATTATTGAGGAGGAACCCATAATATGGCAAAAAGCGAGATAGTCGCCCTCAGCAACGAAGCCATCGACGTAGAATACGACGAGAAAGCCGACGTGCTCTACATATCATTCAGCCCAGACACCAAGCAGAAGACTCAGAATTGACCAACAACGACGTAGCCATCCGATACAAGAACGGAAAAATAATCGGACTAACAATACTACACTTTTCAGAGAGACATAAACAGAAACCCGAATAAAAAATACACAGCTTACTAGCCCTCAACTTCTAGGTAGAGCTCCACCGCCTCCCTAACCCTCTCTATAAGTTCATCTAACGTCTTAGCCTGGGTGTGACAACCCGGAAGCTCCGGAAGAGACGCCACATAATAGCCGTCTTCGTCCTTCTCAATAACCACACTAAACCTCAAGAACTACACCACGCATCACGTTTTCAAGGCCCTTTAAATTCTTTTCATCGTCTGTGGTACGTTTACACTGTCGACCATCTAAGCAAACGCCACATCGTTAAGTTTATGAACAAATGGAAACCAACATTTGCCGTGAGAAGCATCTTAAAATCTACGTGGAGAACTCTGTGATGGTGCAACCGCTAGTTTGATATGTTTTCTGGTGTTTTGGTGAAATATTTAAATTTGTCATTTTACATTATTTTGGTGGAGAAAGTCGAATTGGCGGAAATTATTATTAAGAAGCTTGATGCTCAGGGCCGCGTTGCCATTCCTGCGGCTTGGCGGCGTGGTTGGAAATCTGGCAAAGTTATTCTAATAAGGCGTGGTAGAAAAATTGAGTTGTCCCCAGTGGAACCTATGGCGCCTTCTAGCTTGTTTGATTCCATTGAAATCGCCGATGATGTGGATTTTACAGATTCACATTCTTTGAAGAGAGCTTTAGCGGAGCGGGTTGCTTATTGAGGTTTGTGGACTCTAATATTTTTCTCCACGCCTTTCTTAAGCCCCGTAGAAAATTGACACAAAAGGAACTCAAGATTAAAGATGAATCGAAGGCTATAGTTAAAAGAATCGAAGGCGGGGAGGAAGTTGCCATGTCGACCGCTCATCTCTCAGAAGTCGTTAATATAGTTGAAACGAGTTTGGGCCTCGAAAAGTCTTTGGGTTTCTTAGCCTGGATTGTGACCATGGATAACATTGAAGTTTATTCTGTTGGTTTGGGTCATTATGAAACGTCGTTGCCGCTTGCCAAGGATAATGAGATTAGCGCGAACGATGCGCTAGCTTATTCGCTTATGAGAAGTTACGGATTGAAGGAGATATATTCTTTTGATAAGCATTTTGATCAATTAAAGGACATTGTCAGATTGCCTAAAACATAGCGCCAACGCTTCGCGTGCCTTCGTTTCAACGTTTTAACAAGCTGGAACTATCTCACATCATAAAGTTAAAAACCAAGAAAATGGTTCGAATCACAAATGAGGAGCTTGGTTACCCAGTGCCGGAGATAGTAAGACCAAATGAGGTGTAAAATCGCAAAAGTTCACGACCACTCTGCCTAACAACCTCTTCACTGTTAAGCGATGGCTTCCAACCAAGATTCAACAACCTGTCAGCAGAGGGCTAAACAGCGCAAGGAAAAAGGCACCTAAATTAATGGCAATAATTATGGTAGGTTTCTGATGTCTTCTATGAGCCTTTCAACCTTCTTAAGCTCCTCCTCTGCTTCCTCTGGCGTTAATATTCCACCATAGAAACCGTCGTTGTGGAGGACGCTTCGTCTGGCCTCAATTCTATCGTAGAGACCCATCTCAGAAACCTCCGTGAGCTTGTCACCGAGCTCCCGTAGCTTCCTTCGCCTATCTACATGCGTTTTAGCCTCCTCATAGCCATGCCTTACGAGCAAGGCGTCAATGGCTGTGACGGCTGCTAGCCAACCCTTATCACAAGAGTTTCTAACCTTAAGTGAGTCACCCTTTTTTATTCCTTCCCCCAACTCCTGAAAGGCCTTTGCCAATATTCCCTTTGCCTCATTAAGCTTCCTTAAAGCGTCCAAACCCCTCTTCCACCACACCTTTGTCTACATTACCTCAACACTCCATGACCGTGAATTCCTTAAAAACTTTCCCAAAACTTCATTCCTTATTAAACTCTCTATAAGCTTCCATTACCTCTCTAGGAGACTTCCCCTCAATCATCTTGTTAAATTCACACTAATCCTTAATCCTAAACTTTTCAGGGATGTTAGACATAAGGTCGCCATTCATACTTTTCTTAATAACAAACTATTTGCTCAACAATATAACCTTACCCACAAAGGTCCACATCCCTCAGTTATCTACAGCACACACTATTAGCAACCCCTACGCAACCCTTCTCCATTTCTTAACGAAACAACCATGCTACGGAGATAAAAGCCCGAAGCCGAAAACTGCGTGCGAACGCTCGTGGATACACAGCAGAATTTAAGAGCGTTAATCCCTACGTGGAGGAGATCATTTTATCCTGTAAAGCTGCGACGACGGTGCACGGCGCTAAAGTCAAGCTTCTTCACTTCTGATCTCCAAAAACATCCAAATGCATGAAAATTTCCGAGACGAAACATAGATAAACAAGGATTCAATCCTGTAATCAGAATATGTGATATCAATGGTAGCTGTCAGAGAACATCTGAGAAGCGCCGAAGAATTCTACCAGATAGGGTTAATGGAGTATGAAGAAGGCAAAAGAAGCGGAGATCTTTCAAGGATGAGGGAGGGCTGCGAAAAAGTTTTTCACGCCTATGTCGAGGCCTCTTCAGCATTAATACAGAAGCGTGGATTCCCAGAGCCAGAATCCCACGCAGACAGGGTTGAAACCCTTTACAAGCTCGGTGAGAAGGAGATGATAGAAGCAGGAGACCAAGCATTCCTCTACCTCCACAAATACGCCTACTATGACTGGAGAATACTCCCAAAAGTGGATGAAAGCATAAAAGGCGTTAAAGAAGCATTAGACCACGTGCGGAGAAAAACAGCCAGATGACACCAAACCCCTAAATTCTCGCAGTCACTTTTCTATCCGCCTTGAACCGCCTAAGTTCACGACAGCTCAGCCTAAGAAACCGTCATGTTCAACCAAATCCAACGAATCGACTATGAAACTAAAACCCTCTCGATTCCGAGCTCTATGTACAAAGTTCTACGCGCGCGGAGTATGATTGAACCGCTAAGAAAAGCAAATAACTCCCGTTTTTCCTTATGTATGGTGGGTGAGCTAATGGCTAGAATGTTTGAGGACATTCAAAAGGTGGTCAAAAAACTATCTAAAGAGGACCGAAAAGAACTCTTGCACGGTCTTGATCATTGTTTACTCATGGCGAACAAGTTTGAGGAGACGGGAAAGCCAGAATATTATGTGCGTATGAAATCCGCATGCGAAGCCTTTCTCGAAACCCTCAGTAAATTTGAGGAAAGAGCAAGCGAATAATTTCCTTCTCTAATAAGCCCCTCTTTTCTCTGACCAGACCCAACAGGAATCATACCCTTCTGAAAATAATAAGTCAAAGGACGAAGCCGAACACCCTCACCCCCACAAAGCACCAAGCCTCTAATCTTATCAATGTTCATTCTAAGCATCTTCTACGCCTATACAGACAAACTAACCCACGTTCTTCAGGCAAAGAATACGAAAAGAACTAAAGATCGCAACAATGTTGAGAAGGTTTATCAAGACCATTCATGTATGTTTAAATCGTGTGTTAGCTTCGGTGGGACGGTTATTGCCTTTAGATTATTGGAGGCGTGAGGCATCAAGGTGGCTAGATGATTCTCTTGAGGATTTAAGGGTTGCAGAAGATCTTTTGAGAGACGAGCATTACTCCGCTTCCTGCTTCCACTCTCAACAGGCTGCTGAAAAGGCTGTTAAGGCAACCCTATACTTAAATAGAGTTGAGGCCAAAGGCCACTCTATACTTGAGCTTCTTGAAAGTTTGGGGAGAACAGCTGGTTTAGGGCTTGAGGAGCTTTATGGAGACGCCCGCCTTTTGGACAAGCATTATGCTCCCCCAAGATACCCAAACTTGCACCCAAGCGTCTCCGTACCCACCTACAAACTGTATTCAAGGGAGGATTCAGAGAGGTGTATCGATTCGGCGAGGAAGATCGTAAACTATATGAAGAGGTTGTTGGAAAGCTGAAAAACCTCGTATTGGAAGCTGCAGACAAACTCAAACCAAAACTAGTTATCTTATACGGCAGCTTTGTTAAGGGGGATTGGCACAAAGGCAGCGACCTCGACATACTCATGGTCTCAGACAACGCGCCATCAAACTACAAGGACCGATGGGATCTACTATACACAGTAATCATGGGCTTCCCTGTCGAACCCCACATATACACCACCCAAGAATTTGAGGAAATGCTCACCCACGGAAGGATGACGGCACTAGACGCGCTAACAGAAGGAGTCACCCTCTACGCCGACGAAAAATTCATGAAAAAAACGGATAAAACACTAAAAGAAACCATGAAAAAACTCAAACCCAAAAAAACAAGTTTAGGCTGGGAACTCAAAAAACCTTAGCAAGAAGCACGCAGTCAAGATTGCATGCAAAGCAGAGGCCCCAGAACCCGTCGAAACAGCAAACCTAGCCCCACAATACCTGGCAAACTCCTCCTCAAACCTGAAAACACCCTCCCCCATCACAAACCTCTCACTCCGCAAAGCACCCAATGCCGCATTCCGCATCTCTTCGTCAAAAACAGGCTTAGCCAACGGAATCTTCACTTTAAAGACACCTTAGACCAAAAAAGGACTAAGCATAAAATTTATATTGTAAACTTTGTTTAATATTGTAAACGGGCTTTAACATGTCTGCAACGCCAAGGAAGGAAATGAAAGTTATAGCGGCTAGATTTCCTAAATCATCGGCTGACGAATTGGAACAAATCGCTAAGGAAGAACAGATTGATAGATCGACGATCATCGTCCGAGCACTGCAAAGATATATAAGAGAATGGAAACTGGAGAGGGCTTTAGCGCTCTATCGTGAGGGAAAGCTAACCCTGTGGAAGGCTGCGGACATCGCTGGAATATCAATCTGGGAAATGATGGACACAATTAAAGAAAGGAATATCCCAATACAATATACATTCAAAGATTTCAAAGAGGACTTTGAGGCCGCGTTGAAGGAAAAGTGATGCCCAAGCCTTTAATCCTCAACTCAGCCCCACTCATCTACCTCGCCAAAGTTTCCTTGACCCATTTATTCCGAGAACTTCGTGAACAAAAATTCACAACACCTAAAGTGCTCTATGAGGCTGTCAATAAAGGAAAGGAAAGGGGAGCACCCGAGGCATCGTTGTTGGAGGGATTCTTCAATGAAAAAACTATCCAAGTCTGCGAGCCCAAGGACATGAAATTTGTAAAAAACCTCATAAAAGTGGCAGCGGAGGTTGAGAGACAGCCACTCCATGAGGCAGAGGCAGAGGTTCTCGCTATAGCAAAAGAAATGGATGGGGTAGCAATATCAGATGACAGCATCGCCAGATCGGTAGCGCAACTTTTCGGAATAAAACTACACGGTACCGGATACATCTTAGGCAAAATGTACCTAACTGGCAAGATCAGTAAAGAAAAATTAATTCAAAAAATCAAAGAAATGAGGGAACAAGGATGGCACGTATCCGCGGAGGACTACTTAAACATCATTAAATACTTGGAAGAACTATAAATTCTCGGAGCCGCGTTCCCCTTCATAGATAACGGTTCGAATTGTGAACTACCCCCAACTATCGCAAGGGGCTTCCCCTCTCATCACTGAACTCAGGCTGTCCGTAGGAGGAGTTCTGAGCGTGTTCACAGACGCTCCTACCTTAGAGACAAGCCAGAAAACCTAAATCTTTAATTCAATAACCATGGTTGCTACTGGTTCACCCTTGACAGCCCTTTCCTTCTCCCACGATTCTGCGTTCTCAAACCAAAGCTGAGAGGTGATATCGGTTAGATACGGCCGATTGGCTGCACACGGCGAGATTGAAGAGAGAAAGCTAGTAGTTATATACGAGAAGGAAAATGAAGATATTGAAGTTGTCACCACGCTGTGGGTGGATGAAAGGAGGTTAAAAAAGCTTGGCTTCACTAGAATATGACTCCAGCTGCAACGCACTATACATTCGACTAAAAAAAGGAAAAGTAGCAGAAAGCGAACCAATCTCAGACAACCTCATCCTAGACCTAAGCAAAAGGGGAGAAATAATCGGAATAGAAGTACTCGGTCCGACACCAATAGACACAACAAAGTTCTCCCACCCAATAAAAATCATTACTAAAAAAGCAAGGTCATCATCCAGAAGCTCAAATTAAGTGCACACAACATGTAACGCATAAGAAGCCCAGAACTCGTAGACACCGCATATTCAGCTCCATAATACCTAGCAAACTCCTCCTCAAACCTTAAAACGCTCTCCCCCATCACAAACCTCTCATTCTGCAAAGCACCCACTGCCGCAGCCCTCATCTCCTCATCAAAAACAGGCCTCGCTAAAGGAATCCTCACATCAAAACCCCACGCAACGCTTCTTCATTTCTTAACCAAAACAACCGTGCTGCTAAGACAATCCAAACTATTCTACATCAAGTCCATGAGCGTTAAGAGATGCCCAAAACTAGTTATCGGACCTAAATCTTTTAAAAGCAGACCACCCACTCCGTTATAGGGACTCGACATGTCTTCAGAGATCTTGAAGATACTCCCAGAAGCTCAGTTAGAGGCTGAGTTCAACGCCTTAGTGCACACAGTCGTGAGAAACCGGGAAAGGCTAAAAGAGATTCTAAACAGATACGGAGTCGCCAAACCCGAGGACATCAAAGCGAAGATCGCCAGCGGCGAACTAAAAGCCCACCCCGCGTTCGAAGACTACCTATCGGCACTCGCCTACCAAATCGACACAGAAGACATGTTAAAGAAGCTCGAAGAGAAAATGAATCAACTAAGAGAGTCCACCTAATGGAACTCCGCGAGAGACTGCAAAAAGTAGCCACCCTAGCGGCAACCGAATTCAAGGACATCCTCAAAAAAGACCCCCTAATCCTCCGAGACAGAATACGCCTCATCTTCATCGACGAATCCCTCATGGACATACACTACCCGGTTAACCACGATTACTCCTTTCACTGGCGAAGAGCAAAGGAAGTCTACAGAATCAACACAGCCCCAGACCACCCAGAAATCGAGACCTTCCCCAGACACATACACGCCGGAAGGGAAGAAGACGTAAAACCAGACACAATAACCTCACTAAACAACCCACCCGAGGAAAACCTAAGACAAGTCCTGAAATGGGTAAGGAAAAAACTCAGCTCAAAGCATAGATCCTAAAAGTCCACGACAGCCCTTTCCTTCTCCCACGATTCTGCATTCTCAAACCAAAGCTCGAAAGCTTCCTGAAAATTTCTCAAAGCCTCGTCAATACTCTTACCCTGACTAGCAACGCCCGTCACCGGATCGATAGCAACGTACCAGCCCCCATCTCTA
>Ga0315310_10001658_pt1 | contig 14105 bp, 13 predicted proteins | sample TDP5_MG_FD_203630 | JGI IMG/M metagenome (GOLD analysis project Ga0315310, IMG submission 203630) | Freshwater sediment microbial communities from Lake Towuti, South Sulawesi, Indonesia - TDP5 | ecosystem: Environmental > Aquatic > Freshwater > Lake > Sediment | place: Indonesia: South Sulawesi... | reverse complement strand
TTCTCCTATGCCAGTAGCCCAAGTTCGATGTGAAGTTCGCGGGAACGTGGACCTCCACATAGATAGGCAGTGATAGCGTACTATACCAGTCGAATATACGCGAGATCGATGCGAGATCCCTGAACGGATGGGGGACCTGGATTGCGCCACCTAACCAGAAGTCCGCGGGAAACTCGTACAATGAACCGTACTCCACGCCCACAGATATGCCGTCGAGGTAGATCCCGTTCTCATCGAGCTCTGAAAAGAAGGTATATGCGCTTGTATCGTTTGGAGTCGTCACCTCACCTCCTGGGAAACCGAAAAACAGTAAGATCTTCGATCTCGGGTCCGCTGTTCGTACGGCTTCTATCGCAGTCTTTATCAGCTTAAGGACCTCCGTCTGCGAAAACCCTAAAGTATCATATTGTGTATTGACGTTGTGAGCTATTGTCCAGTAGTCAATATAGCCTGAATATTCGCTCACGACTCTGTGGACATGTTCATAAACTTTGGCTCTCAACTGCTCAAAATTGAGGTTCACAAGACCTGTGTCATAAGTGTTGGGATTGGCTTCAAGCATGAAAAGGCATCCGCCTTCAAGGCCCAGACCCATGTCACTCAATGACTTGTAGAGATACGGAGGTAAATCATCGAATCGATACTGACCCAAGGGACGTTCTGTGTTCCACCAGCAGAACTCGAAATGTCCGAAGTTAATTCCGGCCTGCATCAACAGTCTGTATGCCTCCAAGTCAACCTCAGGTCCATCAGGGTTTGCTCCGAAAAGGAAATCGTGAGTAATCTGAGTGATCCCGATCTGTGCTCCTTCAATAGGTTTGCCGCTTTCATCTACAAGCGTTATTGTCACATTGCCTTTCCTATATCTCTCAATATCTTGAAGAGCTTTTTCCAATTCCAAGCTCTCCGCCGCCCATAGGGTTCGATTGAGGCATAAATCTGAGAAATGTGCTTTTTGCGCGTCGCCACCTGCTGAATCGGCTTTCTGTAAGAGTTCAGATGCAGACTGGATGTTTAGAGACAGGTTCTCGGAAAAGATGTAGGCTTCACCCAAGTATCTTTCATAGCTTTCTCTTACGAGCCTGCACTCTGTCCTCGCAAGTTCATAGTTCAGGTTGATGGTTATCGTCTCGCCCTGTTTTGTAAGTATGAAACCTTTACCGTCATTATCAGCTCTCAATATCACTTTGCCAAAACCAGGTACATTCCAAGGGAAATTAATAACATTGGGGGTATTGAGACTCAGAACGATCACTCCTAGGTCCGCTATAAACTGAGTCGAGGTCACTTTCCAGTAGAAATCCGTCGCGTAAACCGGATATGTTGGATCTTTGATAGATGTATCCGGCTCTGGAAACTTCTCGATCAGAGTGCCGTCTTGACTGTATGCTTTGAGTTTCACTGCGCCCGCAGGTTTCAAAATGAAATCCTGCTCTATACAATTCTTTTTCTCAGTGTTGACCCTGCAAAAGAACCCCATCCATTCTTTGCTACCCCAAGCGACAAGTATTTCACAGCCTTCATAGATAGGCCGACCATTGTTGGAAGGTACAGGAGAATCGAGGCGCTTCGGTCGGTCAAAAGAGAGCACATAGTGTCCCTTGCTGTCTGTTTCGACACGACCGTATGATACCCAAGGTGGAGTCAGACTCCAAGCGTCGATAGATACACCTTCTACTGGTCTGCCTTCAACGTCATGCACATAACCAGTGATCTGGACCAGATCGGTCGCGCGTGTAGCTTCAGGATGAGGAACAGAAATAATCAATACGAGAGCAACAAGAAGAAAACAAGAGGCTTTCATTTCCCACTTCTCTTATATTCTGAATGTCTTTCGCAACTCTTTAGTTCTTTTTCATAAACTTGAACCGTGTTTTTTCGAGGTAAATCTTTTATACCCAGTTCATAGTTGCGGCGGCACAATCTATGCCTACCGCGTTTCTCGCTGACTTCCAGCTTCTTCCGGTTGAGCAGGTCAGCGGAAGCTTCGAGGGATTGGGGGGTTTGGGAGAGGACCCTGAGCTTGAAGCCTCAACCAGGAAGGTGGAGGAGACCCTATGATCCGCGGGAACCGCGGATTCGAGTTTCCAGAGGCCTAGGGTCCAGGCTGCCGACTGCCATGTCCAAGATGGCTAAGTTTTGATCTTTTTTTGCAAACGGTTGAGGTTTCGCCTTCTTCAATCTTGCGGAGATCGCCATAGCGCACATGACAAGCACCGCTATTCCAGCGACGATATACAACCAGTTTGCTTGTAACCAGCTTGTGGGAGCTTGTGATAAGGGAGTTTGAGATGGAGGTGGAGAAGGTGAAGGGTGGGTTCTTTGAAGATAGTCTTGAACGCGATTGTCAAGCTGCGCCATAGTAATACCGATAGTGGACTTGACAGCTTCTTCCTGCGTGGCCCCCTGTTGCATAGATCTTAGGATAGCCTTGCAACTGTCCAGTCCATAGGTTTCACATAGATATGTTACGGTGAGGTAGGCTTGGGAGTACTCTAGGTCCCCATAGCCCTTCGCAATATTGTCTCCCCACTGCTGTTCGGTCGAGATATCCTTCAAGGAGAAGAGTTTCTTTTCGTCGAACGCCTTGTAGACGATCTCTATTCTAGAGGTCTTCCACTTCAATGCGGTTACATTATACTTGGTCTTTGACACCCATTTGTACGCCTCGTAGTCTGCAAGCCCTTCATCAAGCCATTTGATCGACTGAAAAACTTGTCCGCTATACTCTTCAATGAATGTGTGAGTGAGCTCATGCGCTATCGTGAACCAATCGAAGCTCGGGGAGACATGCATCACGTAGTCGATCGGTCTTGGTGCACCGCTCCCTCTGAAGAGCTCCGCGACTTCTGAAGGAATGCGGCTGTATTTTATGAGGCCTTCAACAAGGTCGTCCTGAGTGACGTAGACATAAATGGTGAACTTTTCTGTCGGGCGCACTTTGAAGTCCTCCGCGATATAGGAGTATGCATACTCGAAGCCCTCCGCCACAGTTCTTGCTCTGGCGTCATTCCCAATATTGCAGTAGACATTTGCGTGTTCAGTCTCAAACAGGGCCGTCGGTAAACCCGGTTCGATTTGCAGATGATGGTCAGGGAAGACATAGTAGCCTTCATTGGGTGCCACGTCGCTTGCCAACAAGTTCTCAAGTCTGATAGGCTGGATGTACTCGAAGACCAAGATCCTATACTGAAAACTTTCAGGATTCCCAATCAGGTCGGGTGAGATGAATAAGTAGACGGTATCTTTCTCTATAGAGAAACTGATTCCTTTGGGATCCCAAGTCCAAGACTGGATGAGATAGTCAAACATGGTAACATGGTAGCCCCAATCGCCTAGCTCCAATGCAACTCTAAAGTCGCGGGCTGTAAAGACTCCGATCTCCATTTCCCAACTTATGGTGAAGGGGCGGCCTGATGGATTCTCAATGTTCTTAGGCATAACAGGTTCTTTAGGTAGAAGACCGTCCACTTGGATCTCCACAGTCAAGTTCCCACTCAATAATGATACATTTGATCTGATCAGGTCGAGGTAAGGCTCAGCGACTACAGGGTTTCCTTGGCTATCGAAAGTGTCGCCGACGGCATCCGTGAAGGACTCGCCAAGAACAGCGTTTGAGTGGCACATGGCGAACATAAGGGTCGATAGCACTACTATGGGAACCGCTTTCAGACTCATCTTTGACGCAGCCATAATATGGTTGAGAGAATATCCCTCGCGAAGACCGATCAATTTTTCTTGTCAGATCCTCTTTCTCCAGATTAGAGGAATCTATACATCTCTGACCTTTTTCTCCATATTGTGAATCCTCTTCTAACAATCAGTTCAGCCGAGCAAATTGACGAGCAGTGCTGGCACAACGTCTTTGAATACTGATCCGGCGACGACGAAGAAGTTTCTTACTATGATATCTAAACCTTGTTCACCGTCAAGATGTCGTTCCTCTACCTTGTATCCAAGGGACTCCGCTATGGCGCATATCTCATACATTGGGTAGTCATGTAGAGTGCTCTCGCTTTGTTTTGGCCGCGTCAAAGAATCATCTCCGTTGAATATCTAGAACTATCTTTAAGCATTCCAAGGCATAAATGACTTGTTAGAATGCGTACAAATTGAGTGAAGAGGGATGAAGGTATTTCTCGCGCCCGGTTTCTATAAGAACATTAAGAGAAGTGTAATGGATGGCGTCGATGTTAATGAACTGGACATTCGGGATTCTTTGCTCAAGGAAAAAATCCTTAGACGCTATGATACTGGCGTCGTTAAGCTATGGGCTTTGAAGAGCTCGCTTCGTGACCGTTGGACATCTCTTGATGAAGGTGACTATGTGCTGTTCTATCATGCGGGTAAGCTGATTTACGTTGGCAAGGTAGGTTTCAAGTATCCTTCAGCCGATGAGCCTGAGCAGGTGGAGAGCGGTAATCTTCTGGCGGAGAGTGTTTGGGGAAGGGATATTGACGGTAAGACATGGCCCTACCTATTCTTTCTAGAAGACGTTAGGGAAATTGAACTTCCTCTATCGAAACTTAACGAGTTGGCTGGATACAGCATGAAGGCTGTGGTTGGATTCATGAAAGTTCGGGAGGAAAAAGCGTTGAGAGTCGTCGAGTATCTGACGAAGGCCTATGTTAAACCTTCCGTTGTAGCGAAGCCCAAACCGCCATTATCGATTCAACATGATCAGATGATTGATGCCATCTATGCTCTTGGCGAGTTAATCGGGTACAAACCTGAGAAGAAGTGGAGGCATGAAAGATACGAGTTTGACGTTGTGTGGCATAAACCGCCTAGAATTGGTCCTAAGTATGTGTTTGAAGTACATCTGAAGGGAAGTCTAGAGGCGGCCTTGTTGAGGCTTAAGCATGCTCATGACCTATGGGAGTCCCAGATATTCCTGATCTCAACGGAAGATCAGCTTAAAGAAGCTCAAAATAAATTTCTCGGCGAACTTCACGAAATTAGGGATAAGGTAACTCTTCTAGATGTTAAGAGCGCCGAAGAGTTCTACGATTTCAAAGGCAAATATGAGTGGCTTGAAAGAAAGTTCGGGCTTAGACCCACATGAAGAGATAAATTGTCAATAGCGTCTTCAGGCAACTGGTGCGGGACTTGCAATTCGTTCTCGACGGTAAGATGACATGATACAGATAACAGATATTGACATTGACGATTTCATAAGAAAAGTTCAAGCATACCAAGGCTGATAAGAATTATGCTTGATTACTTCCTAAGCGTGGCCCACGAGGATTCGCAGGTATCCCAGCAACGCGTCATTAAAGGCCTTGGCGTCAACGTTCTGCCAGCAGGTCTCGCAATTGTTGGCGGATGTCGCTAGCCACATTTGGCCACGCAATCAAGTCTGCGTGCGCTGCGCGTGCCAGTTCGGATGCGGAGATGGAAGGGCCGAGTTTCGCAGAGGCTAGGAGCACGGCTCCTAGTGCTATATCCCGCGCAAACAGTGTGTCAGCATATCCGATCCGTTTGAGATAAGCCTCGGCTATGTTTCGTGCGAAATTCTTCAGCTGAACTCCATTTCCGTCAAACGCAGGAACTTTCTCTACGATATCTTCGATCTCCCGGGCGATGACTGTTAGAAACATCTAAGATCATTTATAGTAGGTGGTCGCCTGAATTATTTAAGACTACCTAGGTAACTCAGGCGCAGAGAGTATGGCGAAAGTAATCCAACCTTCATCTAGGAAGGTTGTACTTGGCACTGGGTCCCCAGGGAATGGGCGCGACGATTATCTAACTCGTGTAACGAGCTTGGCAAACCAGAGTGGCAAAGCGACCCAAATTTTATCCCTTTTTGACTATATTCAGCGAATAGGGAAAGCAAAAGGAGTGGATATTACAAGAGAGAACGTGCTGGATTTCTATTTGCACAATCCAGATAGAATGAACCAATTTAGAGACATGGCTTTTGAGGAAGTTGCGACCAGAATCAAGAACTCGACCGACACCTGCCTAGTTAGTACCCCTTCTGTCTTCGAGTGGGGTGGCGCTTCGATGTTCGGATTCGATAAGGAGCACATTAAGCTACTGCAACCGGATTTCATCGTCGTAATAGTTGACGACTTCGTTCGAGTGAAGAAAAGGCTCCAAGGTGATCCTGAGTGGAGAGACAAAGAGTTCAGCTTGGAAATGATCGCCAAGTGGCGGCGGTCGGGGATAGATCGAGTGTGGCAAATAGCCCACGAGTTCTCTCCACCAATTCCGTCATACATCATCGCTCTGGAACATGATCCCCAAGTCCTGTTTGACCTCCTATTCACCAACAAGAAGAAAGTCTACTTGAGTTTTCCAATAACAAGGAAAACACTTGGGTTGCTCTCAAAAGTCTTTGACTTTGCAGAGAGACTTTCCAAATACTACGTCGTCTTCAATCCGTTGACCATCTATGATTGGAACATAGTTAGAAAATGGAAGAAGGTTGTTGATGAAGCAAATAAAGGCGGGAACCCCATTCCGACGCGGTTTACGTGCGTCATTCCGTACAGGGACGGAAAGCGAAAATACACCTGTGACTCTGCAGAAGTCGAGCGGATCGTAGTCGACGCGCGACATCAGATCGTAAGTCGGGATTATAAGATGATCGGCTCAGCCGACTACGTTATCGTATACCACCCAACAGAGGATATTTCTGCCGGCGTCATGTGCGAGATGGTCCACGGAAGAAGAGAAGTCAAGAAAGTCTATGCGTACTACCCTTTTGAGCCGAGCCCTTGGTTTGAGTATTATGCTGACAAGATTGAGCGTAACGAGCGGCGCTTCTTCAAAATACTAAAGAGCTTGTCCGGCATTCAGTGATGTCAAGGCTGATCCTCAGGCCTGAATTCTGGTGCGCGATCTGCAATTCGTTCTAGATGGCAATCTACAACTCTGATTCTTGTAAGTATTTTCGCGATGGAAACCTAGTTGGTAAAATCACGTGGGACGCATGACACGTATTGACTTTGACGATTTTTATCAAAGTTCGAGCCTATCAAAACTCAGTATATGCATCGGAAGATTCGTACCACCGAATGCTGAATACCACTGGACCCGGAAGTGACATACCGGTTCGGCATGCGATACGCTTAAGGGGAGTATAACTCCAAAGGACCCCTTTTACGCCCCTTTAATAGGGATGTATCTCAACGCATAGGTAACCTTTAAATATCGCGCGCCTTTATATTTACCTTAACGGGGTATTTAGGTTTGAGATATATCGTCGATATTCCACCAGAACTTGCCGAAGAAATGAACAAGCAGATTCGTTCTGGCAAGTACAAGTCTCCCCAAGATTTTATGATAGCGGCGATGCAGAACCAAGTCTACATTGAGTCTCAAGAAAGCGTCGAAGCGGCTTCGGAGATTTCGAGATCCTCGGAATACTCTGCTCCAGCCTCATCCTCATTTGCGGCCCCGATGACAAAGACAGTTATCCAGCTCCTTTCCTCGGACGTTGCGAATGTCAAGACTGTTCCACTGAAAAACTTCCAGAGACCCAGCCTTCTATGGGGTCAGTACAATCGCTTCTTCCCGGTCAAGATTGTCACCAGAGTCGCTGCAAACCTTGCCAAAGAATACTCGGCTGATTACGTCCTGCTGGGAGAACTACAAGAAAAGTCTGCTCAAATTGCCAGAGAACTCGGAAAGGTTATCGAGCGCAAGGACAAGCAGCTGGGGCGAAAACGGGGCACGATAATTTCAGCGGGGCTTCCGATCGGAAGAGAGCAGGACAAGGCGAAGTCTAGGTTCAAGAACCAGTTCGTTGGTTACATGGCAGGGAGCAGAATTGAAGGCGCTGCGCCTACTCTCAAGTTCTTGGATATGATGAAGGACGAGAAGAATTCTGTTCTGGCAGGTATAACCGACTTCGGTCTGAGGTTTGCTTCTCTTTCAAACCCTGTGATCGATCTCGAGGACTATTCGACTGCTCTTTCAGCTGAAGAAGTAGGATTCCTGCTGGACCACATTTCCTCGAAAGTTCAAGGAGAAGCGAAGCTGATCCGGCTCATCCTTGCAGGTGTGAAGGAAGGAATTGCGACTCCTGAGGAATTGAACGAACGGGTCAAGGCGTACAGTTCCGATTGGAAGAGGAACGAGGTCGTAATGATGCGCGCTGGTGTCGTGAGCAGGATGGGCGAGCTGGGGCTGCTGGAAAGACGGAAGGACGGGGTTAAGGTGACCTATCTGCTTACTGATCTTGGCGAGAAGTATCTGGAGAGGCTGAGCAAACTGGAGGCGTGAAGGTGGCGGTAGTCAGCCTTAGCATGTGTACCTGCCCTGTATCTCTTGACACAATTGTCTGCGCGAAATGCGGAGGAATGCTTCCTGCTCCTTCTGGAGTGCTTTCAAAAATCGACTTGGGAATCCAACAGTGGTTCTACGATCTTGATTCCGAATCTAGGCTGAACTCAAGCTTGGCCATGTACATGGCAATCGATCGCCAAGTAAGACAGGGTGCGCCGATCACAGCTGCTGTGCAGCAGGCTGTGAAGGAGATAGGCTCGGGGCTCGGCGGCCTTAGAGAGGAGATCGAGCGCAGGCTCACGGAGAGATTTAATGAGCTGAGAGGGGAGAACGAGAGTTCTACAAGACTGCTACGGGAAGCAGTGGTTCAGCAGGTTGAGTCGATAGTCAGGGAGATCAAGAGCCTATCCGAGCAGGGCAAATCGATTGCCGAAATTGAGACTCGTGTCAGGGAAGCGGCTGGTGCTCTGCAAACTTATCTGACCGCGATACGGCTGCCGGGAGTGAAGGGCGAGGAGGGTGAGGCCAATGTTGTACGGGACCTGCAGGATGCCTTCTTGGGCCAGTCATGCATTAGAGTTGAGCCCATCGGAGGAGCGGATGCAACTGACGCCATCGTTAAGTTTTACCACGGAGAAATAGAGATTGGACGCAGTCTTGTCGAGGTGAAGGCTAGGAAGGCTTGGAGCAGCGATTACATCGAACAGATTCGTGAGGACATGAAGAGGTACAACGCGCCGTTGGCAGTGCTTGCCGCGGACAAACTGCCCAAGTCGGCCAAGGGCAGAGGTTTCCATGTCGATACTGAAGCCGGCGTAATAATCACAACTCCTCCAGAGTTGGTGGTTCCTTCAGTAACGATGTTCTATGAGGTCCACTCTGAAGCTTACAGGCTGCAGAAGCGTACTCTAGATCTAGCGGCGGTCGCAGCGGACAGGGACCTAGCGTACTATTTGAACGACAACATGAAGATTCTTGATGTCTGCAAGAAAATCTCCGATGCGGCTGATGATTCAAGCAGGAAGATCAAGGAGCATGTCACCAGTATAAGCTCTAGGCTGCAGGAGAACAACCGTAAGATAGCCGAGATTCTTTCCAAGTTTTCATGCTCCACGTAGGAGAGGCAACCAGTGCGAAAGATAGAGACTGAACTTCCGCCCACGATTAGAAACTATAATCCGTATGCAAGAGGAAGGAGATTCGAATATAGAACCAAAGACTATTTCAGAAAACTGGGATGGTTTGTAATCAGACAGTCGAAGTCTTCATTTCCTGATCTTGTAGCACTGAGAGACGGGTCCATACTTCTTGTTGAATGCAAGGTTGATGGATACATACCTTCGAGTGAGCGCAGACATATCGTCAGATTGGCACGAAAGCAAGTTCGAGGTAAGGCTATTCTGGCTTTCAGAAGAGGACAGAAGCTATTGTTAGCTGAGCTGTCTGCGAAATCTGCCAAATTCGACAAGCCCTTTGATCCACGGGTTGAATCACACCCACATACGAGTCCGTAGTGGTGAAAAGATTGGGCTATAAGCGCTTTGAAGTCGACCTTGAGCACCTCATGAGAGACATTGAAGAACACTATACTTATCCAATTGAAGAAGCCGCAATAACGGAGAACATCGATAACTGTATCGATGAGCGCTATAAAGAGATTCACTTTAGTTTCCAAGAAGGGGCGCTAAGGATACTAATGCTTGGAGACGGAATGCCTGAGCAGGTTTTCTGGAATACTCTGCCGAAAATAGCAGCCACGACAAAGTTGGAAGTTGGCAAGACACTAGGGCGTTACGGCTGGGGTATGAAGGTGTGTATGTCCTTATCGGAAGAAGTTTGGATTGAGACGAGCCGCGAGAGCTTCCATGGAGCTCAGTCTTGGAAGCTCATCGGTGGGGAACCATACTACCAGGAAGAAGAGCCAATGGAAAAAGGAATCAGCGGGGATTTTACTTTGATTACCCTGAGGCCAAACGCCAAGTACCGCGACAAGTTTACCCCCGAGTTCGTAGAGCGGACATTACAGAGATTCTACCCGACGCTCTTGCGAGGGGCCAAGGTCAAGAATCGCCAAGGAGAAAAGAGGGTTCTTAGGATATTTGTAGACTCAAAACCAGTTTGCCCTCTTCCCGAGCCTGAGTACGAGAAAGAAAAACCACTCAAGGCAAGCGTAGGAGGTGAAGAGGCGACCGGCTACCTGTACTTGGCCAAGCAAGCACTTCCGGAAGAGGAAATAGGAATCTGTGTAATCGTTCACGGCAGGGCGATTCTTAGAAAAGAGTTCTTTGGGGTCTACAGCGACATAAACGAGCGAATAACGGGCTACGTGCACGCAGATTTTCTAGTTGAAGAGCTTGCTGGCGACAAGACAAGCGTGAAAAAGGCTACTGGCGGATGGAGGTGGCTAAGCGATAAGATTGGTAAGCAACTCGCGGATTTTGCAAAGGAGATAGGGGCTATACGAGAGGAGAAACCTGATGAGGAGCTTATGAAGCGCATTCACCGGGACCTTAACGAGTTGATAAAGCATTTTCCTGAGCTACAGGACATACTAAAGAAAATTCAGCTTGAAGTACTTATAAAAAAGGACCGTGGACGTGTGCACACTAAGCTGGGCCTTGGCTCCCAACTGACTCGGGGTTTAGAGGCAAGATTGGAAGGGGGAAAGGGTGTACCAGTCTGGCACGGAGAAGAACCCGAAAAGGCCCCAACTGGCGAACTTGGAGAGGAAGATGCACTTCGGAGAAGAAGAAAGGTGAAGGGCGGAGTTTATATAACCGTTCAGACCCGACCGGAGACCAAAAAGGAGTCTTGGTTCTCGCCAGAAGGTGTTGTAGTAATCAACAGGGCGTTCCCCACTTTTATGAGGGCCAAAGGTTTGGGAAAAGCAACAGAGGTCTATCACACGGAGAGATGTGCCATTGAAGCTATATTCAATAAGGCTGTCGAGGTAGGAGTAATAAAGCAAAAAGAAGCGGAGAAGTATTGGATTGACATTCTCTCCAAATGGGGAGAGATGTGAATGGGATTCCTCGTAAGGATGATGAGAGTAACCGATCCCAAAGGCGAGAGATTTACATGTCCGGTAGTTCCAATTGACTACAAAAGTGGACAGGTTTCTTTTCCAAGTAATATGTCAATCGACCAGCTCATATCAGAAATAGAAGAGAAATATGAAACGCTCGTCCGAACGGTTCAGGTGGATGGGGTAAGAATATTGCCCGAGGCTGTGAACACCTTTCTCGAGCATGTCTCGCAAGATGCCATTGTTGGAGGACTATTAGAGGTCCTCATGGAAGATCTTCAGTTAGACTCAAAAATAATTTGGAAGAGTTTAACCAAGGTCTCTTGGACCCAGCAACTTATGAAGTATATGAAAGAAGAATTCAGGAAAGCCAAAAAAGATGATCCGATAAAATATGCCGAAGCCGCATGCCAACTCGTGGAGCTCTTTGGTTCTGGAATGGCTCGCGCTTTGCTGAGAGCGCACGGAGCGAGTATGGGCGAATCAACCCTATCGGCGCTTTGTCGAGTTGCTGTTGAAACACCCAAGATAAAAGACCTAATTCGGCAAGGAAAGCTAAAGCTTACGGTGGCCTTTGAACTAAAGGGCGCTAGCGAAGAACGTGAACGCCTTGCTGAAGAAATAGCATCTAAAAGCTTCAAGGATGCGACAAAATATCTTAGAAAGCTGGCTAAACCCTAGCTTTTATAAGAATCTTACTTAGGCGCTTGACCTGTTCGTAACCGAGGATTTTCCTTTTCCCGCCCATCCGATTATTCTTAATGCAGACTCTAGTTTTTTTCTTTTTCTTGGCTCAAGCGGCAGGGAAAAAGCAAATAGCTTGGCTTCCCTTGAACCGCAGGTATTCGGAACCGTCCTACGATGCCAGGACTTAAATACGCAGAGTTACATATCTTCAGTGCATGTTATGTTCTCCTTCTGAGACAGAAATTGGAATCATAAGAAAACGCGTCCAGCCCCTAGTGAACAAAACAAGATTTGCTTCCCTAAACGAGCAAATTGAAAAAATCAATAGTTCCATACGTAGGACGTACAAATTTAACCAAGCTCAGAAAATCATTAGAAAAGCAGTAGCAACGTTTCCAAACGAATTGGCTCTAGCACTGAGCGGAGGCAAAGACAGCCTCGTTACATTGCACCTAGCTCTAAAAGTTGATCCAAGAATTCCAGTTATCTTCAATAACACCACTGTTGAGTTTCCAGAAACCATTAAATTTGTTACTAAACTAGCGGAAGACTGGGAGTTCGATCTGCATGTAACAAAGCCACAAGCACCTTTCTTCGACGCCATCAAGAGTCGTGGGTGGGCGACGCATGACAACCGTTGGTGCTGTGCTCCGTATAAGGACGAACCGGCCTTCGAATTTATCGTAAAAGAAAAAATTGCAGCTGAAATAACCGGGACTACGCGCACCGAATCAATCTATCGTCGAAGTCTTACCCCATTTAGAATGCCGAAGAAGAATCCCTACATCATGCGGATTAACCCTATATACGATTGGAACGAGTGGGAGGTGTGGGCCTACATCCGACAAAACAAATTGCCGTACAACCCCCTGTACGATTTGGGTTACAGGAGAATTGGATGTTGGTGCTGTCCGATCAATGGTTGGACTCATTATCGAAGGCTTAAGAAGACTCATCCTCGAATGTATGACTTTCTGAGTAATTTTGTTCCTGAACACCCCGCGCTCCGCATGTTGCTCACCGACAAAACGAAATCGATGTCTGAGAAGCCAACATCAAAGAGAATAGTCATAAAAGAACCGTGCGGAACCGAAATTGGCGGACGACTTGTGAAAACCTGCGATATGTTCGGGCACTTCTTCAAAGACGGATTATGTTTTCGATGCGGTAAGCCCGCTCCAAGTTGAGCGAGTAAATACATTATCCTACTAATGCCTGACAGGGTCGCAGTAACTGGATAGAAAAAATGAAAGAGAGCCTAGTAGAAATGCGAAAAACCTTTTGATTCTTAATTTTTTCACTGATTATAAGGATTCTGTTAGACCTTAACACTACATCTGTAAGCATCTTGAAAGGCAGATATTGCTGCCTAGATTTCTAAACTTAACCTCAATTCGTTAAGGATCAATTCTTTCTCACCGGTTCCCTACGCGGGTTCAAACGAAAATAATCGTTTATAGCCGCAATGGCCTCAATCGATCGTACACATCCGGCATTTCGGCGTGAATAGCATGCTCATCAGAGGAGATCTTGGTTTTCCAAGTTGGTCGAAGACAAGAACTGGTATCCTATCCTGTCTTCAAGCAACTTTGCCATTTCGGCAGTTCCACACGCCACATATCTTTTGCATATTCAATCAATGAGAGGCAATAGCTTGGCTCAGCTCAGCAGAAAAGAATGAGAAGACTGGGAAGATAGAGGTGGGTCTGTCTTCCGCGTGTGAAGATGGTGACATACTCATATACAAACCGAATGCTGTTATAACGTCCCTAAGAAGCTTTAGAGTAGCCCGCTTAGAAAGAAGGGGATTAGAATTTTTTGCCTAACATGAAGAGCCCTTGTAGGGTTTACATATACTTATTTCTTGCAATGACAAGTCATGAGTATGTTGCCAAGATAAGAGAACGGATCATGCATGACAGAAGAAACTGAAACCTTGATAGACTTGTGGAAGGAAACGCGTACTATCATAAACCACCTTGACAAGATGATGGATGGCGTTCGAATAAGAGTCTTTACACTTTTTGGTACAATCACATCCGTCGCGGCTGCGTTATATTTCTGGGCGCCAAACGTGTTCATAGCGAACATGCGTTTGTCAGCGCTCGTGGAACTAATTATGATCCTCGTCCTAATTCCGTCCATAATTCAGAAT
>Ga0315310_10001657_pt1 | contig 14127 bp, 13 predicted proteins | sample TDP5_MG_FD_203630 | JGI IMG/M metagenome (GOLD analysis project Ga0315310, IMG submission 203630) | Freshwater sediment microbial communities from Lake Towuti, South Sulawesi, Indonesia - TDP5 | ecosystem: Environmental > Aquatic > Freshwater > Lake > Sediment | place: Indonesia: South Sulawesi... | reverse complement strand
TCCCATTGCAATCCCTGGCTACCATGAAATTGGCCGGGTTGGCTCCTGCTCCTGTTCGAATCATCTCACCATCTGGGAGGATGACTTCCAATCCGAGGATTTGAGAACCGAGGCCTCCATATCGGGCTGCACCCATGCATATGGCCGCCACAGCAATGGCCCCTCCGACTGTTGCCGATGGCGCTGACCAGGGGCCTTCCAATCCCAACTCCCAGCCCCTCTTTTCGAGATATTCGATCACCTCTGTCCAGGTAATCCCGGCCTCGACCAGGATCGACATCGACTCTTCGTTCAAACTCAGAATTCTCCTCATCCGCGTGAGATCGACCATAATCGAAGAGTCAACCAAAGGAATCGGAGCGCCACACATGCTCGAACCGGCGCCCCTCACGATAACCGGTTTCTTCTCCTTCGTGGCCAACCTGAAGAGGTGTTGTATCTCCTCCTTCGAATTCGGGATGACGACATACTCCGGCAATCGTGGTAGCAACGATCCCGCATCTCTCGAATAGCAGAGAAGTTCGAAATCGTCCTTTGAAACCCTTTCTCGGCCAAAAATCTCTACCAATGATTGATACAAGGTCTATCTCCTTTACCCCGTTAGAAATTTGCTGTCGCAGCGGGGTAACGAGATCCGCTCAGGAAAACTTATCTCTAACGGGTCCCGTCTTTTCTAACGGGGCTTACGACATGCCTTGAGGATCCCATCGATCTCTTTCTTCTCAAGCCTCACATAGTCGGCGTTCATCACTTCGGCAAGCATATCAGATGTCCACACATCATAGCCAGGATTGGCATCGAAGATCCATGTTGCCCAGGCTGGCTCGATGACCACATCGGGTGTAAACTTCCATCCGAGGTCAAAGACGACCTCTGGTTTTTTTGCCATAAAGACGAGCTTGCCCCGATATTTGCCTTTAACGAGATAGACATTAGGACAGGTATAATAAATCTTAATGCCTTCGCGCGCCAAGGCTTCTTCAGCGTATTTCGCTACGGTGTTAGGATGGATACTCGTATTCACATTAATATGCATATGGTTCGTAGTTGGCATGACTGGGAATTCGAGGCCCTTCAGAAAATGATCCGATTCGAAGTATGCCTTCAACGCCCTTCTTTCTTGAGGCCCCACCTTTCGAAATGGAAACTGACGATAGAATTGATTGATGTACCATCGGTTCCAGACAAGGAGATTACAACCCGATTCTCCTCCCTCACATGCCCTTAACCCCACATCCTTATTAAAGAACCATTGAAAGTCGAAATGGGGTTTGCCCTTCGGCTCAACCCCGTGGAGGCTTCCCATTCCTGCTTTGGGAGCCATGTGATCGATCTTCCGCCTCGATGGCCAGCCCATCTCTTTAAAATACCCTTTCATGATCGCTTCCAAAGAACCAGGATGAACAGAGGTTTCTACATAGGCATGAATGTGGGTTCCCTCTGGGTCTGGATCCTGAAGGGCTGCACAGAGCCGCCGCCAGTGATCCGACTCTGAAAAGTAATAGTTCACCTCTTCAATCAATTGGCTACGCTCCATCTTATTCCTCCTTAAACTGAGATGTTGATCACGCTGTATCAAATTCCAATAACCAAATCCCAAATAAGCTCCATCTACTCAATTTTCAAAAAACGTTTGGATATTGGAATTTGGTCATTGGATGTTATCTGGTTATTGGTCTTTGGAGTTTGGTCATTATCGCTTATCATATGAGCCCGGTCTAACAGGCGGACTGAACACGCTGATCAGGACTAAGGGTTCACTCCCCAGTGTTTTTACGCCGTGTTCCAAACCAGGTTCAGCGAAAACGGCAACGCCGGATTCTAAAGGGTAGATCTTTCCTCCAACTTTCGTCTCACCCCGACCTGAAAGGACATAGATGATCTCCTCCTCGTTCGGATGGACGTGGGTCCCCGGGTCACTGTTAGGAGGAAAGCTGACGACCCCAAAGATCATATTCTTACATCCTCCATCTTCAGGTCCGATCAACTTCTTCCAGAGCCTGCCCGGCAATTGGATTCCTGTTGTCTCTTGCTCCTTCACATAGTGCATTCGATTCCTCCTTTTTACATCTCCATTGATCAATGAAATAACCTGGGCACAAAAACCGTGAGTTGGGGAAATATCGTCATCAGACCCAGGATCCCAAACATGATTACGACAAAAGGAACTGCGTAGCGTGCAACTGTCTCCACAGGGACACCGGAGATGGCTGATGAAACGTAAAGGGAGTAACCGACAGGTGGCGTCAGAAGCCCGATGGAGAGGTTGATAATGAAGACCATGGCAATGTGCAAAGGATCGAGCCCCAAGGCCTGCTGCAACGGAATTAAAACTGGCACGAAGATAATCGTTGCCACCAGGATATCGATCAGACAACCTGCCAGAAGAAAGATCAGGTTCAAGAAGAATAGGACGACATACTTATTGCTCGAGATGCCGAACATGAACTCTTTGAACAACTCCGGAATCCCCTCGTTGATGGAAATATAAGAAAAGACAGAACCTGCACCCATGATCATCACTAACTTTGCTGAAGCCTTCGCCGTCGTCAATAATATCCCTGGTACACTTCTCCACGTCATTTCCCTATAGATATGGATGGTCACAATCAAAGAGTAGACGACTGCAATCATGGCCGATTCCGTCGGTGTAAAGACACCCGTGACAATACCTCCTACGACCACCACAGGGATCAGGATTGCCAGAATCGACCTTTTAAAAGCCTTGAGGAGATTGCCTCCGGAAAAATGGATGGTCGATCCACCGTACCCCCTCTTCTTACAAACCAGATAACAGTAGCCCATGAGGCTCAATCCGATGATCAACCCAGGAAAGTAGCCAGCCAGAAAGAGATCGAGCAGAGAAAGACCTGAGACCATTGAATAGACCACCATGGGAATCGATGGAGGAATGATATTACCCACGGGTCCGGCTGTTCCAACCAATGCGGCCGAAAACTCCTTTGGATACTTCTCCTTCTCGAGGGATGGGACAAGGATCGAGGCTGTGGCCGCTGTTTCTGCCACGGCTGAACCAGCAATCCCACCAATGATCATGCTGGTTAAGACAGTCACCATGGAAAGGCCGCCCTTGAGATGGCCTACAACCGCATTTGAAAAATCGACGATCCGTTTCGATATCCCTCCCTGACACATGATCTCTCCGGCCAAGATGAAACCTGGGACAGCCAGGAGGACAAAGGAGTCCATTCCGATCACCAGGCGTTGCGCAATGATCTGTAAGGGAAGGCCTCCGACAATGCAGGCGAAAGTTGCGGTCAATCCAAAGGAGAAGTAGATCGGAACTCCCAGGGCGACACACAGGAGGAAAACGATCAAGGCGTAAACCATTAGCATATCGATTTCTCCTTGAAGGAGACCAACCTCATGGTTTAAGAAAGAGTTTAAAGATATTCCACAAGATACAGATTCCCATCAAAAAGCCACCGACAGGGATAGACAAGTACAGCCAGCCCATGGAGATGCCAAAGGTGGGTGAGGAGGCTTCGGCTACAATCGGATAGATCTTCAGCCCTTGTTGAACCATCACCCAGCAGAAAAATAACATTAATAGACGGGTCAAGTTAAACAAAATGAATCTCAATTTTTTTGGAAGGAGATCGAGGAATAGGACAAACTCAATGTGACTCTGCTCACGCGTGACGAGAACCGCTCCAAGCATGATGATCCAAATGAAAATGAATCGGCTCAACTCTTCGGCCCAGGGAGGTGGCCGTAGAAACACATAGCGCATGATGACGGAATAAAAGATAATGGCCACAATAGCGGCCACAAATATCCGACAAATGAGATTGAGGGCCTTTTCGAAAAAATCTAACCCCTTTTCGATCTTCATCGTGATTTTCATGACCGCGCCGAAACCCCGGGACAGGAACGGTATCCCGTCCCAGGCGATCGATGAACAAAACGAGCAAAGGTAAATGAGACCTATATGTTAAAATTCAAAATGGGTCGTATTTATTTCTTCCTCACAGATTTAATAAAGGCCAAGACTTCGTCCATAAACTCTGGACCGATCTTAGGCCGAAACTGCTCATAAACAGGCTTCGTTCTTTCTCTAAACTCCTCAAATGCCTTCGGACTCAAGGCATTCACCTTCACACCCTTTTCTTCCAGGAGTGCCTGGGCCTTCTCTTCAAACTGTGCCTGTTCCTTTCTGGACCAGAGCAGGGCCTCAGATGCAGTCTCTTTGATCATCTTCTGCTCTTCTGGAGTGAAGGAATCGAAGAGCTTCTTGCCCATGATCAGGGGCGCGGTCTCATGGTAATGTTTTGTTCGGGAGGCAAATTTGGCAAGCTCGTAAAGTTTAAGATGGTAACCGAGTCCATAAGTGGTGGAGATCCCATCGACTGTCCCTTGCTTCAGCCCAATCAGACATTCACTCCACGCAATCGGCGTACCAATGGCTCCCATGTATGTCATGGTGGAGACGTCCAGAGGTGTCTCCACAGTCCGAATCTTCAAGCCTTTGAGATCTTTCGGCTTCGTGACGGGTCTGACATTGTTCCAGATACCTCGGAATGACCATGTAGCCCAACCAAGACCCACCAATCCTTTATCCTCCAGCATTTTGAAGAGCTTCTGGCCAATCGCTCCGTCGAGAAAGGCGTTTACCTCATCCTGGTTGTCAAAAAGATAGGGCATGGCCACCATAGAGTACTGCGGGATAAGAGTGGCCAGGACCGATCCACTCACAATGCCTGCATCCAGCGTACCCAAACGGCAACCTTCGATCATTTCACGGTCACCCCCCATCACAGCACGGCCAAGGACCTTGACGGCCAGCTTGCCGCCAGACTTCTCTTCGACAACAGCTTTCCACTTGTCCAGGCCTTGATGGATTGTCGTTTCCGGAAGCGCGACCGTGGCAACCCGTATCTCTTTAGCACCCACAGGTCTTGAAATGAAAAAAGCCACTAAGAAAAGAAAACATAGACCCGCTACCCATAAACCCTTCAACATTCTCTTCGCTTCCATCTTCTTCCTCCTTTCCATTTGATTAGTTAAAAAATTACTCCTCGATCCCTGCGAGCCGCTTTGCGCAGTGCTTTTTATAGTTGAGATCCGATTCCCTGAAGATGGTGACCCGGTGGGCTGCCGGCGAACCTCCACCATGAATATCTGAGATCGTATCCGCACTCTCCATGGCCATCTTCTCAATGAGCCGCAACATCTTGATCCTCTTCTCCACCGGCACGCCAGTTGCCCCCTTCAAATATTTCTTCAGGAGCTCACCGATCTCGGGGTTCTCGAAGTCTCGGTCAGAAGGCAGATCGGCCACAAACCCACCTGCAATGTCGATCATGAGCCGCGTGGCTTCGGCCATCTCTTTTCCCTCATGGATCTTTGAGGCATTGGCCAAGATCGGATCGATGAAAAAGGTGCCCGAAGGCTCCTTCTTCCCTTCATAGGAGGCTGCCAAACTGCAACCGTAAAGGGTTTCTGCCATGTGAATCAGGTCGATGATCTTCTCCTTGTGGTGACTCGCTTGCGCCGTGGCATTATATTCCATCATCATCAAGGCTGCACCGGTCATGGCATCGATCTTCCCTGCCTTGCAGCCACCATGGGATTGGCGATGAAAAGCAGAAAAACGGCTCACCATCTCTCCGGCAAATTCAACTTCTCTGAACATGAAGACCCGATCCCACGGCACCAATACCTCATCGAAGATGAGGGTTGGGCAGTATTTGCTATATCGGATATTTCCGCAATCCACCCCCTCTATTTCACGGGTGTCCATCGAATTTCTTCCCACCACATGGATGAGATTCTTCGTATCCGAAGGGATCGCAAAGGCCAAAGCATAATCCTCATCTCCTTTTCCCATGGCGCGCGTGGGAAGCACAATGACCTCATGGCAACTGAGTGAACCTGTCTGGTGAACCTTGGCTCCATTGACAATGATTCCCTCCTTTGTCTGATCGACCACGCGAAGGTACATATCCTTATCGGCCTGCTCATGAGGACTGAGACTCCGATCGCCTTTGACATCGGTGACGCTGGCATTGGCGGTCAGATCATTGGTCTGCACGTACTTGAGAAATTCCCTGAAACGATCATAATAATGGGTCTCGTATTTCTTATCGATGTCGTAGGTCACAATCGAAAGAGTACAGAGGCAGTCCAATCCCGTACATCTCTGGTGGCATGTCCCCACATAGCCTCCAAGGGTGCGGTTGATCCGCACCCTCACGACAAGGTCTTCGATCGATTGCGGTGGCAAGGTAAATCGATTGACCAATTCACCTGTGAACGGGGAGATGGTAGTCATGAGGCTTCGATATTTTTCGTGTTGCGTCAGCTCATAGGTTGCACCCGTGGCATTGATCCCCGCGCGGATGCGGGGATTATCGACCACATTTTCCATCCTCTCACCAAACATATAAACCGTAGGCTTTAGTTTTCTCAGACTTTTAAGGTACTCTTCGAATGTTTTGACAGCCATGTCTTTCCTCCCTTTTAAAGATCTTAAGCCCAAATTTCAAAACCCAAATGTCAAATGAATGACAAATGTCTCAATGTCAGAATATCTATCATTTGACATTTTAAATTTGAGCTTTATTTGAAATTTGAACTTTGACATTTGACATTTAGAACAACTGAAGTCCTCTCCGAAAAGCGTTGAGGTTCAGTGTAATCGCTTTCTTCGGTACGCTCACCTCGATAGCCTTCTCCATCGATTCCACAGAAAGGAGGCCTGTTTTCTTGAGGAGAGCACCCAAAATGATCAGATTGGCCACGACGATGTTGCCCATCTCCTTATCGGCAATGCTTGTGGCAGGGATGGCCAGAGTAGCATAATCTCCTGGTTTCGCTCCCTTCACCAGATCGGAATCGATCACCAGTAGCCCCTTCGATTTAATTCGACCAATATATTTTTGAAGGGCATCTTCTGCCAGGACAATCAGAATATCCGGTTTTCTTACCTGAGGATCTGAGACAGGTTCATCAGAGATGATCACCTCTGCCCTGGCTGAGCCACCCCTTAGCTCTGAGCTGTACGATTGGGTTTGAACAGCCTGCTTTCCTTCGAACAGAGTGGCTGCTGTACCTAAAAGAACAGCTGACAGAACAACCCCTTGTCCGCCTACCCCTCCAATGAGGATCTCTGTGCGGCTCATTCGACTCCTCCTCGCGCCTTACTCTTCATCTTTTTCACTTCCTCCAACATCTCGGGTTTCTCCATATCGACCAATTCTCCCACTACGATTTTGTCTTTCAATTCCTCTTCTGAGAGTTTCCCTGCTTCTTTGGAAGAGATCGAGCGTTTCTTATAATCTTCGAGCATCTCGACGGCGCTCCCCACCCCTGTCTTTCTCCCAAATTGGATAGGGCACTGGGAGAAGACCTCAATAAAGGCAAATCCCTTCTTCTGGATCGCCTTCTTGATCGATTTGGTCAATTGTCTCGGATGGGCTGCTGTCCAGCAGGCCACAAAGGAGGCACCAGCTGCCATGACCAGCCTGGAGATATTGAAAGTGTTTTCAACCGTTCCATAGGGTGTGGTCGTCGTCTGAATGCCCATAGGCGTTGTTGGAGCGGCCTGACCTCCGGTCATTCCATAAATTCCGTTATTGAGACAGATGACGGTCATCTCCACATTTCTTCGGGCATTCTGGATCAGGTGATTTCCACCAATGGCTACCAGATCCCCATCTCCGCTGACCACCATCACCTTCTTCTCCGGAAGGCCCATCTTGATCCCGAAGGCAAAGGCGATCGGTCTGCCATGAGTAGTGTGGAGCACATCGGCATTGAAAAAGGGACTGGGAATCCACGCGGCACAGCCAATTCCTGAGACAAAGACAAAATCGTCCAGATCCATTCCGAGTTCATCGATGGCACGAAGAATGGATTGAGCGACTGTTCCGTCACCACAGCCCGGACAGAAGGTCGTGTGGGTTACCGACGGTCTTATAAACCGGTGATAGGGGTGGACAAGTTCATTCATTTTGCAACCTCCCGAATCTTCCTTAAGATATCCTCTGGGTTGTGGATCTCCCCAACAAGCCTCGGAGGCAGAAACGAAACCTCGGCAAAATGGGCTGCCTCCGCCTTAATATAGGGATAGATCTGACCCAGGTTGTTTTCTAAGACGATGACCTGTTTTGCCTTCTTGGCCATCTTGATGATCTCTTCTTCTGGGAAAGGCCAAATCGTAATCAGCCGAAGAGTCCCGACGGGAATTCCATCCTTTCTCGCCTGAGCGGCAGCCATAGCCGCTGCTCGGGCCACAGCTCCATAGGAGACCAGGACAATCTCCGCGGCTTCATAGTCCTTCTCCACAATGATGATCTCCTCTTTGTGCTTGAGGATCTTATTGCTGAGCTTCCGGATAAAATTGTCCAATGCCGAGATGTCAATGAGGTTTCGCTTTCCATATTCGTCATGGCATGAACTGGTGACGTGAGCCTTAAATCCCCTTCCAAAGATCGGCATGGGAGCCACATCCTCATCGAGAAAACCCTTGATCTTCTGTGGATCGGTCCCTGACTCAGGAATCTTCCGATATTCCGTCTTGATCTTCTCCGGTTCCGGGATGATCACTTCCTCCCGCATGTGCCCCACGAAAGCGTCAGAGAGAATGAAGACCGGTGTCCGGTATCTCTCGGCATAATTGAAGGCAATGACCGTATGATCGAACATCTCCTGAGGAGAAGAGGGACAGAGACCAATTATCTCGTAATCGCCGTGGGAGCCTCGCTTTGCCTGAACCATATCGCCCTGAACGCCGACAGTAGGCATCCCTGTCGTTGGAGCACCTCTCTGGACGTTTACGATGACGCACGGTGTCTCCACACCTATGGCAAAACCGATGTTCTCCAGCATCAGGCTGATGCCAGGACCAGAGGTGACAGTCATCGATTTCCTGCCAGCCCAAGAGGCACCAATGACCGCTGCAATCGCACTGATCTCATCTTCCATCTGGAAAAAGGCACCTCCCACCTGTGGCAACCGTTCCGCTAATCGGTTGGCCACTTCAGTGGCTGGCGTGATGGGATAACCTGCTGTAAACTCACAGCCAGCGGCAATCGCACCTTCTGCACAGGCCACATTGCCCATCATAAAATATCTTCCTGTCAGCACACGCTTCCCATTCATTTTTTCACTCTCCTCCGCGTCTTTTCTCCCGAGACAACAATAGCTAAATCAGGACAGAAGATCATGCAGCTTTCGCAAGAAGTACATTGATCCTCCTTCGCCACCACCGGTGGCCTGTAACCTTTCTGGTTCAATGTTTCGGCTGGTTTAAAAACATCTTTCGGACAGATATAAATGCAGATGCCACATTCATCGACACCCTTGCATAGTTCATGGTAAATTCTTAAATTAGCCAACTCTCTTCTCCTTTCATGGTCCTTTGGTCAGGGTTAAGGCTAAGAAGCCAGCCCTGTACCATATTAGGTTCAGGGCCAGTTTGGTCAAAGGGCAAAGGTTAGGGTTAATGACACAAGACCTATTGCCCTAACCCATAGACAAAACCGGCATCCCTGCCTGCCGGCAGGCAGGCTTACCCTAACCATAACTCAAAGACTTTATTTTCTACTTAATCTGAGTTGATTGACGGGATGGATCGGCACCCTCCCTTCCAGAACCCGGATAACATCTTCAGCCACCAAACTCATCCTCCTCAGGGCCTCATCTGTATGAGCGGCCATATGAGGTGTCCCAATGAAATTTTCTAATTCGAGCAAAGGATGGTCCTTCGGAGCCGGCTCCACTTCATACACATCAGAACCTCCGCCAGCAATCCTTCCCTCTTTCAGTGCGGAATAGAGGGCCTTTTCATCCCAGATAGGTCCCCTTGCGAGATTGATGATGAAAGCCGATGACTTCATCAGACCAAACTCCCTCGCTTTGAGAAGCCCCTTGGTCTCGGGCAACATAGGGAGATTGATGGAGATGTAATCGGATTGAGATAGGACGTCCTCCAGGCTTACCTTAACAGCTTTGATCTCCTTCTCTACCTCCTCATAGCGCACTGCATCATAATAAAGAACCTTCATATCAAACCCTCTGTAACCGATTCGTCCAACAGCCCTGCCGATACGACCGAACCCGAGAATGCCAAGCGTCTTCCCATGAAGCTCCCTACCAATATATTGATAACGTGCCTCAAATCGGCCCTCCCGAAGAGCCACGTCCGCCTTCTTCAGCATCTTTGAAAGCATCAGGGCTAGGCCGAAGAAGTGCTCTGCAACCGAGAGATCATTAGCATCCGGAGTATTGACCACCCAGATTCCTTTCTCTGTGGCTGCCTCGAGATCGATATTCTCAACGCCAACCCCATGCCGTCCAATGACCTTCAGTTTCGGAGCCGATTCCATCAACCTCCGTGTCACCTTTCCATTGGCCCGGATGATGATCCCATCCATCTCCGTCACCTCTTTGATCAATATGGACTCTTCAAAGGAGGTGGCGAAAAAGATCTCTCCTTTCTCCCTCAAAAGGGCCTTTCCAACCTCGTGCATATCTTCATAGAGCAAAATTTTGAAGGATCCCATCTCTTGTCCTCAATCTCACCTAAACCCTTGGAACTTTTCGAAGCAGCTGTCCATATCCTTCTACAGGGTCGTTGATCTTAAGAAGTTTCATCAGGTGCCAAGCGGTCGCCTGATTTGACGTGACCACGGGTTTCCCCGAATCCATCTCAATTTCCTCGATGACATCGCTGCAGCGGAAATTCGTACAGGTAATGAAGATGCCGTCCGCCTCAGGGACGACGGCCTGCATTGAGATTTCATAAGCCTGAGAGGGTTTCGTGGCCCCTATTTCGTAGAGATCCTCAATGCCGAGCCCCGCGACCTTCAAGACCTGAAAGCCAGAGGCTTCATAGAATTTTCTGAATTGCTCATTGATCTCATCAATATAGGGTCCGGCGATCACGATTTTTTTAAACCTCATAGATCTCATGGCCTCCTCAGCTGCCGTCGCTGTTGTCGTACAGGGGATCCCCTTGCTGTTCGACTGCATCGATTCAATCTCTTTCTTATCCCATCCGGGCCCACCCACGAGGCTGCCGGCTGTACAGGCGAAGGCAATCGCACTGTTATTTCCCAAAAGAGGGGAAGACATCCCCTCTGCTAATAGGCTAGCAGGTTCAGGAAGCCTGGCACTCAGTTTAGAACATTCCTCCACATTCACCACCGGCTCCATATGAATTCTCGTCTCCCGGACTTGAACATAGGGAGGTAACATCCGGCAGATCTCCGGGGTTGGATTAAGATTTGGGCCTACAACGATCAGACCGACTCTTGCCCGATATCCATAGGGCACTCCATAAGCTTCTAAGTTTCTCTGAATCATTTTGTTCTCCTCCTTTCCTTCTATCGTATAAACCCAAATAATCTCGGAAGCCACATCGTCACGCCCGGCCAATAAGCCACCAGAAGAAATATTCCTAAGAGCAATAAGATGAATGGCCAGATTTCACCCCACGTCTCGTCAATTCCTATCCCTGCGAGTTTGCAGGTGACAAAGAGGCTGAGAGCGACGGGAGGGGTGATGAGCGCGATTTGAACGGACATAACAAAAATTAATCCAAAATGATGGGGTTCTATTCCATAAGAAGATGCGATGGGCGCTAAGACCGGAACAAACATAATCATTGTTGCGATGGCTTCGATAAAAAAACCTAAGAAGACCAAGAAAAGAATAACCATCGTTAGGAAAAAGGCCGGACTGGTCGATAAGGACATAAGAAAAGTGCCACATTGTTGAGGGATCTGAGCGCTGGTCAAAAGCCATGCACAGATCTTTGCAGTGGCCATTAAAATAAAAATCACTGAGCTGGTGATGGCTGTTCTTAAAATGGAATTCATGATACTCGAAAAGGTAAGTTTCTGAGTCACAAATATTCCGGCAATCAATACATAAGCTACAGCCACTGCCCCGGCTTCCGTGGGTGTGAATACTCCCGAAAGAATGCCCCCTAATATGATGATCATGACCATGAGGCCGAGAATGGCTCCTTTAAATGTCTTAAAGACATTTATGATTTTAAACTTTTCATCACTCATCGGATAATTTCGCCGTTTTGCCAAAATATAAGAAAGGATCATTAGACCTAAACCTACCATCACTCCTGGAACAAATCCTGCCAGAAACAGGGCAGCTACCGAAATCGTTCCTCCCTGGACGTAAGCGTAAATGAGCATACCAACGCTCGGTGGAATAATAGGACCCATGGTTGATGCGGCTGCGGTCAACACCGCCGCAAATTTCTTATCGTATCCTTCTCGGGTCATACTGGGGATAAAGATGGAACCGATCGCTGCTGCATCTCCTACTGCGGTACCTGTCACGCCCGATAAAAGCATCTCTGTGACGATGCTCACATGGGCTAATCCAGCCCGGAGATGACCCACCAGGGATTTGGCGAAGTTCACTAAATTGGGGAGGACACCACTCCTCTCGGCAAGGTCCCCGGCCATGATGAAGAATGGAATCGCCATCAAAGGAAAAGAGTCAATTCCCGAAAACATGAGAGTCGGAATGATCAATAAAGATTCCCGTCCTGTGATCAGGAGAAAGGCGAGGGCGGCAATACCAAGACAGAAGGCAACCGGAACCCCTAAGAGGATCGTCAAAAAGAATGCAATGAAGAGATAGATCATTGAAAGCCTCCTCCATTTTTCGAGAGAGGCTGATCCTTCTGTTTTGGTAGATTCATACCGGATAGGGCCTTCAGACTTTGCCATATCTTGGGCAAGAGGTTGAGAATCATCAAAGAACTTCCCACAGGGATAGCAAGGTAGAACCAGAAGATAGAAATGCCTAAGGAGGGGATGATCTGATCTAATTGAAAAGGAAGAATGATGACCCCTTCGATAATAAGAAAGATAAGAAAGGTGAGAAGGAGGATCTGGGCAATGAGGTTGAACCAGGACCGGGTTCTTCCACGAAATCGATTGACCAAAATCTCAATATTGATATGGGAGTCCGCCTCGATGGCTAAGCTGGATGCTAAGAATACGACCCAGACCATAAGATATCGTGTAAATTCTTCCGTGATATAAAGAGATTTACCAAAAAGATAACGAAGAAAGACCTCAATAGGAACGATGATTGTCAATACCGAAAGAAAGAGGACGGTCAATACTTCAATGGACCGGTTCAATATACGATAGAACATTTCCTTCCCACAGGAAAAGGGATGGGTAGACCCTTTTTTTCAAGAAATCTACCCAAACCCTAAGCTCTCTTATTTATCTATTGGCCGCAACAAAAAGATCCGTAAGTGCCTTCCCATCTTTACCAAAGTCTTTAACCGCATCCGGATAGACTTGAAGGGCGATCTTCCGAAATTTCTCCAATTCAGCCTCTGGGACCGTGTTGATCTTCATTCCCGCCTTTTCCAATTCCTTAAGAAACTTCTGATTATCTTTCTCGTTCTCTACCCTCTGCCATAAAGTGGTCTTCTGAGCTGCTACATCCACAGCCAGTTGAAGGTCTTTGGGTAACTTTTCATAGAAAATTTTACTCATGACGAAGGCACCCACTTCATTCACATGGGCTGTGAGGGAATAGAACTTCTGGACTTCCTGAAACTTAGCGGTGTACACCATGGCAGGCGGGTTCTCCTGTGCATCCACCACTCCCGTCCTGAGGGCTTCAAAGAGTTCTGTCCAGTCCATCGGGGTGGGAGCTGCACCCAGTGCCTTAAAAAAGGCAATATGGACGGGTGTGGGAAGGGTTCTTATCTTGAGACCCTTCAAATCGTCCACAGAGCGTATTGGCTTCCTATTATTCGTAACATGACGGAATCCGTTATCAAAATATCCAAGGTTGTGGTAACCGGCAGCCAATAGTCTCTTGTCGAGTTCCTTTCCCAAGGGGCCATCCAGAACCTCAAAGAGCCTCTGAAGATCTTTCCAGAGGAAAGGCAGAACGGTGATCCCAAGTTCGGGAATATGGCGCTGAATATGGGCCACACCTCCGAGAGCCGATTCCAAAGTTCCCATCCTGACCATCTCCATCGTCTCCCGAACCTTTCCAAGGGCACCGGCATGATGGACATCGACACCGATCTTTCCACCTGTCAGCTTCTCCAGTTCCTCCTTAAAAACGACCGCGGCCCTGCCCCATGAGTGATCTGGGGCA
>Ga0315310_10001656_pt1 | contig 14128 bp, 14 predicted proteins | sample TDP5_MG_FD_203630 | JGI IMG/M metagenome (GOLD analysis project Ga0315310, IMG submission 203630) | Freshwater sediment microbial communities from Lake Towuti, South Sulawesi, Indonesia - TDP5 | ecosystem: Environmental > Aquatic > Freshwater > Lake > Sediment | place: Indonesia: South Sulawesi... | reverse complement strand
TGACCAAGGCAGTTTCCTTTTCCAGGCATTCGCCTTCTAGGGATTGCTTAGGAAGCAATTTCCTCAGGTTCCTTACAGCCCGACCTTGAGGCAGAATCCTGTTAAAGCTAACCTCAAGACCTAATAGTGCAAGAGTCTCCAGGATTTTCCTCGTTTCGCCATCATACCTGTTCGAAGCACCTGTGCTCTCGACGACAGCCACATCCCAGCGAACTTTCTTGATGCCCGCCTCAAGAGAAGCTATCGCTGCATTGCGTGGTCTTTCCAACGGAATAAATGGAAGGTGAAACGCATCTACACTGATCAGAATATCAGTGACGCCCGCATCTTTCAGTTCAGAAGCTAGCTCCCTAGCTTTTTCTGGACTTCTACCCCAAAATCCGTTGGTGATCAACTCGATCTCGGGTATCCCCAATTCGTTAGCCCTCTGAAACAGTCTGATTGTTCTCTCAGGGTAGAGCATCGACTCCCCTCCAAAGATCATGAAAGAATCTAGTTCGGTTACGCTAGTTGTCTCTTCGAGACAGTTTAGGCCGTCTTCAACCTCCATAACACCTACTTTCTCAGGAGAGTGAGAGCCTTGACAGTGAGCACAACGAGAGTTACACTTCTCCGTCAGTACAAATTCCAATCGTTTGATGTTCAATTCATGTTCGTCCTTCAATTCTTGTTGCTGGTTGCTTTGAGCGTGATACGATTTATAGGTTATGTTCTTGTTTGATGGCGCAATCAATGAGGGACTCGAGCTTCCAGACTTTCAATATCAAAAATGCTTGTAATAGGAGAAATCCTTATAATAAGACTAGTGACCGTAATGGGAGACCAGAGCCATCACTCGAAGATGCCTCGTGAAAAAAGAGAAGATGCCTTAGACGGGTTCATGAAAGGAAGATATACAGCAGTACGGAACCTGACCATAGAGGCTGCAGCGTCCATGCATGGAATGCATTTCCATCTCAATCTAAGAAGAGCGCATGCAGAAAGGACGAAATGGGCAAAGCGAAACTTCCCAGAAATAGCAGCAGACCTAGACATGGTTTGGAGCGCCTATGGAGACCTGGGCTACAACCGTCTAGATGGCGCAGGGGCGCGAGAGGCAGTTGAATGTATGGAGAGGATAATTGATGGAATTGAAGGTAGAAGAGGACTCAGATTTGCGTAGACTCGTGGATGCCATAACCGACGTCGAAGGAGTAGTAGCCATAATACTTTTCGGAAGCAGAGCGAAAGGAGACTTTGACGAATACTCAGACTATGATCTACTCGTAGTCTTTGAAGATGATGAGGTCATGTGGAGCAACCGAAGGAATCTATTCGAAAACACTGGCAAACTAGGCTTATTTGCTCAGGTCCTTACACGAAGCGTAAGGGAGCTATGGGAAAAAACTGAGACGACATTCCTCCAAAGCATATTGGAGCATGGGATAATCCTGTACCTACGATATCCGTTGAAGGCTCCAGCCTTTCTGCAAAATCTCAGACCGATGGCGATAGTAACCTATGAACTCAAAGGCTTATCTCAGAATGAGAAGATGAGACTTATCTATCGACTGTTTGGTAAGCAAACCGTGAGAGGAATAGTTTATCAGAAAGGAGGGAAAAAACTTGGTGATGGATGCTTCATGATCCCGATGGAGAATCTTGAAGAAACGATCCGATTTCTGAAACAAAATGACGTAGAATTTGACGTGACAAGATTCTACAAACCAATAGGAATGACAGAGAAGACAAGAATTTGAGACCATAATTGACTGGTACTTTCTGTTTTTGGAAGGCAAAACTGACTTAAGGATGTGTTGAGATATCTCTGCTCGTTTCTCAAGCGAGTCTGGTGATCTGAATGGATGATGAGGACGAAATCTGGACGGACCTTGTTGGCGCGAGAAGGGTGATCAAGGATGACACTAGAATAGAACTGTGTGGAGATATCGATGAAGCTAACTCCGCATTAGGTTTAGCTCGAGCCACGGCTAAGAACGGAAAGGCCTCGGAAATAATCTACAGGATACAGAAAGAACTATTCATAGTGGGCGCCGAATGCGCAACCTTGATGACCGATCTTCAAACGCTTCCAAAAAGAGTCACAGATGACCATGTCTCATCTTTGGAGAAACTGTACGAAGAAACGAAGGGTTCGGTTGCTCCCGTGAAAGGGTTCGTTACTCCAGGCGACACAATTTCATCAGCAAATATACATCTAGCTCGAACAATAGTTCGAAGAGCCGAACGCAGAGCCGTAAAGCTACGTCGAGAAGGGCAGATCAGCAGAAACGTAGTCAAGTACCTGGATGTCCTCTCCGGTCTGCTTTTTTACTTGGCTGTTTTTGAAGAAGAGCCTGAGAAAAAATTGAAATGAGAATCGATCGCCATTAAAGGGGGCATGTTCCCGTTGGGCATCCCCCAGCGTATTCTGCATCTGTCTGGACATATGGTTCGCTTGAACGGCTTGTCCTTTGAGCCGAGCCTATTGTTAGGACTTGCTCCCTCTTGCTACCGTACCTATACACTGTTATACCTTTGCATTTGAGTTTGTGGGCTAGGAGGAAGATTCTCCTCACATCCTCCATGGTTGCCTCTTGGGGCAGGTTGACCGTTTTAGCCACTGCGTTATCAGTATGCTTCTGGAAGGCGGCTTGCATCTTGACATGCCATTCGGGAGCAATATCTAGAGCCGTTACAAATGTCCTTCTAACGTCCGTTGGAATCTGTGTTATGCCTTGGATTGAGCCGTATTTGGCGATCTCCGTTAGCAGTTCCGTGCTGTAGAAGCCTCTGTCCCCAGCGATCTTCTCGAAGAAGGGGTTAACCTCGAAAAGTTGCGTTCCCATCACGTTTCTGACGTATGAAACGGCGAAGAGGGGTTCTATGCCGCTTGAGGTGCCAGAGATTATGCTTATTGTGCCTGTTGGCGCTATTGAGGTTACGGTGGCGTTGCGCATGGCTCTATACCCATGTTCATCCCAAGTGCTTCCGCTAAAGTCTGGGAAGGAGCCTCTTTCTTCACCCAGCTGAACCGATTTCTTCCTCGCCTCTTCGGAGATGAAGGCCATCACCTTCTCGGCTGTTGAGACGCCCTCCTCCGAATCGTACGCGATTCCTAGCTGAATAAGCATCTCTGCGAAGCCCATGACGCCGAGGCCGATCTTCCTGTTAGCCCTCGTCATCTTCTCTATCTCAGGCAAAGGATACTCATTGGCATCGATAACGTTGTCCAAGAAGTGGATTCCTAATCTAACGGTTCTCCCTAGCTCTTCCCAGTCTATTTCTCCATCCTTAACCATCTTCGAGAGGTTTATCGAGCCTAGATTGCAGCTCTCATAGGGGAGAAGCGGCACTTCACCGCATGGGTTTGTGCTCTCAATCCTGCCTACCTGAGACGTTGGGTTACACTGATTTATCTCATCTAGAAAGATGAGACCAGGGTCTCCTGTTCTCCAAGCCATCGTGACTATCAAGTCGAAGACGTCCCTGGCTTTAACTCTCTTCACTGGTTTTTCGGTGCGGGGATTGATAAGCTCGTATTCTCCGTCCTTCTCTAAGGCCTCCATGAAGGCATCCGTTATACCGACGGAGACATTGAAGTTACTTAGGATGCCTTCTTTCTCCTTAGCCGTTATGAACTCGAATATGTCTGGATGATCAACCCTCAGGATTCCCATGTTGGCACCTCTTCTTCGTCCTCCCTGCTTTATGACATCTGTGGCGGCGTCAAAGATACTCATGAAAGAAATGGGTCCGCTAGCAACTCCTTTTGTTGATCTGACAACATCTCCCTTCGGTCTAAGATTGGAGAAGGAAAACCCGGTTCCTCCACCTGATTTATGGATCAGCGCCATGTATTTCAACGCGTCGAATATGCCTTCAATCGAGTCGTTTACTGGTAGAACGAAGCATGCGGACAGCTGTCCAATGTCTGTTCCCGCATTCATCAATGTTGGCGAGTTTGGCAGGAACTCGAGGCTCGACATAACCTTATAGAATTCTTCTTCGGTCTTCTTCATGTCAGCCCTCTTGTCGTAGAGATTGTCTGCGGCGGCTACTGCATGGGCTACTCTTCGAAGCATCTCTGCAGGGGTTTCGATAACGTTTCCCTCGTCGTCCTTTCTGAGGTATCTCCTTTCTAACACGCTTATGGCGTTAAGAGTCAGCTTCAAGTCGTCCTTTACGCCGAATAGCCTCTTCCTCTCCCTGATCTCAGTTCGCTTCTGTCTATAAAGTATGTAGGCCTTAGCCACCTCGGCGAACCCGTTTCTGATAAGAACCTTTTCAACAGTGTCCTGAACGTCCTCGACGCTCGGAACCTTACTTGGAAAATTCTCTTCGAGGATCGCCACGACCTCAATTGACAACTTCTCAGAGAGTTCACCATCTTTCACCTTGACGGCGTCCAACGCCTTGTGAATGGCATTCGCTATCTTGCCCGGCTCAAAATCTACGACTCTACCATCTCTTTTACGAATCTTAGAAATCTCTCCGCTCATGAATCCCACTCTAATTAGATTCTAACCCGTATCTATAATCTGCTACCACTACTATCGTTAAAAACATACCTATTTTTTGAACCCTGAATACTCAAGATCTAATCCTAACTTCGTTTTGATTCGTTCCTGTAAGGCTGGATTGACCTCTATGCCTATGCATCTTCTGTCCATCCGTAAACATGCCTTCATGGTGGTGCCAGAGCCTAAGACCGGGTCGACAACCAAGTCTCCTTTGTTTGTTGATGTGAAGATGCATCTCTCAACCAATTCGTCTGGGAGCTCGTTGCCAGCAGTCTTCACTCCGTGCTGATATGGTCTCTTAATGTACCACACGTCTTCAGCATAATGCTTTGGCTTGTTAAAAGTGTAGTCGGCTGGATCTTTCACCAAGAGTAAAAAGTGATAATGAGCTGTCGTGAACCTTCTCTTCGTGAAAACTCCAAACTGGTATCTCCATATGCAGTGGTTAAGGACGTGAAATCCTGCCTTATCAACAGCGTTGAGAACGGCGCCTAGATTGTTCCATCCTGAGAGTAGCCACATGCTTCCTGAGACTTTGAGCGTGTCGTACGACCACTCCATGAGACTCTTGATGAAAACCGGATATTCCTCCTCAGGGACTTCGACATATGATAGTGCATCAGGTGTCCTATGGTAGGTTTGGAGGTTGCCCTTGAAGCCAATCCCGAATGGGGGATCTGCAAATATCAGGTCAGCTTTCTCATCTAGTCTGACGCCCAGAAAATCATCAAAAATAACAATATGGGTCTCATCAATCTTAAGCGTAGACCTTGTCTCTGAACTATTTTTCATCCTTATCAATCATTCTATGAAAACAGAATTATTAAAGAATTTACGGACACTCAGATCGTACTGAAGATTTCTCGGCAACAGTTAAGATTTATATGACAACATCTTTATTCAAGAATGAAGAACCAGCAGATACGGTTATGTGCGGCCGTGGTCTAGTCTGGTTTAGGACTCAGCCCGAATGAGCGGGGTAAGCCTTCCAAGCCTGCGATCCCGGGTTCAAATCCCGGCGGCCGCATCCAAACAAATACACACAGTTTTTAACTTTCAGATGGATAAAGGCGTTTTGAAACATGCAATTCGCATCACTAACATATTGGATCTGAAGTGTTTTGATGGAGAAAGGATGGATTGATAACATGACCTCATGTAGGACAAATGTGGAGGCTTGTGTATGCAAAAATTCGTTTGGATAGTCGATGATAAATGTGATCGTTGTGGCAGATGTGTTCCTGTGTGTCTAAAGCACATTTTGGAATTTCATCCGAGTGGACACATTCACTGCATGCGCTGGCATCTTTGCGATGGTTGTGGTGAGTGCGTGAGAACTTGTGATAAGGGCGGAATTGAGGTTGGCGAGCTAACACCTTCGTTTGAAGAAAAGAGTATTTCTTACTTCGATAGAGCTGGTCCAGTCAACACTCGAAAACTCTGTGAATTGGTAGCTTCGAGGGTGAGAGAAGGTGTTAAATACGTGGTTGTCACTTCGACAAGTGGAACCACGGCCTTGATGATGGCTGACGAATTTAGAGACTTAGATGCAAAGCTGATAGTTTTCACCATTCCGCCCGTGTGGAAGGATATCTTTCCATTTGTACCAACCATCAGGGAGGACGTGAAGAAAAGACTAGAGGCCAAGGGGATAAGGATAATGGAAGGGGTTCTACCTGCTATTGAGTGTGGCCCTAATACCATCGAATGTTCTTGTTCACAGAAGGAAAGGCGACAGATAGATACCGTGGCAATTTGGGAGATCCTCCATGGCGTCGGCGGTCAAGGTCTTCCCACCGCTGTTGAGGCGATTTTCACAGCTGTAAAGGAGGGCGAGGTTCCTATAGGAGCTGAGGTAATCGGTGTAGGGGGAACCGGTAATGGAGCTGACACCGCGATTGTAATGAAGGCCACCCCTTATGAACAGATGCTGAGTGGTCCGAAAGAGAATCGCTTCGACATCCTTGAAATAATCGCTCTACCCAGAAGTAAAATAAGATATTGGTGAAGTTACTCCGTTGAAACCACCGAAAAATCAGACCACTTTTCCAGAGTACCATTGTTAACGGTCTCAAGGCTCATAAGTGCTTATGTGTTGGGTATTTTCCGGGATTTTTTGGATGAGCTCTGAATCGGCTGTGTAAAGGGTAGCATTGAGGTTGAGAGCTAACGCCACATAGGACGCATCGTATATGGAAATGTCGTATCTAGAGCTTAGCATGGCGCTCTGCTCGTAGGTCTTCCCCTTCGGTTCCCATACATCAAAGCCGTATCTGGAGAGAGCCCTCGCCGCGAGGATTAATTCCTCCTCCCTGAATAGGCCACTGTGCCACAGGGCATTGAGGGTTTCATAAAAAAGTAGGCTTGGGACCGAGATTGTCATCTTCCCGGTTACGAAAGAATCCCTCAGTTGCCTAGCCTTGTCTGAAAAATCCTCTTCAAGAAACCACTTCGCCACTATAGAAGCGTCAGCTACGGCCTTCTGCTCCTCCAAGCCCTTATCACCCTAGTGCTGTCCCAGCCTTCAGGCGCTTTCCTTTTCAGCTTCTCATTGATCAGCACCGCTTCAACAGTGTCCTTTTCGTGTTCCCATTCGAGTTTTCGTCTGATCGCTTCCCTCACGACAGCGCTCCAGTTAGCATCAACTCTTTCCATCTCTTGTTTCATGGATTCAGGAATAGTGACGCTTGTCCTAACCATTTTCTCCGATTGGTCAACCGCCTTTTTCATTTAAACATCCCAATAATATCAATAATACCAGTAATATTTAAATTTTCTTCCAGACATGATCGTGTTAAGGGCTAACCTCATTTATCAGCTTATCCTTTGCCATTCGTCTCCTTCCGCAACGACCTCTTCCCGATTTTTCCAATTACTATAACCGACTTCCTTCAAGCACCCCCGCAAGTATAAAATAGAAACAAACAACTCTTTAAGGACTTCCAAAAACCAAGAATTTGAACCTACATGGTCGCACCAAGTTTAGATTCTTTGATTTTTAATATCTTTGGAAACTTTATATATATTCAAATCTCGTCTTTCTTCCGGAAGGGATTCTGTGTCTCGTGATGTGCAGAAGTTTGGTTCAGTAACAATAGCAAGAGTTCGGAGTTCAGCTGGCTTGAAGCGGCTTCTTAAAAATCCGCGGCTGAAAAAGGAGACAATCATCATTAAACCCAATTGGGTAGGCATAGACTCTGCTTACGGATTTACGGAGAGCGAAGGATTACGTATGCTGTTGGAGGCGCTGGATGGCAGGATTGTCGTCACTGAGTCCTACAGTCTCGGGCGGGGACCTCCAAACGACGGTATGAGCTTCACCGTAGGTGGTGAGAAGGTTAGCTGGAAGTGGCTCTTTTCTGGTAAAGGCTGGCGGTGGCTTGAGAAGCAACCGGACTGGGATTGGTTCAAAGAGGAAGGACACTGGGATTGCATTAGAAAGCGAGACAAGTGGTTCCTCGAGGAGTACGGCTTTATCGATCTCTTCAACGATCATGGAGTCAGATATGTCAATGTCACAGAAGAGATCTGGCAAGGACGGGTAGCGGACCCGCAAGAAGTCAAGAAGGTTGTAGAAGATAGGCTTTCTCCAGTCTTCAACGAGAGACTATACAGCCTTGTCCCTCAGAAGCTATACGAATTGCGAGGCGCCACCTTCATCAGTTTCGCAAAACTAAAGAATCCGAACAAGAACATTATCAGTTTCACGGTAAAGAACTTCTTCGGCCTTCTCCCCGATCCTCTCAGAGCATGGTGGCATCAATGGTTCGACAGCAGTCTGATCGGCATCATCAAGATCTACAAATCACTATTTGACGTCTATGGTATCTGCGAAGGCCTATGCTACGCGCCTCTCTATGACGCGAAGCGCAAACGCGTGCGTGTTGCAAAAGACCTCGGCGTCCTAGCTTTCGGGCGACACCTAACCCTATTGGACGCTGTCCTATGCGGTCTTGTCGGCGGATTCAGCCCAGGCGAATTCTCGTGGTATTCATACCTAGAGCCCACGGGGCCTCTCAAAGAGGTCTTTGGAACTTACGAAAGAACTCATGTGGAAAAGGCGAAAGCTGTGGCAGCAGATTGGTTTCCTTCCTAGGTAAGCCGGCCTTTTCGGCGATTTTATTCACCTTCGTGATCGAGGAATGGATTGAAGCGTTTCAAGGAACATTTGCAGTAGCCACGTTGCTTTGGATAGAGATAATCGCAATTAAGATGTTGCGTATATCTCCGATCAAACGGATGATCGGACATGAACGAAAATTAACTACGTCCCAAAAGACCAAAAACTCAAGAACTTAAAACAGGTTTTGAACTTATGAGGCCGCACCAAGCAGAACTTGTGGTTTCTCCACTTCCCTTTAAGACCGGGGGTTACTTGTCAGAATCAGTCACTATTCCTAAGGAATTGTTAAGAAACCTCTATGCGGGGTTAGCTAGAGTCGAAGAAGTTCTAGCAACACTCAAAGACTTAATTGACAGAGAGAGCTTGCAGAGGATACGTAAGGCTGAAGAGGAGTATGAAAAAAGGAGAATACATAACCATACAAATCAGCAGTGATATATACTATCTCTAGATGTTAAGATAAGATTTCTGAAGTCTATCATAGATTATGTTGGGTGAGTTGTGCAAGTTCACTATGGATTTGACAAGCTAAGAGTCTCTTCATAGTCTCCATGTGACCTCGGTCGCAGATCATTTATTTTATGAGAGATTTCCATTCCCAAAATCGATACCCCCCGTATATTTTTGCGTGAAAAAACGATAGGAGACCCATACGGCCCCCATCCGGAGGTAGCATCAGTCACATCCCACAGCTCTATTGACGAAAAATTCAACCAATAGATGATACCCCTATCGTTTCTTATACCCCATATGTTTCTGGATCAGGCATCGTCTTCAACCATGATATCTTTCTTATCTTTTGGAGGACGCCATAGGGCACAGCGCCTGTCGACAGGGTTCACGGTTAAGCCGGCTCTCCTGCAAAAACCTCAACTCTGAGATCCCGAGTTCACAATCCCGGCGGCCGCACCACGATTTAAATCCTTGAATATGATTGCTCCTTTTTCCGATAACTCCGAATATCGGAACATTTTCGAGCATACGGCGTCCATATCTGTCAACGTTTAGAGTTATAGCTGAAAAAAGCATAAGTAATTCGAAGGTAGAGTCCTGCAATATGTTCGGATCCATGCTGCGTATTCTTCTTGATAAGATTTAAAAGATATGACAATGGTTTTCAGATTTCAGTTCCTTTGCAATCTTTTTCCATGGTCAAAATAGTTTTGATTGAGATGCGAGAAAGCTTATTAGACTCCGTCTTCCATTCTGAAATGTGTGCGGTGAATCACTAGTTTGTCGTTTGAAATACAGGAATTGCGCGACGTCATAAGGGTTTTCACCCTCATAAACGTCGGCAAAGGAATAACCCTCAAGAAGGCTCATCTTAAGCGGAGAATTGACAGAGTCTGCAAGGGCCATATATGCGTCGAAATGAATGAGTTAGATGAAGCCTTGTCGGAGATGGTTTCGGAGGGACTGGTTATAAATCTTGGTGATACAGTTCAGCTAACAGAGAAGGGCAGCTGGCTGAGCAATGAATGGCGAAATCTTCTTTTTAAGAACGAGCCCATTCTCGAGACCGTTGCAGGTGTAGCTGACGGCTCCATAACAGGACTCGTAGTCATCCTCTCAGCCTTCATAGCGGGGCTTGCTATCCAAACAACCATAGTCGCAGCTCTCTTGACCCTGGCAGCGGTAGCCATAACAAACTTCTCGAGTTTTTTGCTTGGCGGAACAACCGAGGATTTAGCAGACATGATTACACTCCAGAACTTGATGAACTACAGTCTAAGCGACATCCCAGACAAAGAGGAGAGGAGCAAATCGCTCCTTTTGGTAAAACATCTTTTCAGCCTTCTTAACAAAGAAATTGGCAGGACAAACGTTTTTTCCGCCGTTGTATGTGGGGTGACTACTTTTGCAGCGGGCGTCGTTCCGATAGTGGCTTATGTGATGTTGCCTTCTCCACTTGACATCATCGTTTCGCTCTGTATAGTTGGAGGTGTTACAAGCTTCTTCCTCATCCGCTACCGTTCCCAAAAGACAAGAGTACACTGGAAAATGACATTCCTCCAAACCGTTATAATCATAGCAATCGCGGTTGTTGCATCATTACTGCTTGGCAGCAACATATAGAGAGAAAGAGGATTTCGACTTTTTCTATATTTTCCCCTGCAATGAGGGGGATTTTGCGCTATATGCTGTTTCCGATATCCCCTACTATAAGAACGTGTTTTGGTGTTTTTGAGGATGTAAAGATCGAGGTTGTTTATGTGGAAGATGTTAGCTTGTTTCTTCTTGTTAGTGAGAACTGGTAGTTTCGATCATCCATTCTCTTAGCAAGTCTGCGGGGAAATCGTCTGCCATCTTCTTCATGGTTTCATCGGTTAACCTGCCGACTTCCTTTTTGCAGAATAAGCAGTAGAATTTTCCGTCCACGCCTTCCTCTGTTAACAATGGTGTCTTGCAGTGTGGACAGATCAGTTCTCCGTCACGGTAGATCGGGGGATTCGGTTCCTTCAACGCGTCTCAGCCTTCTTCAACTTGCTTTCTACTGCTTCTTTATAGTGGTTTAGGAGGCTTGTAAGTTCTCCCTCTTCAGCCCTTCTTTGCAGGTAACCCCAATCCAAAACATTGAATTGCGTACTTAGGGTGGATATTATGTCTTCGAAGTCGTGGGTGCTCGGCCTTCTGGATTTGAGTTTCATTACGAGGTAATCCTCGGGAGAAGGGATCAGTATTTGTTCTCCATTCAAAACAACGGTTCTTGCACGGACTTCTGGTTCATCTCCGAATTTGAAGCCTACTTCGGTTGGCCGAAGAATTATGTCCAGCAGCGACTGCGTCTTTGCATCTCTCACCTTTAGGAGACCTATTCGCATAAGATCGCTTGGAGAGTTTATTTCCTGCTCATGTCTCAATGGGTAAAGCACTGTATACCTGTCGCTCTTCAAGAGTTCAAAAAGGTTTTCCGCTCCTCGGTCATCCAAGGAAACAACGATGTCAACATCTCTCGAGAGCCTCTCCCTCCCGTAAAATTGGACTGGAAGCGCCCCTGCCAGCACATATTTCACGCCACGTTTCTTTAATTCTCGAACAAGGTTTATCCCCGTTTCACGGGTTGAAGCCGGAATAAGTTCTCCCTTATAACTAATGCTTCGGCGGGGTTTGAGCCATGGTTCAGACTTCCCTCGACGCTTTTTCTTTCCCGGCCTCACTGATGAACCGCGTCTTCTTTGAGCGTAACTTGAGCCTACCCGCCTTCTATAGCTCATTCCTTGTCAAAAACAAAATAGAAAGACCGTATCTTAAGGCTTATGCGTTACCCTCTAAAACGGCGTGACAAGCTGCCGATATCCTCAAATATCGGAACGATTCTGTGCGCATCCCCTTCCTTTGCTATACTACATCCAATTCCTTCTAACCCCGAAAATATAGAGATCGGAAAGACATCGTTCCATAAGTTCACCAAAAAATTCAAGAATTTTAATAGGCCTTAAACCTATATGGCACCAAATGCATGCATACAGGGTTGTTGCAGGGGTTTGAGGGGCCTAGCCAAGTTCACCTATGAATCTGTACGCCTATGGTTTAGGCGGTTGAAGGAGGCGTTTCCGAAGCCCGAACAGAAGTATAGGAGGGTCGTAGCTGCAGATGAGACCAAACTGAAGGTGAATGGAGGAGCAGCTGTACGTCTGGGCTGCAATAGACATGAAGACCAACGAGGTCTAGCGTGCCGTGTCTCGGGGCGAGGAACATTATGGTGGCTGAAGCCGTCCTCAGAAAGGTTTTGGAAGCCTGTTAGAACAAGCCTCTCATCTTGGTGGATAAGTGACCGTGGTATCTTGAAGCACTAACAGACTTGGGCTTAAGGTGGAGACACGTAACCTTCGGCATGCGCAACCGTATCGGACGCTGGTTCGGCATCCTAAAGGCAAGAACGAAACGCTTCTATAACAACTTCGGAACAACTCAACCATCCAGAGCACGAAAATATTCATGGAGACGTCCATAGCGTGGTACAACATACTTTTCAAAACAAAAACTTGACAAATCTAATAGAAATATTCGGTCAATTCTGTCTTTCCAAGTCTGTATAAGATTCAGAGTATTATGTCGACTAGTACAAGCACCGCAATTGCTATTACTAGCGACGCCCAGACAGTCTTTTTCCACGTATATATCCTTCGGCCGTCCCATGCGAATCCACCTGAGGCTTGTATGGGTATTAGGTTGAAGATGACGAGAACATAGTTTGAAACGTATCCTATTCTTCCGGCTGTACGCAATAGTTCGTCGTTGAAATATGGCAACGAAGTCCAGAAGAAAGCTGCGAGAATCAAACTCGTGATTGGGCCTGCTGCGTAGATCAATCCCATCATCCTTTGTTCAGGATCGTATCGCCAGTCAACCTGCTTTATGTATGTCTGGCCATAGGACGGATATAAAGCGCTGAAGATCGCAGCTAGCAACGAACTGAATAATATTCCAGAATCCCAAACTTTGAAAACTGTCTTCAAGCCTAAACGACCTGCGACTAGTTTATGTGCGAGTTCATGTGCGAAAAGGCTCAGCCCTGCAACTCCTAGGACAAGAGGAATGTTTAGTGACGTGCCTTGTCGAAAAGCCATCAACCACAGTATGAAAGCAAATCCTATCCAAGCAACAAGAAAGCTATGTCCTTCACTTACTTCTGGCCGAACGTCCTTTCCACTTGTCTTCTTAAGGAAGAATGTTCCTCCACCAACGATATAGAATTCAGCAAGCCATAAACGGATGAAGTTCAAGCCAAGATCTCTAAGTTGCTCTCGAATTGCGTAGGGTGAGAAGCCTTTGTGGATAAACATGTTCCAAGAGGCGGAATTGAATCTATCTGCTGTGGCGCAGATGATCTCACATCCTTTCTTCTCAAACCACGAGAGAGCTTCATCCAGAAGAGATTTGCCGATACCACTCCCACGGAGATTCCTATCCGTAACTATTGCATCAACTAGACCGATCCTTTTTTCTCCGTAAACAACGATCCTCAGAGAAAAACAGCCAACAATCTTCCCCTCACGCACTGCCACCAAAGAGGCCCCCAGTTGTTTAGAGGCGCTTCTAAGGGCTTCTCCAAAAGACAGATTGAAGAAGAAATCGTCAATAGGACCCAGGTTTCTTTCGAAAAACTTTCGAACATATTCCTCCTCGCCCCGCAGTATTTCACGAACAATGACTTCGCCATTCAAGTGGCATCTAGGTACTCCTTTTGGTGATTAATTCGCGTATTTTTGTCTTTCGAAATCAAGTAAGTCTTTTGTACATCTTCACGGAACCTTATACTTAAATAGATTTGGAAATGCTTTACGAATATCACTTATTACTTGATGTATCGCAAAGTTTGTATATATACTTCCATGACCATTTCAGGGACGATTTCTATTGAAAGAAGCCTTGATAAGGTGTTAGGAGTGAGAAAATCAATCAGAGAAGACTGGACCTTGCTTCCTTTTCTCATAATCGTAACTACAGGTTTTGTAGTAGCTATACTTGACTTCATTTTCTTACAAAACCTAACATTTCA
>Ga0315310_10001655_pt1 | contig 14139 bp, 15 predicted proteins | sample TDP5_MG_FD_203630 | JGI IMG/M metagenome (GOLD analysis project Ga0315310, IMG submission 203630) | Freshwater sediment microbial communities from Lake Towuti, South Sulawesi, Indonesia - TDP5 | ecosystem: Environmental > Aquatic > Freshwater > Lake > Sediment | place: Indonesia: South Sulawesi... | reverse complement strand
ATCAAAGCGCTGTAACAGATATCGCCCTTAATCTTCCTGCCATCAAAAAACACTTTGTCACCGACCTTGCAACCAAAGTTGCAAGTTCCCTTCACGCTCTTAACCGTAACCTCAACATCAAACGGCACACACTCAACCTCCCAAAACTGACTTGTCCACATCAGCATAAAAGACTTAGTCCTCTCCTCAGCCAAAAAACGCAAAAAACAACGTCGAAACAGCCACGCTAAACAACAGTAAACGTCACTTTTAGCAACATAGAAGGTCACTTTTGACAACATTGAAAGTGGCTTTCAGCCACATTCTAACTTCACGCTAACTATGTTGCAACTTCACACTAAACAACATACAAGAACACGCCAACCCCACCAAAACAGACCAAAAAACACCAACTAAACCAAAAACCCAACTCAAAACACAAACAGAAAGGCTTCAGTCTGACCTCAAAAATTTTTTTCTGCACACATACTAAGCCTAGTCTTAACCTGGAAGAAACGAAAAACACAAAAGCCAAACACCAATAAACCTATCCCTCTGAGGAACCAAAAACATGCCAACCTACATTCTACTATCCACACTCACAGACGAAGGAAGAAGAACAGTAAAAGAACGACCAGAAAGAATACAAGAAGTAAACAAAGAAATCGAAGCCCTAGGCGCCAAAGTCATGGCACAATACGTCGTACTCGGACCCTACGACTTCGTCAACGTAGTTGAAGCACCAGACAACAAAACAGTCGCACGAGTCTCCATGGAACTAGGCTCACGAGGCACAGTTCAAATCATGAGCATGGCAGCCATACCCGTCAACGAATTCATAGCCAGCATGAAGAAAACAGCAGCCGCAAAGAAAAAGTAGACCAAACTGCGCAGTTGACAAAATCATCCAATTTTTATTTTTATCAGCCCAGCCTAAACCACGTAGTAGTTTACAACCTTCTCCATACGTCTCGGCGCAGACACTTGATGAGACAACTTCTTAAGAATCCTAATCATCTGAGGCTGAAACCGAGCCACATCTGTCAGGGTTATCAATCCCAAGAGTTTCCCATGATCCACCACAGGTAGTTTCTTTATTTTCTTCTGAAACATCAGCCTCGTAGCTTCCTCCAAATCCATGTCAGGCTGACCAGCAATCAAAGGTTTCGTCATAATCTCGCGCACCTTGGTCCTGCTCGGATTTTTAGATTTGCCAATAACTCTATGAAGTAGGTCACGCTCAGTGATTATGCCAACTGCTTTTCCACGCCTCGTCACAACCAAGCAGCCGATTTCGTGTTCATTCATGATCTTCACTGCCTTCATAACTGAAGAGTCAACGTCAACCGTGACAACACTCTCAACCATAACATCCTCAACTTTTAGAATCAAAGCTTTCACACCTAAACAAAAGCTTGCTCGTTCAAGCCTATAAACTCACGGAACACAGAATCAATATTGCGACTATAATCTTTAAAACAAGAAGGGAAAAATATTTCAGCTAACCTTCCTAGGAAGGCAGAATACTCACAAAAAGAGAAAGTTGAGGCTGGAGGACAGGGCATTATGAAAATCGGCGTGCTAATCGGCGGCGGAGACGCCCCAGGCTTAAACGCCGCAATCAAGGCGGCAGTGTCCAAGGCCCACGAATTCGACTACAATGTCATAGGCATAAAGAACGGCTGGGCTGGCCTACTAGAACTGGACACTCAACCCCTAAGCCTAGACGATGTTGAGGAAATCCATTCCCGCGGAGGCGTGGTGCTCTACACTTCTAGGACAAACCCCTTCAAAATCGAAAACGGGCCTAAACGTGTTATTCAAAACATGAAGAAACTCAAAATCGATGCCCTAGTCGTAATGGGTGGAGAAGACACGTTAGGCGTGGCTCAAAAACTGCACGAAATGGGTGTGCCCGTCGTCGGCCTGCCCAAAACCATTGACAACGACCTCTCAGGCACCGACTACAGCATAGGCTTTGACACAGCTGTAACAATAGCTACAGACGCCATCGACAAACTGCGCACTACAGCTGAGGCGCATCATAGAATAGTTATCGTAGAGGTGATGGGCAGAAACACTGGATGGATAGCCCTGTACGCAGGCTTGGCTGGAGGCGCGAATTTAACGCTGATTCCAGAAGTGCCCCTCGGCCTGAACCAAGTCTATGGACTGTTGAAGTATCGGAAGCAAAGCGGAAAAGCCTACAGTATCATAGTTGTGGCTGAAGGCGCCAAGGTTCTCCAAGAGAAAGAGCAAATCCTCGTAGCAACCCAAGAGAGAGACGAGTTCGGTCACCCAAGGCTGGGCGGAATCAGCCGAGTGTTGGAGAAGCTAATACAAGAAAACACAGGCTTAGAGGTGAGGTCTGTGATTCTGGGACACCTTCAACGAGGCGGTTCACCAACTGCATTCGACAGGATCTTAGCCATGCGTTTAGCAACAAAAGCGGTGGAACTGATCAAAGAAAAAAGATTCGGGGAAATGGCTAGCTTTCAAGCCTGCGAGGTTGTCTCTGTGCCGCTGAAAGACGCTATGGCTAGGCGAAAAAGTGTGCCGCCAGAACTCTACGAGATGGCTAAAACATTCTTCAAATAGCCAGTTCAGTTAGGGCGCAGTTTGAGGCTTAAGAGGCATGAACGTGGCTTTCACCTCTTGAATGCCCCTCATGCCACGGATTCTCCCAATTAGTTCGAGCACCCGCTGATAATTTCCCTCAGCAATGAAAACTTCTAGGCAGTACTGCTGGTCGATGTGTCTGTGAAAGTTTTCGACAACAATGTCGTCGAATTCATGCCTCACCTCACTCATTCGAAGGTCCACGTCTCTTCTGGCGTATTCGCAGGTGATCATCATTGTTGCAGCTACATTTCCAGTTTCAAGTCTGGCAACCTCAGCCTCGGCGATCAGGCTTCTTAAGGCGTCACGAAAAGCCTCCGACCTGCTGTAGTATCCTCTTGCCTTAACGAATTGGTCAAACTTCTTCAAGAGGTCGCTGGGCAATGTTATGCTAACAACGGTCATCACGAGCACCAACTATTAATTTAACAATATAACAGTATTAATTCATTAATATTATTTACTTAATCATTAGCACTAAGTTAATATCAGCTTCACACCATGCTTCTACTGTCACTTGAATCGCTGGGAAAAAGCAGAAAATGTCCGCCGAAGAAGAAAAGGAGTTTGAAGCTGAAGAACACAGGCCATGGCTATACTTGGCTTTGACCTTAGCTGTAACCATAACTTTTTCCACAATTCTCGACTGGTTAGCGGCTGGAGTGGCATTAGGTTTCAATTTGGCCCTAACCAGCGAGCCTGCCACCCTGTCAAAACTGCTCTATCGGCTTGTGATTCTTTTTGTGGCAGTCTACGTTGGATACGTCGGGTTGAAAGAGTTGGTGGTTGAAAGGCGCTTTTCGGTGGAGTTTTTGATGGCTGTTGCCGCGTTGGGAGCCACCTATCTTGGGTTGTTGTTCGAAGCCGCCACAGTGCTCTTACTGTACTCGCTGGCTGAACACTTTGAACACTACATTGAGGATAGGGCTCGTAAAACCGTGGAAAAACTCTCTACGTACATGCCTGAAAACGCAAGGGTCGTAGAAAACGGCTCAGATAAAACCGTGGATGTAAAGCAGGTCAGAATTGGAAACACCATATTAGTTAGGCCTGGCGAGAGAATCCCCTTGGACGGCATAGTAAAGGAGGGCTCTTCTCTTGTTGACCAGTCTCTTGTAACGGGTGAATCAATGCCAGTTTGGAAGAAGACAGAAGACGCTGTTTTCGCTGGCACCTTAAACTCAGACGGCATTCTCAAAATTCAGGTTGCGAAAGAGGCGAGTGAAACCTTAGTTTCTAGAATAGCTAGGTTGGTAATAGAGTCCAGAAAGAGAAAGGCTGTTATGGAGCGCTTCGTCGACAGGTTTGCCCGGTTCTATGTGCCGATTATTGTTGGATTAGCTGTGTTTGTGGCTTTTGGGATGCCCAGCGTCGTTGGCGGCTCATTCCAACCTTGGATTTATCGTTCGCTCATACTTCTCGTGGTTTCATGTCCTAGCGCGTTTGTGCTGTCTGTGCCCGCGACCTTTTTCACGGCTGTAACGACGGCTGCCAGAAGAGGTGTGATAATAAAGGGCGGCGTCTACGTTGAAAAAATGGACAGGGTGAAGACTGTTGTGTTCGACAAGACGGGCACGCTCACTTTGGGCAAACCAGCGGTGAGAGAAATCAACTGCTTGAGTCAAGCAAACGATCAGAGGGCGCTCATGTACGCCGCGGCTTTAGACCAGTATTCAAATCATCCTCTCGCTGAGGGCATTGTGAGGAGGGCGACTGAGCAGAGATTGGAATTCCGCCACTTTGCTGTTGCCGAGGTGAGGGAGGTCCCTGGGAAGGGCATCGTTGGTCAGGTTAACGGTTGCCGCGTGTGTGTGGGCAGTGAAGAATTCATGAGAGAGCAGGGCTGCAACATGGAACTAGTCAACGGCGGCAACGGTGGAGACGAGAAGCACACGCGAGTGTACGTGTCAATCGACCAGTGTGTTCCTCCTGGATTCTGTCTGGTTGACGAGGTTAGAAGCGACGCCACAGACGCGGTGGAAGCGCTGAAAACCAGTGGAACCTACACAGTTATGTTGACTGGTGATAAAAAGGAAATCGCTGAGGAGGTTTCGAAGCAGTTAGGCGTAAACGAGACGCGTGCCGAATTGTTCCCTGAAGACAAACTACAAATTGTCGACGAGCTCAAATCTCAGCGCGGCTTGGTTGCCATGGTTGGGGATGGAATAAACGATGCTCCAGCGTTAGCAGCGTCAGATGTTGGCATAGCCATGGGCAGCGGCGGCGTGGATGTGGCCCTCGAATCAGCTGACATCGTACTGGTCAAGAATGAGTTAGGCAAGATCCCATACTTGCAGCGTCTTAGCAGGTTGGCTGTGAAGATTGCCAAACAGAACATTGCTGTTTCTTTGGGTGTCAAACTGTTGTTGGGCGCGTTGGGTTTTGCTGGCTTGGTTCCGTTGTGGTTTGCGGTCGCCACTGGAGACGACGGCGTAACCATACTTTTACTGTTGAACACGCTGCGTATACCTAGACTCAAACCTTGACAGGGAGACCTAACGATGCCTACGTTCCGTTGTAAGAAGTGTGATCGAACTGTCCAAGCAGAGTTTGAGCAGTGTTGCAAACCGAGCGACTCTTGCCCTGACAGGTATCCTGAGTGTTGCGGTCAACCCATGATAGAGATCATAGATGATTGATCAGCCCTTAAATTTTCAGAAGTAGAAGGCGGCAGTCCCTTAGTACCTTCCTTCGTGGGGTTCAAGTCCCATCCCACACGAAGCCTGCAAACTGTGTGCGCGATGATGATGAATATGCCTTAATGCCACCATCATCAACCAAACTTCTTGCTGGTAAAGTTGTGCAGGCCTCGGCACTGCGCATACATGAGAGAAAGAAGAACTTATCTTTTCTAATCGCTATCTTCTTGTTTATGCCAATTCGATATTATGAAGCGCATGACGTGAAAGAGCTTGTGGAGCGTATCGTGTCTAAGCTAGACTTTTATCACATCGACTTGAACGGAATCTACTGCTTCCGCAGTGTGGGTTCAAAGTCGAGGCGGACGGTTGCCCGAATCCACAGTCTGGGAAAACTCTGGCAAAAAGCGTTGAACAAACATTCCAGCTACCTGATTGAAGTTATTTCTGAACGCTACGACCGCCTCAACCGAGAGGAAAAAGAAAAAGTAATCATACACGAACTTCTCCACATTCCAAAAGGCTTCGCAGGCGGATTCAGACCACACAAGCGCAATATAACAAAACACAAAATCGAAAGCCTACACGAAAGATTTACAGCAGCAATATAGCATGTGTCTGAATCTTTATTTCGTGTTCATAATTTTCATAACATCTGCCCATAGAAAGTGAGTACTGAAGTTGGTGTGTTTGTCAAAGTTAGCTTACGCTTTCGCCGCCTTGACTCTCATTGCCTTGTTGCCCATGCTTATGGGAATAGTGATTGCTGACAATGCTAACTTTTCAATTGAACCTCAAAAAGAGCACGTAATCACGCTTAGCCTGCATGAAACTGACAGGGTCTCCGGCAGCTTTTCAGTGGTTAGCGACGATGAAACCGGAGTAAATTTCTATGTCAGCGACGCGCAGAATAAAACAATTCTCACACACAACAACGTCAAACAAAAGAGCTTTTCTTTCACTGCTGAAGTGACAGGCGACTATCAACTGCATTTTGACAACTCAGTTTCGTCTGTTCACAGCAAAACTGTTGCCTTAAACTACAACATCACTCAATACATTATGGGCATACCGCAGGAACAATTCCTTTTCCTCGTCGTAGCAGCAGTCGCCCTAATAGGAGTGTTAATCTACGTGGTGCTCCTGCCAAAATAAAACAAAACAAAGTTTCAGAGACTCAAACACCCTGCACTTGCGTGTTCAACAACTTCTGAACAGAGTCGCCTAAACCATTCACCTTTTCATATAAACTTCTGGTTCAACCTCTCTAACCGCCACTTCATCCACGTCAATAACATAGACTGTGTGGATCCGGGCATCCTTAACCTCCTTCAACGTCACAGGTGGATTCACATAGTACAAATCGCAGAGGCTCTTAATCACGCACAAATCTTCAGGCTTCCTCTCCCTCGACGGCACCGTAAACAAAGCTGGAAACTGCAAGACATAATGCGGCGGCGCACCTAGGGCGAACTTCCCTGCATGACTACTGTACCGTACGATCTTACTTGCTATTCTGGCTGCTATATACACCGACGGGTCGAGGGCATGGTCAGGCGGAACAAAGCCTGTCTCTACTTCCACTATCAGGCTTCCGTAACCCTTCATAGCAAACAAATCACAGGTGATTCCATCTTCCAAAGGATGCTCAATCTGCACCTCGTAGCCCTTCTCAATCAAGTACCTAGCGCAGACGAGCTCCATCACCGAGTGATTAATCTTCACAACATTCTCTCTATGCAGCTGAATCAACCTCTCCTTAAGCTGAACAAGTTTTCCCTTCGTTTCCTCAGACTCGTTCTGTGACAGCCTAGACAACAGAAGGTTCAAGTCTTCCTCGAACTTTTCGTCCCTAGCCATAATTTTTTCCTTGCCCTCTTTCGGGCGTGTTACCCTAATTGACTTCTAAAATAAATAGCTTAAACCTTTAGGCGAAATAAACGAGACACCAAATGAAAAAAGCCTCGAATTAAGAACACAAAAATCCTCCACAGCTTAAATAGACACCGTAAATAAATATGCACCGTCACGTCCATGGAACCAAATTTCATCACGCATGTCAAAACACACATTCACCGTTAAAAGAGTTGAGGCAGAGTGTGTGCAAACGCCTTAAATAGAATTCTCGCTCCTATAGGCTGATGCCCAAGTTGAGAAGCACGCTTGGACGGACCAACAAAGAACGGTTGACCTGTAACCGATGGTTGGTGTCCTCTCATGCGATGGCATCAACTGAGAGCGACGTCGACTGTCAGCTTGCAGCGGCTGGGCTCTGTTGCATCCGCCTGGGCTTAGACTCAACTTGGGCATTTCTGTTTTTGAACGCGAAGAGAGAAAGGGGGCCCTTAAGGAAGAATCTTACTTTATGAACTAAAGCATCTTTTAAGAATAGATTCCCATTTAGTTTTTAGTCTCCATATTTCTTATTCATAACAATTATTGCCAAACAAGCAGAGTCTTTTAGCGGAAAGTTCCGCAATGAAGACTCATTATGCTTCCGTATTGTCCACGAAATTTACTATCGCTCTAGTTTTGATATTACTCATCTTGTCACTGACAAGAACCCCAATTCTCCCAAGCTCCGTTGAAGGCCTTTCAGAGTTACAGAGCTACGTTCATAATTTTGTTAATGCGGCTCCCTATGGAAATTGGACCTTTATTGAGAAGCCTATGTTTCCAGTATATCTTGACCAGTCTCGGATTCCGGTGGGGTCCAATTGGACTGTTGTCTCTCCCCTAACTGCAAACCACGCTTACCACGCTTACTTTTATGGAAAATGGACGAATCCTGGTTCTATCCCATCAACAGACTACGATATCTACGTTTACAATCCCAAAGGGGAGCTTGAAGGCTACCACACTGAGTCTGCTGGGCTTCCAGAGCATTTAGGTACTACTGTTGATAAACCCTTTTTTGTCCCCAAGTATTCTGGAAACTACAGCTTTGTTTTGAGAAACGACCCTAGAGAAAGCAACGCTTCTCAGCAGGCAACATTCATGATCATCGAAAATGTGGAGTGCAACAGGTGGCAAGAAGCTTTCATCGAAGGCAAGGAAAACGACATGCCTGTCTTTAACACAAGTCGGGCATTCGAGTTTGTCGCTGAAAGTCAACATATTGAGGTTTTGGTGAAGGTTCCAGACACCCTTGACATGTATGAAGCTAGGCTCTATTTGATGGGTAACCCCAAAGCTGGAATGGGAGAAATGCTTAATGAGGTTCCCCTAGCCTGGGAATCAGGACTGTACGGCGAAATTCGTCAGATTTATGGCGGATACAACCTTGAAAGCAAAGAATTTCGGGGCGTAGCCTACGCAAGCTGCGAATTCTATGCTCAGAACATGCTGATAAACTACACTTCACCAGTTAAAGGCAGAAGTCTTTACCATCTCGTTTTCATAGGCGAGAAAGGCGGAGGAAAATTAAACTTCCTAGTCAAGACCGAATTTGGAAAGGCACGCCTAACCCCAGTTAATCCTCCTTTGCGAGTATACCCAAGCAACGAGACAACCCTCACCTTTGTCTCAAACACAACCGACCTCCGGGATGCTGCGCTCAATTATTCTGTCAACAACTGGGTAAACTCCACAGTCTTGAACATGCAATTAACTAACAATAGAACATGCATGGGAATTGTTCCCGATCAGCCTGCAGGCACAACTGTGAAATATAGAGTTGAAGCAACCGACGTTCTTGAAAACATTCTGACCTGCAACGGAAGCTATACTGTAAAATATGCAACACAGCTAAACCTAACTCTAAAAGCTGAAGCAATTTCCATAGGAGAAAACATAACATTGACTGGACTGATAACTCCGCCCGGTGAAAATCTTACCATAACTTTGGTTTTCACTTTTATAAATGGAACCTTCGAGCAAACCGCATTTACTCAAGACAAAGGCACTTTCACAGTTAGCTTCAGGCCTTCAACCCAAGGCAATTGGATGGTTCAAGCCGTGTTTAAAGGAAGCAACATGCTTTACGAAAGTTCAAGTCCATCTATAAGGTTTAAGGTCAATCCTCCGTCATTTCTAAGCCAGTATGCAATGTACATCTATGCCGGTGCAGGAGCGGGAGCTGGAACAGCCATCGTAGCGTTTGTCTACGTCAAAAAGCGAAGAGGGTAAGACGCCGAGAAAAAGTATCTGAAATGTGTATTGTGGATTCATAATTGCTAATAAGAAATTTTCTAAGAAGCCTAGGCGAAAGGAGCGCAGAAGGAGTTTGGACAAAGAAGAACGCCGGGCGATTTGGCTAAAGGAGATCAACGATGCAATCATATATGAGCAACTGTATTTGCGGGTAAAAGTGAAGGACAAGCAATACGATTAACGTCGAATGAACCTGTGCGCCCTATATTCCTTTTTTCATTACCTGTGGCTGAATAAACTTGCGACAGTGAGGGCACTCAGCCCAGCCCATGGCTCGACGGGCTTTCCAACTGTTATTGCAGTAAGGACACTGTAGCCGGATTGATCCACCGTGGAGATAAAGGATCTGCCGACTAAAAGCGAGCACAAATATGCCCAAAAACAGAAAAATTCCGCCTATGATGCTGAGGTAAGCTAGTTTCAACGTGCCAATTAAAGCTAGGTCGATTTGTTCGGTTAAGATATATGACCAGAGAGAGGACAGGGCATTTGAGGAGGAAACGTTAGGCCAAGCCTTCCACAGAACCATGAACAAGACGGCAAATCCCACTAAACAGAGGAAGATACCAAACAGGTGACCAGACAGTTTCCTTCGAACAATTACACGCATGTGTTATCGGCAAATGGTTTGGAAATATACGCTTAAGTGATTTATGAAGACAAAGTAAACATCAATCTTTAACAAAGACCAGTAGGTAATGATACGGAAGTTCCTTCACACTTGAAAGCCTGAAACCCTTCTCTTTAAAGAGCTTAACCGCCTTTGCCTTTGAAATTCTCATGCTGACCGGAGGCCCAAAACCTGTTTCTTCTTTCTTAAAGTCCACAATCAATACTCTCCCATCCTTCTTGACAACTCTCATCATTTCGTTAATCATCTTCTCTATGTCATCAAACTCATGAAGCGTGTTGACCGAAACAAGGAGGTCGACGCTTTCATCTCCAAGAGGGATCTCGTCGGGTTTAGAGAGCAAAGGCTCAATATTCTTGACTTTCAGCCTTTTCACTTTGTCTTCAAGAAAGTTCAGCATTTCTTTTTGAACGTCGATGCCAAAAACCTTCTTAACCCTACGAGCAAGAGGCACAGTGAAATGACCGCTACCGCAACCCAGATCAGCAGCAACAAAGTGAGGCTTAATTTCCACAGCGCTCAGGATTTCATCAGGACTCTGCCAAGCCCTACGATCTTCAGCCTCTAAAACGGAGATGTGTTCCGGGTTGAAAACATGAGAACGCTTCATTAACCATTTAACCTTGTTTCAGATCTGGGTTCTTTCTCAGCTCGGCGTCAATCATTTTCGTCAACATGACCTTGGAGATTAACACAAACGGAACTCCTCGAAGGCTGGCGAGATCGGCGTGTTTTTCGTCCTGCGTTACGAGCACAAGCCCGTTTTTTGCGGCGTATTCTACTATTTTCTTGTCACTTGCACCAGTGAGTTTTACATCTTGAACCGTGAGCACGTCCCAGCCCACGGTTTGAAGATACTCTTTTAAGCCAGTGTACATCTCGTCGAGAAGGATTTTCAAAGGTAGGGTTTCCTCCATTTTACTGGGTAGAAATGCTCTCTGACTCTTATTATTTGTGCAGAGTTAACAGTTACTCTATTTAGTCTGAAGAGACAATAACAATTCAAAGTCATGGAGCGCAGATCGTTGACGCCCCACTATGTTTATGTCATTCAGTGCGAAGACGGCAGTTTCTACACAGGGTGCGCCAAGGACGTGGATTCGCGAATGAGGCTTCACATGAATGGGAAAGGCGCAAGGTACACGAGAATGCACAGACCGAAGAAACTTGTTTACGTTGAAGAATTCAATTCAAGAGCGGAAGCGATGAAAAAGGAACGAAAGGTCAAAATGTTGAAACGCTCTCAGAAACTTGAACTTATAAATTCACGGAGTAAATCAAAATAGCCCGTTTCGAGAAAACTCTAGTTTAGTTACTTTTTGTAAACAGGTTGAAAAATGAAATTATTGCAGCTTAAAGTGTGCCAGATATGTGTTCCTATAGCAACCATGACCACTCTGCCACATACAAAAACATCTATCTTTCCATCTTTCCATTCCGCCCTCAAAAGAAGCAATGAGGGTCTCACAGTTTCATAGCCTTGTTCAACCCAAGCATCGACTCGATCTTCTCTAAAACATACCCTTATCGACGGATTGTTATGGGTCCCGTTGTTGTCTCCGCAATCAGTCTTCCCGTTCCAGCGCCGATTCGACCTCTGTACAGACCTCTCTCATAACGTGCGTCGGTCAACTCAGGGCTACACGTAACTCGACCCAGTCTTGTAGAAGCTTCCACGGTTAAGTCTGGCTCGCCGCGAAGCGTAAGCTCGATGCTTCCCGTGGTTGTCCTAAACCAATTTTCACCCTTGGACAAGGCACCAGTGAATCTAATCGGGCCAGTAGAGTTGTGAACAGAAACCGTACCGTTTACATTTTCTAGGTCGATCGGACCAGTAGTGTTGCGGACAGTAACTGTGCCGTTCACATTCTTCAAATCCACTGGTCCAGTTCTGGCTGTGGCTTTAACAGTACCTTCGCAGTCTTGCATACTCAGTTTGGCCAATGAAGATTCCACCACGATATTGCCCTTTACACCGATGACTGAAACTCGCTCGAAGCGAGCTTCAAGGTCAAGGTCCGTTTCGGCAGGCACTGAAACGAGGACATCTGCCCTTGGACCACCTGAAAAGAAATATGAAGACCAGTGCAAAGGATGAACCCTGGCACGGCATGTAACAGTCACGATGTTGCCTTCTTTGGAAATGTTCCAGTCCAAATCTTCAGGTACCTTAAGGTCTACGTTGACGGCCACTTCACCCTTGGGGCCAGACTTTACCTCCACTGATCCAGGAGCGGTGTTGGTAACGACAACCTTGGGCTTGCCTACAACTTTTAGAGTTCGGTGTGTTTCCATAGGTCTTGCCTCAGGTGCAGCTACGGGAGCCCCACAAGTGGGGCAGAACCTAGCGTCTTCTGGCAACTTGGTCCCACAGTTCTTGCAGTAAGGCATTTTTTGTCTCGCCTCTAAATCGTAAGTTGAATTCTTCACTCACTCATATAGCTCAAACTTATATGCTTTCTCCGCGCCTGTTCGGAACACGATGTGCACGTTATTACCTCAGTTTTTTCATTTCTCCTCTCCAAAAACCTTAAGAACAAAACGAAACCGAATGATTTGCAAGGAGACGATGCAATGGTTTATTGCACTAAATGCGGCACCAAAAACGAAGATACTGCTCTAGTTTGTGTCAATTGTGGAGCAAGCTTGCAAACCGGAACCCCAGTGACGCGCCGATACGAGCGCAGACGCGTTGAAAACGAGTGTTTCGGGCTTCCCCACGGCGGAGCTATCGCGGGCATAGTTATCGGCGCGATAATACTGCTCTGGGGCGCTTTCACGCTAGCTCGAGAGGCAGGATGGATTACTCGAGCGCCTGAAATTTGGCCCTTCGTCATCATCATTATCGGCGTGCTTATAATCCTTGGTGCACTTTATCGCATGGGTCGAGCACCATCTCCTTAAGCTTCCCCATTTTTGCTTGCAAGACTGCAAGATTCTAGGGTGCATCTGGAACAGACTCGTTCGTGGTCCCATTGGGAAAGGGATATCCTTGTCATAAGCCACAAAACACTCAGAGCAACCAAGAAGAGGTCAATCGAGACACTGTGAGCCAACTCTTCGTTTCCGAGTAGAATTAGGAATGTTCCAGCTGTGAAGTAGGCGCTGGTAAACAAGCGAATGGCACTGTTCTGAAGTATGGGCAATGGAGACTGCAGCAACCCTAAGACAACTCCAAAAGTGCCGAACAGGACCGCCAGAAGGGCATTTTTTCCTATTTGCCATGTCCAGAAGAAGTACATGCCAACCGCGGGTAACACAACGACTGCTCCTAGGAACAGTCCGGAACAAGTGGCACAAAAAGTCCAATGGCTCAAATGAAAAATGTGAGCAGAAAAGCGTCCGCACTGGGGATGGTGCCCACGCAAAGTTGAGACCTTTGAGTGAGAGATTGACGCGCTTTTCTTGAAATCAAAAAATCCGTTATGGCTTATCTCTCGCCTTCTTATATAAGAAAATCTTGAACACAGATTTGGGAAAAACACCGCTAGAATTCCGAGGACGCATACAGCGCTAAACGCTGAGCCGACAACGGGTTTTCGCCAAGCAAAGTCTTCTTGTGAAACGGGCTGATGGACAGCGAACAATACTACGAGTATCAGTCCGAAGACTGACACAGAGACAAGAAAGAGCAATGTTAGATTGCGAAATCTAAGGCTATGTGATGACATAAAGAATCGACTCAGACCAGACTCTTCAACTGCCTCATGACGTTTTGACGAGCCATGTACCGGTAGACTCTCCTTTTTATCTCGTTTGATGAAAAGATGCCCTGCAACCTTGTGCTCCAAGAACCGAAGAAGCTACGATAGCACTTGTAGAGTTCTTGTTGCACTTGCTCCCTGGTCAAAGTTTCAGTTGACATGATGGCGTGAATCATGTCATAGTTGGCCCAGTTCCAATCCTCGATCCAATAGTTGCGTTTGGCTTCCTCGTAGAGTTCGGTTCCAGGAAACGGCGTCAGAATCATAAAAATAGCTATGTCTGGATCCAGGTAGTTGACAAATTCTCTTAGGTCGGATATGGACTCCGCTGAGTCTTTGCGTTCTCCGATTATGCATGTCGCCTGTGAAAATATGCTGTTTTGTTTCAGCAATTTTATCGCTGTCTTGTTGTCTT
>Ga0315310_10001654_pt1 | contig 14142 bp, 8 predicted proteins | sample TDP5_MG_FD_203630 | JGI IMG/M metagenome (GOLD analysis project Ga0315310, IMG submission 203630) | Freshwater sediment microbial communities from Lake Towuti, South Sulawesi, Indonesia - TDP5 | ecosystem: Environmental > Aquatic > Freshwater > Lake > Sediment | place: Indonesia: South Sulawesi... | reverse complement strand
CTGTGCCAATCGATGGACAGGGAAAGGATCCCTCACCTGATAAAGGCAATCTATTAAATCTCCTCTGCCTAAGGCATAACCAATCCTCAGGCCTGCCAATCCGTAAACCTTTGAAAAGGTTCGGAGGAGAATGATCTGCTTCCCATCTCTGATATAATCCAAACCATTTGGATAGTAAGTATCCTCAACAAAGTCTCCATAAGCCTCATCCAGAATTACAATCACACGCTGAGGAAGTTTGGAGAGAAAATAGTTGAAAGATCTTTGGGAAACAATGGTCCCAGTAGGATTATTCGGATTGCAGATAAAGACCAACTTTGTCTTTCGATTGACCTTTCTTAACATGCCATCGAGGTCATGAGTAAAATCTTTTAGCCTCACCTTGATGGGCCTCCCTCCCATGATCTGGGTGACATTGGTATAAACAGAAAAAGTGGGATCCGCCATTACCACCTCATCGCCCTCATCCACGAAGGCGCAAGCAATCATGAGGATCAGATTATCAGCCCCATTGGAGACGACAACCATTCTTTCCGGAAGTGAGAATTTCTGGGCAAGCACATGTCTTAAAACCGTGCAGGGACCCTCTGGATAGAGATAGATGTTTGGGAGTTCCTTCCGGATGGCTTCGACTGCCTTGGGAGAAGGACCGAGCAAATTCTCATTCGAGGCGAGTTTCACCCACCTCTTGGTGCCGAATTCCTTTTGAACCTCTTCAATCGACTTCCCCGGAATATAAGAAGTTATCTTCAAGATTCCTCCCCTCACTAATCGTTCAACTTTCACCTCTCTTCCCCTTTCTTTGAAATTCGATGCCTTGGCCGCTTCACCTTAAACCCCCTACCACTCTTTCGACATGGTGGAGCAGTTCTCCTGATTCGATCAGACTTTGAATCTTTTGAATATCCTCACTGAATCTTCGATCACCTTTAATCGGTGGGACTTTCTCACGAACAATATGGTAGGCCTCTTTAATGCCAATGCCGGGTTGAAGGGGAAGCAAGAATCCCAATCCTTGAGTAGCACACAGCAACTCCATCGCCAAAATATTCTCCACATTCTTTACAATCTCCCTTCCCTTTCTCGCAGCGATCGTTCCCATAGAGACATGGTCTTCCTTATCCGCAGAAGTTGGAATGGAGTCAACACTTGCGGGATGAGCAAGGACTTTATTTTCTGAGACCAGAGCAGCAGCGCTCACCTGGACCATCATCAATCCCGAATGAAGACCCCCTTCGGAGGTGAGAAACGCGGGTAGGCCGGATAATGCTGGGTTGATCAATTTTTCAATTCTTCTCTCTGAGATTCCTCCCAATTCCGAAACTGCGATTGCCAACAGATCGAGGGCAAAGGCGACTGCCTCCCCATGGAAATTTCCGCAATTGAGGATTTTTCGCCGATCGGGGAAGATGAGCGGATTGTCCGTAGCAGAGTTTACTTCGATCTCAAGAATCCTCCGAACAAAGGCCAAGGCATCTCTTACTGCCCCGTGCACTTGAGGAATGCACCGAAGCGAGTAGGCATCCTGAATCTTGGAGCAGAATTTATGAGATGCAGCAATCTTGCTATATCGGCCCAATTTTTGAAAGTTTTTCGAGACCGCAAGATGTCCAGGGAATGGACGTACCCTTTGAATATCTCGATCAAACGCGCTGAGAGTCCCTTTCAGGGCATCTAAGGTGCATGCGCCAACAATATCTGCTATCTTACAAAGCCGCTCCGCTCTGAGGAGGGCCAGAAGACCCACAGCGGTCATGACTTGAGTGCCGTTGATCAGGGCAAGGCCTTCTTTTGCCTTCAGGGTGAGAAGTGGGATACCGGCCTTTTTCATGGCCTTTTTCCCTGACATCACTTCGCCCTTAAACATTGCCTCTCCCTCACCCATCAACACAGAGGTGAGATGGGCCAGTGGCGCAAGGTCACCGCTTGCGCCCACAGATCCCTGTTCTGGAACAAGTGGATGAACTCGTTTGTTGATCATCTCAACGAGCTGCTTCAACACCTCGATCCGAACGCCTGAGTATCCCATGGCGATCACATTCGCCCTCAGTACCATAATTGCACGAGTGGTCACTTCGTCGAAGAAGGGCCCAACTCCAACGGAATGACTTCGGATGAGATTTCTCTGAAGATCTTCAATCTGGGATGGATTGATCACTTGATCACTTAAAAAACCAAAGCCTGTCGTCACACCGTAAATCTTCTCACCATGCTGGAGAGCCTTCTCAACAAAATTTCTTGAACGGTTCACCTTCCTATTGACCGAAGGTGAGATCTTGACCCTGGCCCTTCCCTCAGCCACCTCCTGCACTTCTTCTAAGGTGAGATATTCACCGTTCAAAGTAACAGTTTTCATATTACCCCTCTGATGATGTAAACACTATACAAAACTCAGAGATTCAAATTTCAATTTCTCCTATAAATGCGATCGCATTTATAGGGGAAGCCTCTCTCCTTCCTTTCGGTCCAACAAATTTACGAATTAGGGAAATTACCTTTGATAGATCGTTACGCCTGGGATTTTAATTCCCGCCTCCTTTGCGGTTTGAATGGCCTCTTCATATTTGGCATCGGCATGGCGCATCACACCGGTTCCAGGATCGGTCGTCAATACCCTCAGAAGCCTCCGCTCTGCATCCTTGGTTCCATCTACCACCACAACCATCCCGGCATGGATAGAGTAACCGATCCCAACGCCACCTCCGTGATGGACAGAAACCCATGTGGCCCCCGCAGCGACATTGAGCAGGGCATTCAAAATAGGCCAGTCCGCAATCGCATCGCTCCCATCCTTCATCCCTTCTGTCTCCCGATAAGGAGAGGCGACCGAACCACTATCCAGATGGTCCCTTCCGATCACGATCGGAGCCTTCAATTCTCCCTTGGCCACCATATCGTTAAAGATCTTTCCAACCTTTGCCCTCTGGCCATATCCAAGCCAGCAGATCCTTGCCGGAAGGCCTTGGAATTTAACCTTCTCATTGGCCATTCGAATCCACCTCGCTAAGGAGACATCGTCCGGAAACTCCTTTAAAATAGCCTCATCAGTTTTGTAAATATCCTCAGGGTCTCCAGAGAGCGCTGCCCAACGGAAAGGACCTTTTCCTTCACAGAAAAGAGGACGGATAAAGGCAGGGACGAACCCAGGATAACTGAATGCCTCCTTAACCCCTGCCTCGAAGGCCTGCGCTCGAATGTTATTGCCGTAATCGAAGACAATCGATCCTTTCTCTTGTAATTCAAGCATGGCCTGGACATGAACAGCCATTGATTCCATGGCTCGACGGATATAGCTTTGAGGATCCTTATGCCGAAGTTCAATGGCTTCATCCAAACTAAGTCCTGCAGGGATGTACCCGTTCAGGGCATCATGAGCTGACGTCTGGTCTGTCACGAGGTCTGGCACGATCCCTCTTCTCACGATCTCCGGATGAACCTCGGCTGCATTTCCAACCAGACCGATCGATTTAGGAATTCCTTTCTCTTTCGCACCTAAGGCCAATATCAGCGCATCCTCCAAACGATCAACCATCACATCCAGGTATCCGGTTTCGAGACGGCGCTTGATTCTCGCAGGATCGACCTCAACACCCAAGAAGACCCCCTCATTCATAGTCGCTGCCAAAGGCTGAGCTCCTCCCATCCCTCCCAGGCCAGCGGAGACGATGAGTCTGCCCCTTAGCGACCTTCCAAAATGTTTCGTTGCTGCAGATGCGAATGTTTCATATGTCCCCTGAAGAATTCCCTGGGTTCCGATGTAGATCCAACTCCCCGCGGTCATTTGACCATACATCGTAAGACCCAATTCTTCCAATTCTCTGAACTTCTCCCAGTTGGCCCAATTGGGCACAAGCATCGAATTGGAAATGAGCACACGAGGGGCATCTTCATGGGTTTTAAAAATTCCAACAGGCTTTCCCGATTGGACAAGCAACGTCTCATTGTTCTCCAGATTTCTTAGACACTTCACCAAGAGATGGTAGGCTTCCCAATTTCTAGCCGCCTTCCCGGCACCACCGTAGACGATGAGCTCTGCCGGTTTTTCCGCAACCTCTGGATCAAGATTGTTCATCAACATCCTTAATGCAGCCTCGGTCTGCCAGCTCTTGCAGGTGATATTCGTCCCCCTAGGTGCCTTGATCCCAACCTGAACGCCGGTGAGTGTCTCCACCTTTTCTTTGACTTTTACTTTTTTCTTCTCCATGCCTCACCACCCTGTCTAAGTTCACCATGCAAATTGAAAATTGCAAATTTTGAATTTGAAAATGATCTTGCAGAACTTTACATTTTCCATTTTGCACTTTCCATATCAGGTTCCTCCCAAATAGGCTTTCTTGACTTGAGGGTTCATTGCCAATTTTTCACTCGAATCGCTCAGCACAATCTCGCCGGTTTCGAGCACGTATCCCCGATCCGACGCAGCAAGGGCTTTGCGGGCGTTCTGTTCCACCAGCAGAATCGTCACTCCCCGTCGATGGAGATCTCCAATCACTTTGAAGGCCTCCTCCACATAGATCGGCATCAAACCCAGGGATATCTCGTCCATCAGGATCACCCGAGGTTTAGACATCAAGGCCCGAGCAATGGCCAGCACCTGCTGTTCTCCTCCACTGAGGGTTTTGCCTACCTGATTCTGTCTTTCTCTCAAAACGGGAAAAAGTCCAAAGGCTTCTTCCCTACGCGAATGAATCGCTTTCCGGTCCTCTTCGGTATAAGCTCCCATGAGGAGGTTTTCTGCTACTGTCAGGTCCGGAAAGATCTTTCGACCTTCAGGAACAAGGCTGATGCCTCGGCGTGCCCGGTGATGGGGAGGCTTTAAAGTAATATCCTCTCCCTGGAAGAAAATCTCTCCTTTGCGGCATTTCACCAAACCCATGACAGCCCGGAGAATCGTACTCTTGCCCGCTCCATTGGCTCCGATGATCGTCACCAACTCCCCTTCGTCGACTGTGAAGTTTACTCCCTTGACGGCCAGAAACTCACCGTAAGAAACCTCCATCTCCCGCACTTCCAGCACCTTATGCCTCCTTCCCAAGGTAGGCTTGGATGACCAATGGGTTGGAGCGAATCTCATCAGGAGAACCTTCCGCGATCTTAGAACCGTGGTCCAAAACCACGATCCGCCAGCAGAGATCCATTACAACTTGCATGTTGTGCTCGATAAGGAGAATGCCAATGCCTTGATCCCGCACCTGGCGAATGAGGTCCATGAGCCGGACCGATTCTTCAAAGCGCAAACCTGCAGAGGGCTCATCGAGAAGCAGAAGACGGGGTCTGAGGGCAAGCGCACGGGCAATTTCCAGACGCTTTTTAAAGCCAAGAGGGAGGTTCTTAGCCAACTGTTTCGCATAGGGCTGAAGCCCTGCCTTCTCGATGAGTATCTCGACTTCCTCAAGGATGGGGCGTTGTCGAAATGGTCTGGTTGAATTCCAGAGAGAAGGATAGCAGCGGTGGCCGTAGGCTACCAGAACGTTTGTCTCCACGTCCAAATTTTGGAAGGGACGAACGATTTGAAAAGTCCGGCCAACACCTAAACGGCTGATCTGGTGGGGCTTCATACCAAGAATCGACTTCCCCTGAAAATTGATCTCTCCTCCTGATGGCGGGTAGATCCCTGAAATCAGGTTGAAGAGAGTCGTCTTACCTGCTCCGTTAGGACCGATAATCCCTAAAATCTCCCCGTCCTCGGCCTTAAAACTTACCCCATCCAATGCCCTCAGACCGTCAAACTCTTTACTTAGCTCTGTCACTTCCAGAACGATCATAGACTGACTCTGCAACCCGACCAACGATAAATCAATCGACGCAATACATTGGTCAGAATAGATTCAGATCCTAAGAGGCCGCCAGGCTGAAAGCGCATCATGGCCAGAAGCAATAGTCCGTAAACTAAGGTGCGGTATTCCATGATGGGCCGAAAAACCTCCGGGAGAACCCCTAAAATAATGGCTCCCACCACAGGGCCCCAGCGGGTCCCGATTCCGCCAAAAACAACCATACAAAGAATGACAATGGATTGGCCGAATCCAAAATTCTGGGGCATGATAAAAGTCAAAAAATGGGCGTAAAACCCGCCAGCGAGTCCGGCAATCATACTTCCCAGGATAAAAGCGAACACTTTAAATCGGACGACGTCCACTCCCATGGCACCAGCAGCCTGTTCATCTTCTCGGATCGAAGCCCAAGCCAATCCGATCCACGAACGGCCCAGCCATCGATCGAGGAGGAGAAGAACGACGAAGACGATGAGGATGAGAAGGAAATACTCGGCCTTTGTCATTTCTCTTCCGAACCAGTTTGGAAGGCTAATTCCCCCGATGCCCATGGCTCCGCCGAAAAAGGGAATGTAAAGAAACACGGCCTCCACGACAAAATTGATGCCCATGGTGGTGATGGCCAGGAAGTCGTCACGGACGCGCAAGCATGGGATCCCAAGAAGGGCTCCGATGAGGCCAGCAACAAAGGCTGCCAGAGGGACATCGATCCAGAATGGAAATCCAGCCTCCGTATAAAGCATGGCTGCGGTATAGGCACCGATGCCAAAGAAGGCTGCATGGCCAAGGGAGATCTGTCCAGCCTGACCCGTGATGATATTCAGACTATGCGCCAGAATGGCATAGATGACAATCGTGATCAGAATCGTGATGAGATACCCGCCGATCATAGAAATCTTCAGGTTATCAGGAAATCAGATTATCAGGATAAGCCACAGTCCCATAATGGGGTAATGAGGGGATTGGGAAGCGATAGTTCTCTCTCCCCATCTCCCTAACTCCCCATCCCCCTATCTCCCGATGGCCTGATATCCAATCCTATGCTTTTCCTAACAGTCCATAGGGCTTGAACATTAGAACCAAAATCATGGCGATGAAAGCCACGGCATCCCTTGGGAAAGGAATGGCCAGGACCCCGATGAAAAACGTTTCGGAAAGTCCGACCACAATCGATGCAAGTACTGTCCCCGGGATATTTCCTAAACCTCCAAGAACAACGATCGCCAGGGCCTTATAGGCCGGGATGCTCCCCATCGTAGGCCACACCTGGTTGTCGTAGACTCCGATCAGGACCCCCGCTGCACCGGCCATCGCCGACCCTATGAGAAAGTTAAGTGCAATGATCGCATTCACATTCGCACCAAAGGAAGACGTCGTTTCAGGATCTTGGGCACAGGCCCGCATCGCCAGGCCAGTTCTTGTTTTAGTGAGAAAGGCCCAGAGAAAAATTAGAATTGCCAAAGCCACAAGAAGGATAAGAATCTGTGTTTCCGTGAGACGAAAGCTACCGATGGAAAGGTCGCCCAGCCCCACACGGGCGTTGTAAGTGAGGGTGTGTGGGCCGGCTGCGATCCGGAAAGCCTCTTCCAGGGCTATAAAGAGGCCGATGGAGACGATGAGCGGAGCTATCCTCGGCAAATGGAGAAGAGGTAGGTATAAGAAACGTTGAACGATATATCCGGCAATAGCCGACCCAGCCATGCCGATAAAGAGTGAGAGCCAGAAGTCGCCGATAAGCCTGAAAGAAAAGAGTCCGACGTAAGCTCCAAGCGCATAGATGCCTGCGTGGGCTATGTGCAGGATGCGGAGGATTCCGTAGACCATTGTCAGCCCGAGGGAGATAAGGGCGTAGACGCTACCTATAGCAATTCCATTGGCGAGTTGTTGCCAAAGCATTCTAAAAACCAGTAAGCAGAAGGCAGTGATCGGTGAGCAGTTGCCCCTCACCGCTGCCAATTTTTTGGTCTGGTGGATAAACTGGGCTGAGGGGGTATATCTGACTGATCACTATTTACTGATCACTGTTTCCTTATTTTGTGGGCGGGGTGATTACTTCCGGATTGTCGATCACCGCAAGCCGACGGAACTTACCGTCTTTAACAACTTGTATTTGGACAGGTTTGACCACTTCGCCTTGGACAAATCGGCTGATCTTTCCTGTTAGGCCATTATAGTCTTTCGTCTCCAGCAACGCCTTCTGGATTGCCTTCGGGTCTACTCCTGCCTTCTCAATGGCGTTGACGAGGATCATAAAGGCATCATAACTGGAGGCCCCGACCATATCCGCATCTTCCCCATAAGCCTTTTTGTAGTTCCTCAGGAAATTCTGGACCAGTGGTCGGGGGTCATCTCGATCGAGATTTGTGCCAATGATCACACCTTCAGCGGTTGGCCCAGCAATTTCTATAAATTTTGGCGAATCGAAACCTTCCTCTCCTAAGATCTGACTAGTGATTCCCAGTTCTTTAGACTGCCGGACGATGGCGGCTGCTTCGTTATAATACCCTGCAGCAAAGATAACTTCCGGGTTCCCCTCCTTGATGCGTGTGAGGAAGGGACGAAAATCCTTCTCTCCTGGGAATTTGTACATCTGCTTCGTGAGAATCGCTGCTCCAAGTTTTTCTGCTCTTTCAGCAAAACCAGCAGAAATGGCTCGACCGAAGTCATTGTCCATAAAGATAATCGAGATTCGTTTGGCCTTCAAATTCTTCACAGCAAATTCAGCACAGGCTGCCCCTTCGACCTCGCCGAGAAAACCATTGCGAAAGATAAAATCGTTAGGCTTTTTTAGTTTTGGGTCCCAAGTGACGTCGGGGTGCACCGCATAGCCCGCCACCATTGGCATCCCAGCCTTCTGGAAGATTGGCGCAGACACACGGGTGGGACCACTGTAAGAGCCACTGACCACGCCGACGACCTTATCCTTCTCGATCAGCTTGTTGGCGATGGCCACAGCTTCTTCCGCCTTCAACCGGTCATCATAAATAATCAGTTCCACTTTCTTCCCCTTGATCCCTCCGGCATCGTTCAGCTCTTTCAGTCCCAGCTCTACAGCATGTTTCGCGCTCATGCCGTCAGCAGCCGCCGGTCCTGTGATGGGCGCAAAGAACCCGATCTTGATCGTATCTTGAGCCGCCGCTGAAGCAACCATGAAAAATAGAAAAGCTCCTGAAATACGCGAAAGAATCCCTAAGAACGTGAGTCTCCTCATCTTAAAATTCCTCCTTTCTCACCCTTGGGATAATCAACTTAATAAACTAAAATCTAAAGGAAAACTCAAATAGAGTCAAGATGTTTTTGGAAGAGAGTGTGGAGTGGGCGGTTAAGTAATGAGTGGCTTCTCCCTTGAGGCTATGGTGTCATCGACAACCTTTAAAATCTGATCAAACTGAAAGGGTTTGGGAATGACAAAGTCGATCCCGCTCTCCTCCATCTTCGCTTGATCGACCTCAGCTCCCCGCCCTGTGATCATCCCCACGGGCGTATGCGGACTTATCCTTTTGATGGTCCGGCACACCTCCCAACCCGACATTCCAGGCATTCCTAAATCGGTGAGAACCATGTCAAACTCTTTCTCTTTAAATAGTCGAATCCCTTCTTCTCCATCTTCCGCAACGGTGACCTGATGGTTATTTTGGAAAAGGATCCTCGAGAGGACACTTCTGACCGTCTCCTCATCATCGATGACCAAAATCCGGGCCTCCCTTCCTTTCCCAATAAGAGAAGGAGGGATCGATTCTTCTTCTCCTTCCAACTTGATGGGGAGAAGGACCGTAAATGTCGTCCCTTTTCCGACCCTGCTTTCGACCTCGATCTCCCCCCCGAATCTCTTGACGATCCCATAGGACATGCTCAAACCGAGCCCGGTATTGGAGAAGGGTTTCGTCGTAAAAAATGGTTCAAAAATCTTCTTTCGCACCTCTTCTGACATTCCAATGCCCGTATCCGAGATCTTAACATAAACCTTCTCTCTTCTTTGAAATGTCTGAATTTCGATCTTTCCACCTTCGGGCATGGCCTCGATGGCATTGAAGATCATGTTGGCGATGACCTCCCTCATTTCAGAGCCATTACCCAAGACCGGAGGAACTTTCTCAAAATTTGTAACCATGTCGATATAAATTCCCCTTCCCTGGACTTCGTCCTTCCACTTCGGTTTGGTGATTTCAATCGCATCTTTAATGACAGAGTTGACATCCAGCTTAAAAAGTTCCTGATGAATCCTCCTTCTTGTAAAGTCTTGGAGTCGCCTCACGGTCTGTGCGCTATCCCGTGCAACTTTTTCAATGATCTGGAGACTCTCTTTTATTTCCTCGTCTCTTACGTTATACAGGAGCAACTGGGTGTTTCCGAGGATGGCTGCCAAGGCATTATTGAAATCGTGCGCCACACCACTGGCCATCTCACCCAGAGCCCTAAGTTTCTCGTTTTGTATTAACTGGTCTTCCATCTTTCTCTTTTCGGTGATGTCTTTGACAAAACAGACAAAGTTTACATTCCCTTTCGAATCCTTGATCGCTCTGGCACTGATTTCCACATTCCTGATCTCTCCATCTTTTCGAAAAATTTTCAACTCAAATAGAGATGATAACCTCTCTCCTCTCCGCCATCGGACGAACCGATCGTCAACCAATTTGCTGCTTTCCTCGTCAAGAAATTGTCTGAAATCCATTCCGACCAATTCTTCCTGAGCATATCCGTGGATCCCTGTTATCCTTTTGTTCACATACTTAAATCGGAAATCTCTTCCGATCACACATACCCCATCATGAGCGCTCTCGACGACTGTCCTATATCTTTCTTCAGATTGTTTAATCTCCTCGTGCAAACGGATGTTTTCTATGGCCGTAGCGATTTGTCCTGACGCAATATTAAGTAGGCGGAGATCATTTTCTGAAAAGGCGTTCAGTTCTCTGCTCTGTGCATCGATCACTCCAATAACCTTCATGCCCACTTTTAAGGGTACACACATTTCAGAAAGGATTGCCTCACCATTACTGATGTACCTCGGATCCTCCTTGACATTATTGACCAAGAGAGGTTCACCCTTTTCAGCAACCCATCCGGTAATCCCTTTACCTAAACAAAGTCCAAGTTTCTCAATATTCTCAATCGAAAGGCCTTTATAGGAAGCGTGGGGTACAAGTTTTCTCGTCATTTCATCCACCAGCAAGATACCAAATGCTTCAAACTTGAATACATTATTTAGACTATTCACAATCTCCGTCAACATTCGATCCAGGTTAAAAGATGAGGTAGACATCTTTGTAATCTCATAAAGAATGGTTAATTCATCCAGCCTCCTCTTTGTCTCTTCAAAAAGCAGGGTGTTTTGAATTGAGATGGCCAATCCTGTACCAATTTGATTGAGGAAATGGATATGTTTTTCTGAAAAATGGCCCATTTCCTTGCTTCCGAAGCTCATTGTACCAATGAGCTTTCCTTTATACCCTAATGGGAAAACCAACGAAGAATGAATCCCTTCTTTTAATAATTTTTGATGGATCCAGAAATCACTTTTTGCAGTATCGGGTACAATGATCGGTAGACCTGTATCTACCACCTTTTCGAAAGATGTCCCTTCTTTTGGATAAACCACACCGCTCATCAGTTCCTGGGTATCATAATCTTTTTCTAATGCAAAATAGCGAAACCCTTTTCTTGCCTCATCCAAAAGAGCAATGGTCATCCTTTCAGAATCCAATACCCTTTTCAATTCCGAATGAACGGCCTTCATCACTTCTCTTACATCGAGGCTGGAAGCAAGGATTTTATTGATGTTATTGATCACCTCTTTCTCTATCTGTAATCGTTTCTCTTCGGTAATCTCTTTTGCCAGATCGACGATTGCGGTGATCTCTCCGGTCTCATCATAGACAGGAAAAGTGAAGTACCGGAACGTACCATTCAGATACTTGCTCTCCCTTTCCCCAGATACGGGTTTCTTCGTTTTTAAGGTTTCAGAAATGTAGCACCCTTCGCAGGGTATCTCCCTATGATGTAGGCTCTCGTAGCATTTCTTTCCGATCATCTCCTCCGGTTGCATCCCAAACCGTTTAAACGCCGCCTTGTTGGCCCGGAGGATTCTAAAATCCTTATCCCGGACAGTGAGAAGGTCTGTCACGGCATCGAATGTTTTCTCCCATTCTGACTTGCCTTTTGCCACGTCCGAAAAGAGTTTTGCATTCTCGAGAGCCAGCCCGATCTGATTGCCAAGACTTCCTAATAAATTGATCTCCTTCGGGGCGAGGAAATGTGGGGAACGGCTTGCCAGATTAATAGCCCCGATCGGTTTTTCTTTGGCTAAGAGAGGGATGCTAATCAACGATTGAATGCCCTCCTCTCTTAGAAACGGTAGGATATGAGGAGTTGGATATTCTTCAATGGAGAGACTCACCGGCTGTCTTAATTCAACCGCTTTTCCACAGATCCCCTCACCAAATTTAAGAAACCTCACATTCTCGACAAAACGAGGTCCAAAACCCCTGTGATATTTGAATTCAAATACTTCCTCTTCCTGAAGTAAGTAAATTCCACCCATCTCAAAGCCTGTTAACTCCATCACCTTATCTAATGCAGTTGAAAGAACCTCATTTAAATCTAAAGATTGGTTGATCAATTTACTCAAGTCGTAAAGGGCCTGGAGTTCCTTTGTGCTTTGAACCAGTTCTCCTTCCATCCTCTTTCGGATTGTGATGTTTTTAATAATCCCTTCATAACCGATGGTCTGACCCTCCTCATCCCTTCTCACGGTTGCGGTGATGAGGCAATCTATGGGTGTCCCATCCTTCCTTCTTAATTTGACCTCAAAATCTCTTATAAACGCCTCTTTTGCAATCTCATTCTGGTACCTCTTTCGATCCTCTGCGTTGAGGTAGAGATCTCTTACGAGAGTTGACATCAATTCTTCTTTGCTTGCATAACCGAACACCTCTACACCGGCCTGATTGACATCGATAAACTTTCCATCCGCGGAGGTGATGAAAACCACATCCTTCAAGTTTTCAAAAATCGTCCGGAATTTTGACTCGGCCTCTTTTAAGGCTTCTTGAGATTGTTTGAGATCCTGAATCATCTGATTGAAGGACTCTGTGAGGAGACCCACCTCATCTCTTGTATCAGGTGCGATGGCCACGTCTAAATTCCCTTCGGATACTTTTTTCATTTGGATGGACAGTCGTGTGATGGGATGCGTCAGCCTCCTCGTTAAGAAGAGGCTAAGAATGATGGCAATCACGAGAGAAATCAAAATCCATTGAATGGCCGTATTGGAGATTTGTTTAAGAGGTTTATATACTTCTTCTACAGGTACCTGAACCACAATAACCCAACCTAATTTCCTGATGGGTTTATATACAACCAAAAACCTCTCACCACGTAGATTTTCAAGTTCTAAACTTCCCTCCTCTCCTGCAATGGCTCGATCTACAAATGGTCCTAATAAGATCACGCTCGTATCAGGATAGGCGAGTAAAAAACCACCTTTACCCACCAAATAAGCTGAACTCTTTTCCTCCATCAACCTCTGTGGAATCAGATTCAATAAATATCGAATATGAACCTTTGCGCTTAATACACCAACTGGCTTCCCCGCATATTTTCCAACGGGAACCGCGACAACCATAATGGGGAATATACTTTCGGTAGTAACAAAATCTTTATAAAAAATTTGCCCCTTCGAAGCCACCTTAAACATTTCACTTTTCGATTCGTCTCTCAGATCAGAAGGATTCACCACTTTATACTTTGAAACTTTTACATACTCACGACCCTTTTCATCGAGAAAAGTCAATTCAAAAAAATAATCGCTTTGGTTAATGAAATTTTCTAAATGTTCCTTTGCATGTGACAGACCGAACCTTCTGAGTTGCTTGTCCATCGCGAGAAAAAGGAGGTGTTCAGTCATTTTTTCAAAAAATGCCTCAGTTCGTTCTACAATCACTTGGGCCTTTTCTTTTTCAATCTTAATGACCGATTCCTTCAAATCCCTTTGATAGATTTGGATAATATTGAAACCCGCAATCGTTATGGGAATGGTGGCCAAAAGGACGCAAAAGATCGTCCATTTCAATGTGAGGCTTTTTCTGATTCCCTTAATCATCAGTACTGGTCTCCCTTTAAGAATCGAATTAACTCCGATTGAAGAACCCTCCATCCCTTCCCTGCTTTGATCGCCTTGATCCTTCCAACACGAACATATTTTAGAAAGGTTGGTTTGGAGATTTTCAGGTACTGAATCGCCTCTTCAGTGGTAAATACCTCATCTTTGTCCATGACGTGCATCGAATTACCTCCAATTTTTTTGATTTTTATCAAATTAATAGCAAAATATATGCCAAAAGAATGAAGCAGGGATTGCCTTCTTACA
>Ga0315310_10001652_pt1 | contig 14150 bp, 12 predicted proteins | sample TDP5_MG_FD_203630 | JGI IMG/M metagenome (GOLD analysis project Ga0315310, IMG submission 203630) | Freshwater sediment microbial communities from Lake Towuti, South Sulawesi, Indonesia - TDP5 | ecosystem: Environmental > Aquatic > Freshwater > Lake > Sediment | place: Indonesia: South Sulawesi... | reverse complement strand
GTCAATTATAATTAAGCTGTATGGATGCCTTGTATTTTTCAGTATGCTATTAATGCATTGCTCCAAATAAGGCAATGCCCCATAAACAGGAATTATAATATCATATGTCCTTTTCTTCTCCGGCAACCTATCTTCCCCCTCCTCGGGTCTCTCCTGTAGCAGCAAAGCATAAGCTTTGCCTGTCCCCTCACCTTTATCCTCTCCCCTCGGGGGAGAGGGCGGGGTGAGGGGGATTTGTCTTTGTAGCAGCAAAGCATAAGCTTTGCCATCTGTAGAGGCGAACGCAGTTTATGCCGACCTTTTCGGCATCTCCTGACAGAATGTCATGCCGAACTCGTTTCGGAATCTCTGGTAAAGCTTTCGCTTTACACTCCAGAGTCTTTATGGAGTGTCAAACGAAAGTTTGACCATCTTTTTTAATCCCCACATAAAGGTAGTGGCAAATCCGCACAGGATACCCATAGCCATTACCATATTATCAATAAACGTTATAAAAACTGCAGATATTCCAAAGATTGGACCCCTTTCTGTCATAAGAAACGCCAAAAAATGGAAATTAAGAACTAACCAGGCTAAAATAGAAAATAATAATACCGGAATAGAAGCGTAGCCAAACAGGGTGCCAAGAAGTACCAAAAATATTGCAGGAGCCAATACTACACTTATAAGCTGTTCTTTCGGAGAATGGGCATAACCTGTTTTATTCCTCCCTAATTGCTTCCAACCTTTATATTTAAGGAAAATCTTAGCCCAATCAAAAGGAATTTGGAAATCGTTTTTAACAAACGAAAGTAGTGTATATTTTTTGAGATGGATTACTTCAAGGTCTCTTAAGAAAGCTATTTTTTTTCCACAAGATACAAGTTTCTGACCCAATGCTGTGTCGTCTGCTATTTTAATATCCGAAGCGTATATATGCGCAGTTTCATCTCTGATAGCATATATTGAACCATAGAGGAAAGTCACCTTTTCAGGTAATTTTCTAAAAATATAATGCATATAGAGATTCTTGTATTGGCTGAAGAAATCCGGATTGGGGTGTTCTTTTGAAAGAAGTCCTGTTAAGGCATCAACTCCTGGATGGTGAGAAAAATAATCATCAATTTTAGTTAAAGTGTCTGGCTTTATTATCACATCCGAATCTATGTTAACAATTATCTCGCCGCTTGCAGCCTTAATACCAGTGGTGCGGGTATGACTTCTCTCAATTCCTTGTTGTTTTATAACTTTATCGGCGTATTTATTAGCAATCGAAGAAATTTCATTCTGGTTTCCACAATTAACGACAACGACCTCATAATCCCGGTAAGTAGATTTCTTTATTGCCCTGAGACACTTTTCTATTGTGTCCTGGCTATTATAAGCGGGAACTATTACCGACATATATAGCATAAGTATATCCCCCAAAAACGTCTTGAAAAATCTAAACCCGAAGCTCTGGATCGAGCAAAAAAAATCTGCTAATCCCTTGTCGTATCTCGTACTTACGCCTTCCCAAAAAGCTTGGGCGAATGTCTAAAATACCCCCTTATCCTTCCAGTCTCATAAGCTAAGTTGCCAAGGGCCAATAGAAAAACAAATACAACTCTTTTCCAGAAGCCATAACCGTTTTTTTTGCTACAAAACATATATATTCGCCAGTTTGTGCTATACTCAAGTCTTCTATAATTACTTATCTTTTCCAATTGTCTGTTGTATTTTCCATAAATATGAATCTTTCTTAACCACATTCTTATATTTGCAATTTCCAGATGGGTGATTTCCATCCCTTCCAGGTAGACAATCCTGGGATTTCGGTAACTAGATATATATCTTTGAATAAATTCTGTATCGCCTCCCACCTCCCATTCAAGAAAGAGTCCCAACCCTTTGAAAATTTCATTTCTTACTGCCATATTATTGGTAAATCCAAAAAAATATTTCGGGGAACAGTTGCCGAGCACATATTCGGATTTAGCATTCTGATAATCTCCGAACATTCTAACTAAATAGGAACTGTTCCGCGGGAAGGAACATTTGCCTAAGACCACCTTAGCTCCGCTGCTGTTCATTCCATTGTAAATCTGCGACAGCCAGTCCCTTGAAACTATACAGTCCGCATCCGTAAAAGCGATAATCTCCCCCCTGGCGATTTGTAGCCCTCTATTGCGGGCCGCGAAGGCGCTTCTTTTTTTTTCCTGCAAAAGATTTATTCCCGAGAACTCCTGAACAATCTCTCTTGAACTATCTGTTGAGCCGTTATCAACAAAAATAAGTTCGTATTCATTTTTATCAAAGTCTTGATTTCGGAGACTATCTATACATTGCTTAATATAACGTGCCTCATTTAGGAAGGCGACAATAACAGAAAAAATCATATAGTTTTCCAAGGAAATAATCTTTTAAAAGAAGCCAAATAATAAAGCCATTTCCCTTTCTATATTTTCCTTATATTCTCGCTTAAGAATATACTTTAACAGGACTTCGCAACTCCTCACCCCTCCCCGAATTACCCCCTTTTCTACTCCCCCTTTGAAAAAACGGATACTTATTCTGCTTGATAATTCCTAAATTTAAAATATCCTTTTATCTTCCCAACTAGGTAAGATAAATCGCCAACTAAGGCCAGAAAGATAAAAATAATTGCTCGCCCTAGTGTATACCTATTCTTCTTAACGCAGTACATATATATACGTAATCTTACCTTACAGTTAACCCCTTTATAACCGCTTCTTATCTTTTCAACCTGAGCATTATGTTCGCCATAAATATTAATCTTTTTTACCCATACTTTTGCATTTGTGACTTCCAGATGGGTAACCCTCATTTCCTTTAAATAAACGATTTTTGCATCCTCGTATGTTGATACACATCTCTGGATAAATTCCGTATCTCCTGTAACCTCCAATTCAGAAAAAAAGCCTAAATGCTTGAAGGCATCGGCTTTTACTGCCATATTATTCGTAAATCCAAAGAAATGTTCTCTTGAGCAGTTGCGTAGGATATATTCAACTTTAGCATTTTCATAATCTTCAAAGACCCGGAGTAAATATGACCGCTTAGAAGGAAAACAACGCTTGCCTAAGACAATTGTTGCATCATTATTTCTCATTCCATTGTAGATCTGCGTCAGCCAATCCTTAGAGACTACACAATCTGCATCAGTAAACGCGATAATTTCACCTTTAGCCACGCTCAAACCCTTGTTCCTGGCAGCATAAACGTTTTTTCTGTTTTCTTGTAAAAGAATTATTTCCGGAATCTGCTCGACAATCTTTCGCGAGTTGTCCGTTGAATTATTATCAACAAAAATAAGCTCATATTCATTTTTATCAAAGTCTTCATTTAGAAGACTATCTATACAATGCTTAATGTAGCGTGCCTCATTTAAGAAGGGCACAATAACAGAAAAAATCATATCGTTTTCCAGGGGCCCTTTCCAAATGATAGGGATCCCCTCCCCTGTCTCCCAAATAGAACCGTTTCGCCAGCTTGTTTTTTATCTCCTTCAAAAAGCTATTTATCCTTTCCAAGCAGTAAGTCCGATAAATGGAATTCAACTTTTTGATTAACACATATTTAATTTTTTTAACTTTGAAATCTCTCTCCTCAGGCATTCTATAGTTTTCAAGGTCAGAACATGTTCCCAAACAACCATCGCAACGTCTTTTTTTAGCAATTTCTCTTCCCCGACTAAAAGTCTGAGAATCATAGATCTTATCTAAACCCTCTCTCTGGACATTACCCGCTTTTATCAAGCACAGATTATAGCAAGGAGAAACTGTCCCATCTGCCCAGATTACGGCAGACTTAAAAGGGAGCAGGCATCCATTCTCAGGATAAATGCACCCTTCTCTGGCAAAGAAAAATGGTATTAGTCTCAATAATACTGGAAAAAAATTTTAATTTTTTCCTCCCTGGCATAATTTATTGTTTCTTCTATCTCACGAGCGAGTCTTTCCAGTTCCTTCTCTTCTCTAATCAAGAAATCTTTTACTAATTCTTTCCTTTTGGAGAGTAATGTTGACTGAAAAGGCTGATATATTACCTGAAAAATTCCTATTTTCTGTGCTAAGTCAATTAGATTTTTCATAGAGGTGTAGCTTTTTTTAGAGACAACCATTTGCAAACTTAACTTGGAACTGTATTTCCTCAGTAAAAATGCGCCATTGACTGCTTTTTGAAAACTATTTTCTCCCCTCACATTATTATGAACTTGCTTTGAACCCTCAATAGAAATTCTAATATCGTCCACCAATTGAGCAATTTCTTTCGCATTTTTAGAATTAATTAAAGAACCATTGGTAGTCAAGATTTGATGGTAACCTAAATTTTTACCATACTCAAAAATTTTAATGAATCTGGATGAACAAGTGGTTCCCCTCCGCTATAAGAGAGATGGTTTGCTCCCATCTTTTTTGCTTCTAAAAGAACTCTTTTTATTACAGAGAAAAGCAGAGTTTTCGGTACCTCCTTCCAAACATCACACATCTCGCATTGGAGGTTACATCTGGTGGTAGGATTCAAAAAAATAGTCTGTAATTTTCTATCCATTAAATTTAGGGATAATTGCAATTCATAAGACTGCAGCTTCTCTCGCAATTCTTGATTCTAACCCGCTCTGACTTTGCTTTCTTTGAATTCCAGAAGTCAGAAGGTATAGATTGTCTGATGTCGCCTATCGGTTCCATATGATAACATAATCTTGTATCCCCGTAAGGGTCAATAAGGAAATTTGAGACTCCGACTTTACATTTATTAAAATTTTTCATCTGGTCGGGGTCTCTAAAATATATCTTCATAAGCTTTAACTGTCTTACCGAATTTAGTATCGGCATTCCTTCCCGTTTAAGTTTAATCAAATCATCTATAACCGAATCCATTCTGCTGGCATCTCTGGGCCAAAACTCGCTCTTCTTATGCCATTCACGGTCATAGTTAGCACCGAAGTTTTGATATAAAATTTGAAAAAGTACACTAGCGCATCCTATCTTTTTTGCCCATTTTGTGAGTTCTACAACTTCTTCTTGATTGAATCCCATTAACACCGTGGCTATAATAACAGGCACTCTACCATCCAAATATTCAATAACCCTCGTTGCCCTTTTAAAGACGCCGTTTATCCCGCGTAGATAATCGTGCGACTGTGGAAATCCATCTATTGATAGTACGTACGAGGGTATTAAGTCCTGCCTTTATTATCTTATCGGCCAGTTTCTTATCTATGAGAATGCCGTTTGTACTTACAGAAGTTGCAATTTTATTTTCTGTTGCAAATTCAATAATTTCAATAAAATCCTTTCTCATAAAAGGTTCTCCACCTGAAAAGTCTGGGAACTATCCAGCCAGCCAACTTAGAAATGACTTTTTTCCACTCCTCTGTGGTTAACTCTGTCTTATCGTTATTTGCCTTCCATATATCACAATGTCTACATTTCAGATTGCATCTCTTAGTAAAGACAATGTGGGTCCGGCTCGGCCGGCAAAACCTTACGTTAAAGTAATATGATGGTATTTTTGCTATATAATTTATGCACACTTTTGGAAGCTCAGCAGGAGTTTCACTTATAAATTTTTTAACGAGCGGGTGTATATTCATCTGATTTTCTTATGGCATTCCCTTGCTTTAGAGTAGCTTCTTTATCACCCTTACCGCATCCTGGAGCTTGAAAACGGAGTCAGTAAAGACCGACCTACCAACAGGTATTATGGTTGTCGCAACGCTTTCTGGTAAATATCTAAAAGTTCAGCGCATTCTTCATTTATAGATTTCACCTGTGGAATATTATCCCGAAACTTCTGGATCAATCCGGGTTGATTTATAACGCGTTCCAGCTTTTGTTTTAAGTCTGATACATCACCTCTTTTAAAAAGTAGCCCGTTAATATTGTCATGAATTAGTTCCGGAAGCCCTCCGATATCTGTGGCAATGACCGGGATTTTATTGGTAAAAGCTTCCAGAATTGACACTGGATAGACTTCATAACAAATAGAGGGCATAACCAGTAGGTCAATATCAGCTAATACCTTTGTTAGCTCTCTCCTCTCGAAGTAACCCATAAAATCGATTCTTTCATCACCATCGGCTATTCGGTAGAGTTCGTTAACATATTCTGAACTTGGAAAATCCCCATATAGCTTCAGACTTACATTAGAGCATTTTATCTGTTTAAACGCCTCCAACAAAATATGTGCACCTTTAAATTTCTTCCCTCCTCCAAGGTACCCAAAAGTAATATTAGACTTCCCTTCTTTTTTCATCGGTAACTTTTCAGGACGAGTTGTTCCATGAGTCACAACTCTGAACCCATTGGGAAAATATCCTTTCTCAAGAAATACTTTGCCCACAAATGGAGAACAACAAATAACCTGGTTAACCTTTTCTAACTGCTTTTTAAGAAATGGTAATCTACCTTTTGCTGCAGCAAGTAAAAAAGAAATTTGGCGATTATTTATTAAACCAATTTCAAATTTGTTATTTGACCTTACTTCTTGTGAATAGAATTTAATCATTGTTTCATCAGATTCCCTGGCAATTTTGTCATAGAGACTATTTTCTTCTTTTAGACAATAGACGCACTCTCTCCATGAATAATTTTCTCCGCATAAACTTCCATCCGATTTTATCCAGTGGCACTTTGGGCAAAAGAACCAAAAATCGGTCAATGTTATAATGAGGGGAATTCCTAAATCTTTTGCCGCATCAATTAATGAGGAGGAAAGGTCCCGTAGATGGTAGATATGAATAACATCAGGGGAAACATCTATTAGAAAATCTTTGGCATATATGGACAAAATGGGATTATAGTATTCATAAAGGATGGGATTGGGAGCTATCAGGGGATTAAAGATTAACTTTCTAACTGAAAGCCCATCAACTTTTTCATCAAAGAAACCGATTGAAGGATACTCATCACCTAACCATCTTTGGGGAGCCAAGACCCATACTTTATGTCCTCTAGCGAGCATAGCCTTTGCTATCTGTAAGACACCCACACTTGCACCACCTATGTAATCTGGCAGGAATTCATGTATGACATAAACTATTTTCATACTTTGCATCCATGGCTGGACAGTGATTTTACCTTATACCAGCAAAGCAAAAGTTTTGCCATCCTTGTAGGGGACAAACTCTGTGCCGTCCCTACCGGGTGGCCACGGAGTACCACCCCTCCAGGGCTTCAATCTCGAGTTCGATGAATCGAACCCCTACGTTGGTGTATACTAACCATTTGTTAGTATATTTTATTTCTGAGTTCTACCTAAAAATTTTAATAGTTGTCTTCGGAATCTCGATAATAAATTATAAAAGACTGAATATTTCTTGGTCTGCACAATTTCTTTTGTTAAGTTCATAAGATTCTGATAGTGCTGAGCATCCCTCTCCCTTATCAGTCTCTCCAGATTTGTGATACGATGATCCTTGGCCCTGAGAGCCCTATTCAAATTACTGATATGTTGGTCTTTGACAATGATAGCTAAATCCTGATTCCTTATTTTTGAGCGAAGCTCGTCAATCTGTTCAGCCATTTGTGCTATCTCCTGTGGCAGAACTTCAACCTGAGAAGATGGTTCTAACATCCGACTATCACCTGAACGAGATTTTACAATTGAGGTTTCACTAAAATTGACTTTCTCAATCTTTTTCGTTGACTTTTCTCCATTTTTAATGTCCAAGAATTTAATCCCTCTACATACCTTTTTAGGCCCTTCTATTTCTTTTCTGTAATGCCTCCGAAGTTCGTGAACATAATGAATTTCAGACAAAACCTCCAGCTTATCAAGCCACTCACCAGTCTCCCTATCCATTATCACTGTCTGGTTAGAATCGTGTAGCCTGTAAAAGATGACAGGCTCAGCAAGATAAGATATATTCGATTCATTTAAGATTCTGAAATGGAAATCCCTGTCGCCTGCGTATGTTAGATATTCTTCATAATAACCTTCCTGAAATAATAGGTCTCTCCGAAACATCCTGGTAACATCCGCACAAGGAATCCAGAGTTTTAATTTCTTTATTTTCTCACAAAAGTCACGGTCTCTACTCTTCCTATAAAACTTTCGTATATTTTCAAAAAATGTGTTTTCTATGGGATTCCCTTCTCTATCTATAACTTTATAGATTTTGCCAAATACAAGGTCAACTTCAGGATGAGAATTTAAAAATTCCACTCTCACTTTTATCGCATCAGGCAACATTATATCATCAGAATCCATACAGGTAATGAACTGCCCCCTGGCTATTTTCAATCCTTCATTTTTGGCTGTAAAGAGACCTCGGTTCTCTTTTAATGCAATTACCTTAACCCTCTTATCTTCCTTAGCAAATTCCCTGGCTATATTTAGAGAGTTATCGGTTGAGCCGTCATCAACAATAATTAATTCAAAATTAGAGTAACTCTGTCCCAGAACACTCCTGACTGTCTGTTCAAGATATTCTTCTCTGTTATAAACTGGCATAATTATGCTTACCTTATCTCTGTATTCAGGGGAAATTTCGGATATCTTTGTTGATAATTTACTACGCAAATATGACAGCGAATTATTCATATTCTTAACCGCCTCTATGCAATGCATCTCCCTATCTGGCGAATCAATAAAACTATTCTTCCCATAATGGTAGACAAATGCATCATCACAGCAGACTGCTTTATATCCTTCCCTCTCTGCTCTCATACAAAAATCATCATCTTCCCCAGAACCCATCCCCAACTTCTCATCAAATAGCCCAATTTTGTTAAAAATCTCCCTCTTAATCAAAAGACAAAAGCCAAAAACTGTCGGTATTGATGGATATTGACACTCTGATAATTCCGATACAAGACCAGCAAAACTTTCCACAGTAAATCCAGCTGGAATTGAATTAAAAATAGAGGAATCAGGAATGGAAAGAAATAGAGCATTATTACTTAGCGGGTTCACCATCCCAATCCTGGAGTCACTGTATGCGCACCTGTCCATCTTCTCCAGCCACCCTTGAGTTACCATAGTATCAGATTTTAGTAAAACTACATCATTCTCACCATTTTCGATTCCTATATTGCAACTCTTAGCCCATTCTGAATTCTTACTACTGGTGATTATTTGTGCCAATTTTACTGTTCTCAGATACTCCTTCATAAGCGGATCATTGCCATCATCAATTATAATTAAGTTGTATGCATGCTTTGTGTTTTTCACTATACTATTGATGCACTGCTCCAGGTAAGGCAATGCCCCATACACAGGAATTATGATATCGTATGTCCTTTTCTTCTCCACCATCTTATGCCTCTTTTGCTTAAACAGCGTTTTACGGGGTCAATTGGTTGGGCACTCTTCAGAGTGCCAGAACGCGAAGTTTTCCTTCGCTACTCCCCTCACTCTGTCCGATCCCGAAACCGGAACGGGGTCGGAAAAGGGCAACCGACCTATGCCCATTATTTTTGAACTTTACCTAAAAACCTTAATAATTTTCTTCGAAATCTCGATAATAAATTATAGAATACCGAATATTTCTTAATCTTGACAATCTCCTTTGTTAAATTCATAAGGTTCTGATAGTGTTGGGCGTCCTTATCTCTTATGAGATTTTCCAGATATGCAATATGCTGGTCCTTGAGAGCTATAGCCTTATTCAGATTATTGATATGTTCGTCCCTGGCACTGATACCCTCATTTAGATTGTTGATATGTTCGTCTTTAGCACTGAGTGCCTTATTCAAATTATTAATATGCTGGTTCTTGCTACCGATAACTAAATAATGATCCCTCCTCTCTAAGTTAAGGTCATCAATAAGCCCAGCCATATGTGCCAACTCTTCTAACAGAGGTTCAACCTGGGTGGTTCCTTCCAACACGCCATTACCTCCTGAATGAAATTTTCCAATTAACTCTTCCCCAAACAGTTCTTTAATGTCATGCGTCTTAAGATATTTCTCCATTCTTTCTTGTAAACTTATTTTCATTCCACTGGGTATGTTCTCAAATACCTTTTCCATATCAATGCTTCTTTTTAGAGCGATTCCCCTCTTCATTCTTTCTTTGGTAATTGCCTCGTAAGCCCTTTTCGCTTCTTCTATGCTAACATCATTAAAACATATACCTTCCCCTAACAAATCAGGATAACCCTTTTCGGTTAAGAATATCTTATTATCCCGCCACATATGGAAATCTATTTCAACTATATTAAATCCTGTTCTCTCTGTAAAAGCCATTATACTCTCAAATATCCTATGGGGGTCGAATCTTTGACGTAAATATTTTTCGTCTCTTTTCTGCTTTTCTCCATCTTGAAGCGAGATGTGATGGTGGATAACAATGGAGTCTGGAACATTAAACATTTTATATCCCAACTCGGCTAACTGTAATGAATAGTCGTAATCCTCGTAAATGGTTAAGTAAGAAGCACTGTAGGCAATTTTCTTTGCAACCTCTTTCTTAATCAACAAGATGCCAGGCAACCAGTCATACTCCATTTGCCCACCAAGCCGGTCTTCACCGTAAACCTTTCCTTCGTCTACTTCCAGAAACTGAATAAAATAATTTCCAATAATATTAAGTCTTCCTCCATTCCACTGCACACGGAATTTACCGTCTTTATAAGGTCTTAACATTAGGGGGCCTACTGCTCCAATTTTTTCTGATTTTTCTACCTCTGAAACGAGTCTTTCTAACCAACCGGGAGTGTAGGTCGTATCATTATCAACCATAACGATATATTTTGATTTTGTTTTGAAAGCAAGCTCGGTTCCTATCTTTCTTCCTCCGCCAGGGCCAAGATTTGCCTTATTGTGGTGAACAAATATCTTGCCATTTCCTTTTGTTGGTTGGCTATCAATCTCATCTAAATAATCTAAAGTTTCTTTCCCTTCCGAACCATTATCTACAATAATAACCTCGTAAGGAATATTAATTGTCTCTCTTAAGCTCTCAATGTTTCTCCGTAAGTCCTCCCCCCTCTCCAAATTTACAATAACAATGGAAACTAATGAGTCTTCCAACCTATCATCCCTCCGTTCAGGCATATGTTGGAGCAGTAAAGCAAAAGTTTTACTTTTCCCCCTTACCTCTACCCTCTCCCCAAGGGGAGAGGGACAAATAAGTTGTAAGGGACGGACTCTGTGCCGTCCCTACCGGGTGGCCACGGAGTGCCACCCCTACAGGGCTTCAATCTCGAATTCGATGAATCGAACCTCTACCTCTTGCTTTCAATCGCGGATTCCGATTTATCGGAACCCCTACATTACACAGGATGACCGCTTTACCACTACATTTATTTTTTAACTTTACCAAAGAATTTTAATAATTCTTTCCGCAGTCGTGATAATAAATTATAGAATACCGAATATTTCTTAGTCTTGATAATTTCTTTTGTTAAGTCCATAAGATTCTGATAGTGCTGAGCATCTCTATCCCTTATGAGACTTTCCAGATATGCAATACGCTGGTCCTTGAGAGTGATAGCCTTATTCAGATTATTGATATGTTGGTTCTTGGCAACGATAGCCTTATTTAGATTGTTGATATGTTGGTCTTTAGCACTGAGTGTCCCATTCAGATTATTAATATGCTGGTTCTTGCCAATGATAGCTAAATACTGACTCCTGCTCTCTAACCTAAAATCATCAATAAGCTCAACCATATGTGCCATCTCTTCTAATAGAGCTCCAACTTGGGAAGTTCCCTCCAACACGCCGTTATCTCCTGAATGAAGTTTTCCAATTAACTCTTCCCTAAATAGGTCTTTAATGTCATGCGTCTCAAGATATTTCTCAATTCTCTCTTGTAATTTTATTTTCATTCCACTCGGTATGTTATCAAAAACCTTTTCCATCTCAATGCTTCTTTTTACGGCAATCCCTCTTCTTTCTCTTTCCTCGATGATTGCCTCATAAGCCCTTTTTGCTTCTTCCATGCTAACATCATTAAAGGATACGCCTTCCCCTAACAAATCAGGATAACCCTTTCCAGTTAGGAATATCTTATTATCCCGCCACATATGGAAGTCTGCTTCAATTACATTAAACCCTGTTCTCTCTGTAAAAGCCATTATACTCTCAAATATCCTGTAAGGGTCGAGCCTTTGACGTAAATAATTTTCCTCTCTTTTCTGTTTCTCAGCATCCTGAAGCGATATGTGGCGGTGGATAACAATAGAATCTGGAACATTAACCATTTTATATCCTGACTCTGCTATCTGAAAAGAATAATCATAATCCTCAAAACCGCTTAAATAAGAAGTAATATAGTCAATCTTCTTTGCAATATCCTTTTTAATCAATGTCAAGGTCCCAGTTAACCAATCACATTCTATCTGCCCACTAAGTTGGCTTCGCCCATAAACCTTTCCATTATCTACAGAGACAAATCGCATAAAGTAATTTCCAATAATATTGAGTTTTCCTCCATTCCATTGCACACGTAGTTTTCCATCTTTATGAGGTCTTAATATCAGGGGACTTACCGCCCCAATCTCTCCTGACTTTTCTATTTGAGAAATAAGCTTGTCCAGCCAACCGGGAGTGTAAGTTACATCATTGTCCACTCTAAGAATGTACTTTGAATCTGTTTTAAAAGCAATTTCAGTTCCTAATTTTCTCCCGCCTGCACAACCAAGGTTTATTTTATTGCGATGAATAAATATCTTGCCATTTCCTTTTGTTGGTTGGCTATCAATCTCATTTAAATAATCTAAAGTTTCTTTACCTTCCGAGCCATTATCTACTATAATAACTTCGTAAGGAACATTGATTGTTTCTTTTAAGCTTTCAATATTTCTCCTTAGGTCTTCACCCCTCTCCAGACTCAAAATAATTATAGAAACTAATGGGTCCCCTGATAAATCCCCAGAAACAGCCGCATTATTTTGGGCTTTATATCCCGGAGCTGCTTTCTCAAATGAAATTATTTTCATTATGTCCTTTTCACACAACCTACCCACCTCTGGTTAGGTATATTTACGGTGTCGTCGCGCGAAGCTCTGCTTCGCTACTCCCTATATCCAGTGGTATCTTGCCTTCTTTTTCTGCAATAGCTTTTAGATAATACTCCACTACTTCATCGGGAATTCCAACTTCTCTTATAACACCTCCATCCAGCCAGACAACTCTATCACACCACCTCTTAACTGTTTCTAAATTATGGCTAACAATCACCATACTCTTACCCAGTTTTCTGAATTCAGCAATCTTCTTTTCACATTTATGTTTGAAATATTCGTCTCCCACAGCCAGAATTTCATCAACTAATAGAATATCAGGGTCAACATTAGTGGCTATAGAAAATCCAAGGCGCATAAACATCCCATCAGAATAAGTCCTTATAGGCTCATCAATATAATCTCCAAGTTCGGAAAATTCTACAATATCATCGTATCTTCTCCTTATTTCCTTTTTTGACAAACCCAGAATTATGCCATTGATATATATATTTTCCCTCCCTGTAAATCCAGGGTGGAAGCCGACTCCCAGTCCAATCAAGGAAGCAACCCTTCCTTTAATGGAGACCTTGCCCGAGGTCGGGTGTTGTATCCCTCCCATCAATTTAAGAAGGGTGCTCTTTCCCGACCCATTCATTCCGATTATTCCAACACTTTCTCCTTTTTCTATCATTAAATTGATATCCTTTACCGCATCAATATATCTAACTTTTTCTCTCCTCTTAAGCCATTCAAAACTAAGCAGAGTTTCCCTGAAAGTGGTATAGTTCCTTTTTATCTTCAACGGTTGTCTCTTAAATGTTTTTGTCACATTTTCCAACTTGATGGCAACCAACTTACACCTCTTCCGGGAAAAACTCTCTATATTTATTGAAGACTAAATTCCCTAAAAAGAAGACCACGAACCCAAAAACCAGCGTAACCCCCAGAAGAACCCAGTTGGGAAATCGTCCATAAAACAGGATATTCTGATAGGATTTGATTAAACTCCCCATCGGATTCATATATATTATAAACTTGAGGCTCGTTGGTATTGAGGTAGAAGGATAAATAATTGGTGTGACAAAAAACCATATTATAATTAGATTCCCCAGTATATGCTGGAGGTCTCGAAAATGGACATTCAGAGCGGAAACCATTAGAACAATACCCATTGTAAAAATAGCCTGAATTATCATAACTATTGGTAGAGCAATCAGGGAAGTAGCTATCTTAATCTTAAAAAGCAGAAAGAAAAGGAATAGTATAGGAA
>Ga0315310_10001651_pt1 | contig 14150 bp, 14 predicted proteins | sample TDP5_MG_FD_203630 | JGI IMG/M metagenome (GOLD analysis project Ga0315310, IMG submission 203630) | Freshwater sediment microbial communities from Lake Towuti, South Sulawesi, Indonesia - TDP5 | ecosystem: Environmental > Aquatic > Freshwater > Lake > Sediment | place: Indonesia: South Sulawesi... | reverse complement strand
AATTCAGTAGTCTGAGGAGTTAAGCAATTGCTGAAATTTCCCAATTGTTTCATATCTCGACTAAACTAAAAAACTAAACCACACAGTTAAGTAAATTTTAATCTAATGGCTGGTCTTGACCCAATATGTAACTTGCTTCCTTAAACCTTTTATAGGCTTCACGCCTATTTTATGGTGAACATCTACTCTTACGATTGAACCGTCAAATAATCTAAAATATCCAGAAAGATACGGTTTGACCGCATGTCTCATGAATATTAAAAAAAGTGGGGGTTATTTGCGTTTGCGGAATATTTTTGTTCCGTCCATTTCCGTAACGTACTCGAATCCGTTTTCTATTAATTGTGTTGCTTCTTGAATGTTGTTCGCTGTTTTGCAGTGGTATTCATCGTTTGGAAATGTTTCTAAAAGTTGTGTATATCTTAGTGTCGTGTTAAGGTTTTTATGTCCTAATAACGTTTTTATGTGTAATATGTCTTTGGTCTTGTGGTATTCCATTGTGGCTTTAAAGTGTCGAAAGTCGTATAATCTTATGGATTTGAAGGTCGGGTCTTGTAACTTATCGGCTAATTTGTTTCTGACTCTGCGGTATTGTTCGCTTATGCTTTTGCTCATAAGTGGGAACAATATATCGTTTGCGTGAAGGTTTTTCTTAGCGATGTGTCGCTTGAGCATTTCTAAGGTATTGATTTTTATTCTGCCTATTCTTCCAATTGTGTGTTTTGCGCCTGTTATATTGACTACTCCGTTTTGTAGGTTCACGTCTGATACTTTCAACCACGTTAGTTCTATTGGTCGTGTACCTAAATCTTTAGACATTGTTAGCATTAATGCTAATTTTGGTGGTGCTTGGGATATTATCATGTCCAATTTTTCTTCTGTTGGAATTTTTGGGAGTTTGTCGTATCTTGGATAAAACGGTTTATTCCACGTCTGACCGATAGAACGCATATGTATGGCGTATGCTTCGATTAGTGATTCTTTAAATGCGTTACTGCATTGTTTGTTTGCTATGAATGTTTTTATCATTTCGGGATTGTCAAATTGACAATTTTTTAGGAGGTGTTTAATTCGTTTGGTGGTTGATTGTATAGTTGTGTCTTCGTATGCTTCTTTTTTCATCCATATCATTAGGTTTATAATAGTGGGGGACGACATTGTAGAAGGGGAAGTGAAGTTGCCGTCCCAGACCGACCTAGATGGAATGAAGAATCATGACGACCTGATCCCCAAAAATTGAAGCCTTTCATGCGCTACGTCTTACGTATTTCTTAAATATCTTTATGTTTTTAACATGATTAGTTAAGGAATGCGAAGCCGATGAAGATTCTGCTTAAAGACGTGAAGCACGGCAAGATAGCTGTTGTGCCGGAGGTGCTGGACGACCTTTGGGTACTTTACAACGTCATCCTCAAGGAGGATGTCGTCTACGCAAAGACTAGTAGAGAGGTAAAACTTGGAGAACGCTACGAGAGAGCCGAGAAGGGAAAGAGAATGACAGTCGTATTAGGCTTGAAAGTTGAGCATGCCTCATGGGATAGAAGCCTAAACAGGCTGAGGGTTCACGGGATCGTTTCTGATGCTCCGGATGAGATCGGTGCGAAAGGCTCACACCACACGATAAACGTAACCTTGAACAAGCCATTAACCATTGTGAAGGATGCGTGGCTGAAATATCAGCTTGACCGATTAGAAAGGGCGACGAAAACCGGAGTCTCGCCAGTAACTGTGATCTCGATTGATGATGAGAGATACTGCGTAGCCGTTCTCAGACAGTTCAATGTAGATGTTAAGGCAGAAGAAGCGACTAGAATCCCGGGAAAACAGAATACGGAGAACAGAACGAAAGCTTTTCAAGAGTTCTTTAAATCAGCCTTAGGCTCCCTCAGGGAAGTATTGTCTGTCAATGCTTACCCCATAGTCATCATCGGACTCGGCTTCACAAAGAATGCGTTTGTTAAGTATCTGAGGGAAAAAGCACCTGAAGTAGCCGAGAAAGTCTTAGACGTAAAAAGCGTTAACAGCAGCGGCTCCGCCGGGATAAGCGAGGCATTACGTTCAGGAATTCTGACAAAGACGCTTCGACACTTGCGAATATCAGAGGAAACGAAGGCCGTCGAAGAGGTTCTCCTACGCCTTGGAAAGGGAAAAAGCTACGTGACCTACGGTTTCTCGGATGTAGAAAAGGCATGCATGCTCGGTGCGGTTGAGACGCTTCTCATAACAGACCTCCGCCTGAGAGAAGCATCTAATGAAGAGAGAATTGCCATGGAAAACCTCATGAGGATGGCTGAGGAGAAGGGAGGCAGAATTGTCGTAGTTAGTACGGAACACGAAGCTGGAATAAAGCTACAGTCTCTAGGAGGAATCGCGGCGCTACTGCGTTTCCCGATAAATTGAACACATTTTCATTTAGAAATGTATGTGGTGGATATAAGCTCTAAAGGATAGGCTTCAATATTTAAATGTCTTTTAATTTCCCTTGCTAGAATATTGTTGAATCTTCCTCCGAAGCATGTGAGGACAGTCTCAGGGTTACATTCTTCAACGAAATCCATTAGTTTAGGATAGTCAGCATGGTCACTGTAAGCGAATGCCTGTCTTTCGTCTCTATTCCAGATTGCCCAACCTGAGACGAAAGCAACATCAAACCTGGGATTGCCGGAGAGGCTTAATCCTTTCGGCACGATGTAGGCGTACTCGCCTGAAGACATTATTTCCTCCGCCTCTTCAGATCCAGAATCTACGTAATCCAGTTTATAGCCGTGCGACTCATAAACACTGTTTATTCTCGAAATCCTCCAATGAGTTAACACAGGAAGTTTAGTGAAGCTGTTAACTATATGGATGATCTCCTGAGCGTTCCCAAAAGAGTCTGTTTGAAAGACAGGAGTTTTATGATCAAGTACAGATTCAACCGCCCATCTGGACATCCTGTACGCAAGCTCCTCTTTCGGAGGAAAAACAAAATGTGGAGAACCGAAAGTTGCCTCGATGATCAAGACATTGCAATGAACGCCTTCAGCCGCCTTCATCGTATACGTATTCTCAAAGTTAAGGTCACCTGTATACACGACCGTCGCGTCGGGAGAGACAACCTCATATAACGCCGAACCGAGAACGTGACCGGAGTTGTGAGAAATCACTTCTAAGTCGCCCAATTTCAGTTTTTGATTAAAGCCTACGGGAACACAATTTCCAGACATTTTACTTACAGCTTTAATGATCTCACATGTTTCGGACGTGGAGTACTTCCGGGCACCTGCGAAGCTGAAAGCCCTTGAGTGGTCAAGATGAGCATGCGTGATAAATACATCTAATGCCGAATGGTGATTAGTTTGTAGATCAAAGAATAGAGAGAATCCATCGTAAGAGACGGAGACGCCCTTATCCCACTTCGCCGTCAAAGACATTACTGAACCCTTTGGATAAGATATGTTGATAGGTTTAAAAAACTATGTAAAAGGATATCATCCATGACTATCGCAGAATATTAATGGTGCGATTTCGCTTCCTACTTCTTTTCGGTCTTCCTTTTCCAATAGCAAAGTATTCTCGGCTGAGCATCATCTTATGACTTGATGTTTTCACTACATATTCAGGATAATATCTAAGGAAGTCTTGTTGTCCATTGCTGATTTTAACGGATGGCTTGAATAGGGGGAGACTTCAACATTCAAGAAGCCATCATATCCCACTTCACGGAGAGCCTTCATCACCTCAGACCATGGGACATCACCTTGAAGCAAAGGTCTAAACTGGAGGGTTGGTCTATGAAAGTCCTTAACGTGAATGCACACGATCAGCTCTGCTAAGTGTCGAATCCACTCTTGGGGAAAACTCAAAAACCAAATGTTTCCAACGTCAAAGTAAGCCTTCACATTAGGATGGTTAACCTCTTCAATGAACCTCCTGAACTCTAACGGGCTATACAAGAATTTGTTCCACACGTTTTCAACTCCTATGCAAACGCCGCAGTCCTTGGCTGTCGGCGCTGCGTCCAATACGCTTCTCTTCGCGAGCTCCCAAGTCTTCTGATAGGGAATCTCGGGAACAGCTACAGCCGGCACAACGAGTAACACACTTGCCCCTATATCTGCCGCGAACTGACAGCCGACTTTTAAGATCTCCACACCCTTCTTACGAACAGTTTCATCAGTACCTGCAAGATTGTATCTCCAGAATAGGCCGGAACACAAGCTCGGCAATTCCAAACCCAGCGAATCAGCTTTCTCAGCGATGGCGCTTCTTTCCTTTCTGCTAAAATCCAAAATTTTCTCATCAAGGTTAAGCTCAACGCCGTCATATCCTATCTTCTTGGAAGATTCCAAAACTTCGTCGATGGAGAAGCCATTGGGATATATCCATGCGTTTGCTCCTTTCTTCATCAAGCTCACCTCCTTATTCAAGTGGTAAACTAACTGGTTGACCCGTTTCCATCGATTTTCTAGCCGCAAGAGTGAACCCAAGAGTCTTAGCCCCATCTTCAATAGGAATCCTAGTTTCTTTATCCTCCAACACCGCTTGGACAAGGTCTTTGGCCTCTAAGAGATATACATTCCTATCCTCTGAGATCATCTGTGTTTTCACAGGAGCCTCTGCGGTATAGAAAGTTAGGCTATTGGAACCCGAAGACTCTAATGTATACTTTTTCGTTGCAATCAACCAGCGAAGCCACCATTGATTAGGAACTCCCCATGTTGTGGCCACTATCGCTCCGACAGCACCTGATTTAAATCTAAACGTGGAACTGCTGATGTCTTCGTTGGTAAGGTCCGGGATGTCAACCCAAAACTTCTTGTTCATATGCCCATACACCATATCCACGTCTCCGCAGAGATATCTGAATGCATCATACAGGTGTGTGGATTGCTCAACGATTTGGCCGCCGCTCTTCTCCTTATCTCTCCACCACGATCCTCCAAGAAAGTGACACCAATACCACCCAACAGCGAGACCTACATCTCCGGCTTCTCCGGTTTGAATAAGGTTCTTCGCTTTCTCTATGCCAGCACCGAACCTACAACAATAACCAACTTGACTCTTTACATCATACTTTTCAACAGCCTTCACCATCTCTCTTGCAAGTTTCATATTCAAAGCAATGGGCTTCTCGATGAAGATGTTGACGCCTTTCTCAGCAGCAACCATGACCTCATCCTCGTGAGCAAAAGGTGGCAAGCAGATGTAAACTATGTCGAGTTTTTCTTTGTCTAACATTTCATGCCAATCCGTATAGACTCTGCCGCCGTACTGATTAGAGAAAGCATTTGCTTTTTCCTCCACGATGTCAGCGAAAGCATTCAGTTTGATTTCACTCATGGTGCTTAGCGCTCTTACGTGTACTCCGGCTATTCCGCCACACCCGATCATGCCAATTCTGAGTTTATCCAACATTAACACCTAATTAGAAATTAACATAGTCGTTTAAGATTTTTTGGGTGCTTTAATAGGAGCCGAACAAAAAATCTCAACGGAACTCGAAATATTGTAGCAACTATCTCTAAAGTAGAAGCAGTATCGGAGCGATCAACAGGGCAGTCATATTTGTAAGCTTCATGAAGATGTTAAGCGATGGACCCGCAACATCTTTTAACGGGTCACCAACAGTGTCACCAATTACAGCCGCAGCGTGCGTCGGCGTACCCTTCATCCAGAACTTTCTTTCAATGTGTTTCTTGGCGTTGTCCCATATGCCGCCGCCGAAAGTGAAGAAAGGCGATAATAAGGAGGAAACGCTCAATCCTCCCAAAAGCATCGCACCCAATGCATATTTTCCTAGCAAGAATCCTACAACGATGGGAGAAACGATAGCCAGCAACCCCGGTGCAATCATCTGTATAAGTGCATTCTTTGTGCCGATGTCCACACAGCGCGCGTAGTCCGGCTTGGCCTTGCCTTCAATGATGTCTGGATTCTCCCGGAACTGTCGCCTAGTCTCATCCACTACCTGATAGGCTGTTTTTCCGGTGGCTCCGATCGCCATAGAAGAAAACAAGAAAGGAAGAGCGGCGCCTAACAAAAGTCCAACGATGATGACGGGGCTCAAAAGGCCGAGATTGACAGAGTAGAGCTTTACCATCTCCCCGTAAGTGGCGAAAATCACCACCGTTGAGAAGGTCCCGGAAGCCGAGGCGAAAGCCTTTGTGTAAGCCTTAGTAGTGTTGCCCATGGCATCGAGCTCATCTAATGCTCCCCCATTTCGCGTTCTTGTCCCCGACATCTCTGCTATACCTGCAGCGTTGTCAATTATGGGCCCAAAGGTGTCACTTGACATGATGATGCCTATAGCCAGATCAGTTCCAATATTGGCTCCAACTATACCGTAAAGCGAACCATTGGTTATGGAATAAGAAAAGAGGATGGTCATCAAAACGAATAGAAACGGCATGAATGGACTCTGAAACGCGTAAGACAAGCCTGTTATAATGTTGATGGCTGCTCCGCGTTCCGAGGATTCCGCTATCTTTCTAACCGGTCCGCCATTAATCCCCGTGTAATATTGTACAGCTAAGCCGACCGCGAGGCTCGCCACTAGGCCACTCACCACAGCGTAGAATATGGATACGTCGTTCAGCAACACTACAGAAGAGAAAAACGCGCCCAGCACACAAAAGATAGCAGTTGCGAAGAGGCAAACGTTGAAAGCAATTATAGGTCTCATTCTTCTCAATCTTATGATGGTGAAAACTCCGACTATTGTTGCCAGAATTCCCGAAGCGCCAAGCATCAAAGGAAACATCAAAGCGTTTATTCCTAACGGGCTGAGCAGTATGGAGCCTAAAATCATGGCGGTGATGTAGTCGTCGCTTATGGATTCAAATAGGTCGGATCCTCTTCCTGCGCAGTCGCCCACGTTATCTCCAACCTGGTCTGCGATGACTGCCGGATTGCGCGGGTCGTCTTCAGGAATACGTTGTTCTACCTTACCCACAAGGTCTGCGCCTATGTCAGCCGCTTTGGTGAATATGCCCCCTCCTAATTGAGCGAAAAGAGCTGCTAAACTGGCGCCGAAGCCGAAGCCTACAATCAAATTAGGGTCTTGATAAAGCCAGAAGAGCGTGCTTACGCCGATAAGGCTGAGGCCTACAACTGAGAGGCCCATCACAGCTCCGCCTTTAAAGGCAAGCGTGAATGCCTTTGTTGAAGATGTTATTGCGGCGTTGGCTGTTCTCACGTTGGCTTTCACAGCGACATGTAAACCTATGTAGGCGGATAGCAGAGAAATTGAGACGCCGAATACGAAGGCAATTAATACTTTTATATCTTGGAAGAATATGACTAATGGGATAAGCGTCAACGCAGCAAAAATTGCAATCGTTCTGTACTGTCGTTTTATGAAGGCTTTTGCGCCTTCCTCAATATAACTTGCGATTTCCTTCATTTGCGGCGTTCCGGCAGGTTCCTTGCCGATGGACCAAGATAAGTAAGCGACAACAAGCATCGCAATAGCTCCGACTGCCAACGCAAGCCATGTAAGGTCCATTCGTCACCGCTTCTCCTTCTCCTTCAATTTTTATACTCTTGCCGTACCGGAACTGGTCATAATTACTGTAAACTCCAACTTATAAACATAGCATGTTCGCTTGAATCTCCGCATCATGCATGTTAAAGCTAGTGTCAGAAGTAGACGCGTTAAACCTACAGATGTACGTAACAACTTTCAAAGATCTTATGGTTTTTATAAAAACATGAAATCTAATGTCGCCTGTTTTCATCAGAATGAAGGACAATGCGAGACATTTAGAGAGAGTTTCTAGTCCTCTAAGAACGGCGACTCTACCATAAAAAAGATGCAAACTTCTTAAGTAAGGATTTATAGTTGATGGACATGCCTGTTTTTGCGAGTAACCAGAATGCCAATATATCCGAGAATGGATCGGGCATTATAAAGCATATTACTGCAAATGCAATAAGTAGGTATCTTATAGCTGGACTATGTAGGAATGCATTAATTTTCTCTTTAGTTATCTTTCCTTTCCATGTATTTTGTTTAGTTATGATTTCTTTCGGGGCGATGCTTAGCAAATAAGCCACCAATAGTATTGGAACACGAAATCGTTAAAAGCAGTTGTGAAGGTCCAAAATTTGTTATCAATTCAGATCAATTTTATTGATAGAGGCAGCTAACTTTCGTTGTCAAAACATTTTGTTCCTTCGAATTCTTTTCTGAAGACTATGAGATTCAGATGCCTTAGATCTTATGGACTGGACGTCCATCACCATTCTAAAAACGAGATTGAAACGAATCAAACATTTTAACCGCATCAAGAGTGACCTTTGTTGAACTGGTAATTCGAACAAGTTTGTCGACTATGAACAGATTGCGAGAAAGATAATAGAATACCTCGGTTAACTTTTAATATTTAGGATAGTAAATTGTTATAGGTAACAGACAGGCCTCGGTAGCTTAGCCTGGTTATAGCGCCTGCTTGGTACGCCAATGAAACTCGGACGCAAATAGCAGGAGGTCGCGGGATCAAATCCCGCCCGAGGCTCCAAATAAATTCACCAGAAAGACGATAGATTGGATCGTGTGTTATGTTCAGTACGCTACCTTGCGCGGCAGTATTGCATATACAACTATTGTTCTTTGAGATTCCAGCTCGAATAGTATCCTGAACCTACCTACTCGAAGCCTATAATGGTTTTTATACCCTCGTAACTTCTTGATGTTGAGTCTTGGAGAGAAACCTTCTCCCAGAATTGTTTATCGCTATGGCAAACAAGATAAACAAATCAGAGATTTTTTGAAAAATAGGCAATTGATCAAGAAAATAATCAAAAAACTATGAAATAATCGCTATTTTTGAATGTTTTTAGTTGATTTTTTACTATGAATATGTTCTTATAGCCCCCTTTAGGCACCCTATAGGCGCCTTTAAGACAAGTGACATGAACAAGAAACATGGACACCGAGAATGGTATTTCTATAAGGTTATGTTAAGACAACTCCTTTCTCATAATGTAACAACGCCTGTCGGTTCAACTTTCACTTCAAATTCTGCCTTGAGAATGTTAGTTATTCTTTTAATCATTTCAAGGGAGTCACTTTTCGCATTAAGGTTGGTCTTCTTTGGATGGACATATGCATTTCGTTTTTCATTGATCAGAAACATCTGATCTTTTGTTTCTTTTTTTATCAGTCCTCATTCATGTAAGAGCTTAAAGAGATAGACGAGATTCATCTCGTATAAACAAGATATCTGTTTTTCAGATAGAGGAGTATTGTTCGCTGCCAGTTTATGTCTAGTCAGTATGTCATAGCAAATTCTTTCGCACGACTCCAGACAACACTATACTCGAGTAGAATAACCCATTAGTGTAGAGCTGAATCAGCTCTGCATAGAGTTTGAAGTATTCCATGTCTGCCGGTATGAAGCCAATGCCAGTTTTCAGAAAACGCTCTTTTTTCTCTTCTAAATCCTCTTTAAAGGAATTTACAAGAAAATCCTCCACGATCTTCTCTCCTTCATCTTTCGGTCCTGCCTTCTTCAGAGATTCATAGACCGCGGGCAGACTGTTGAAGAAATATAGTTTCTCTTGGGACATTTCTTATCACATCTATGTTATTCTGGATTTAGAATAAAAAGTCTATTTTTTTTCTCTTCATTGTTTTCCTTTGTTTATTGTGAGAGTTAGAAGAGGAGAGTAGGAGAAGGAGAACGTTTGGGTTTGGGATTAAAATTTTATATGATGGAAATGGCTTAGCTGTTAGCGGGTGATTTGTCATGTCAGCAAAAGAAATTAAGGCGCTCGTGCGTCGTTTTTTTGAGGAGTCGAACAAGGGGAAGGCAGCGGTCATGGCCGTAATAGACGAGTTATACGCCACTGATGTCGTCGCTCACAGTGGCACCGGCAAGGATATACGCGGCCTCAAGGACTACAAACAATCTACAAGCGAGACCTACAACGCGTTTTCCGATATTCATTTCACCGTTGATGACATGGTCGTCGAAGGAGACAAGGTAGCGTGCCGCTGGACATTGACCGGCATACACAAAGGTGAATATATGGGTATCCCCCCCACAGATAAGAAGGTGACGATGTGGCTGATCCATATCTACCGCATTGTTGGCGGCAAATTCGTGGAAATCTGGTCAAGGTATGATACTCTGGGCTTGATGCAGCAACTCGGAGCCATACCCACGCCTAAAAAGTGAACATAATTACATACACAAAATCCTCTTTCATCATTTCCCCTTTTTGTTAGCATATCTTTTGTGTGGTGTGCGGTGTGTTGCGGTGTGTGTAGAGAGAGTATGAGTATATAGGGATAAGGTAGAGAGTAAGGTAGTCAGATAGTAGATGAGTGAGATAGTTTCGTAGGAGAGCAGAATAGAATAGTAGGACAGTATGAATGACAGAAAGACAGACAGAGAGTCAGACAGTCGGAAAGTGTGTGTGTTTGGGTTTGGGGATTAAAATTTAATATTCCTTTTTTTGTGTGCGCATTAAAATTTAATCCCAAATTTTAATCCCATACAACCGTATCATCAACTAAATTCAGGGTTGAGTATGCTGTTTTAGCTGTTGTCATAACGGACCAGTGGACACCTGGCACGAAATACAATCGTACCGCAACCGTCACCATGAAGTCCACAATCAAGTTCCCCAACCTCACCTATTACACCTCAGCCGATCTCGGAACCATAACGGTCGGAGTCTACAGGAACTCCACGTCAATTGCCAATATAACATTGACCGCAGCCAATTATGACCCGACAACATACAAGTGGACTGTGAGCTGGGTAGTTCCGTGGAACGCCTTGCTCGGAACTGGTTATAACTTTACAATACGTGCCAACGAGGTCATAGACAAGTTCGGAAATAAGGGTCCATCATCAGCCGTAAGTTCCAACATGTTTAGGGTTGTGAAGGTCATCCCAACCGTGCCAAACATTTACACCGATAAACCGACATATGTGCGTGGATCCATGATAACCATATACTTCGCCGCCACGTATCTCGACGGAAGCCCTGTTACCACGGGAAGCGCATCTATCACTTTGATCAGACCTGATCTGACAACCGTATCCTTAACGGCTACCTACTCTACAACTCAGGCCAGATTCCAAGTCAACTGGTGGTTGCCAGACTATGAGCAAACAGGCGGATGGACCGTGAAACTAGCGGCCCACGGCTTAAGCGACGGCGCAGCCAACACTGGTCCAATCGCTGATAGGAAAAGAGAATTCGAGGTGACGCCCCCGGTCCCGCCCGGAGCTTTAACTGTAGAAATCCATCCTGAGACGCTGAACCTGAAGAGCGAAGGCCGCTGGATTACCTGCTACATAAAGCCTCCGGCAGGTTACGACGTAGCAAGCATCGATTTAAGCACCGTAGAACTCTGGTATAAAGGCAAATATATCACAGCGAGCTGGGGTAACATAGAGGGTAATGTTCTCATGGTCAAATTTGACAGGTCTCAACTGATAAACCTGTTTCAGCAGGCAGGCGTCAACGGCGGAGAACATGGACGACACGTCGAACTCACGATAAAGGCAGAGGTCTCAGGGGAACTCTGCGAAGGCACCGACACAATTAGGGTTACATCACCTGGAGGAGGAAGTCATAAGGGCTGAAACCAAACCTTCCCCTTTTTTTATGTCATCGATTTATTGAGTGCCTTTGATAGTTTCCTCACCAATAGACCTAATACTAATGTCATCTCGGCTATGACAGCCAGCATCACCATCGCGGAAAGGAAAGATTCAGTCACAGTTTTAATGTATCCGACCGCTATAGGCATGAGAAGTCGAGAAATCATTTCTAAACTCGGAAGTTTAATGGGAACTTAGTAGAAATCATAGCGCCATTCTTCTATAATAAAGTCTAACAAAAATTAATCATTAATTGGTAGAATTGAGTGAAAAAGTCTCATTGAGGCCATTATTTGTTGCTGAATCCAGCGTTTTATCCCAAACTGGTTTCTCAGCGATTATCTTGATGATATTTGCCTGAAAAGTTAAATTTAACAGAAGTATGTAAAAATGGAGACACGATCTTGAACGACGAGTTGAAGCTAGCCCGAGGCTGCACCTTCTCCGCGAAGACGACCACGTTAATATCATAGCACGGGTCTACATATGTTTCCAGTTGAACTGGGCGTATACATCGGGACTAGTCGATCGATGAGAGGCTTAACTATGATTAAAGCTTGCGTATTCGACGTAGGAAATACGTTAATAAATGATTCCAAGCTGGTATCGGACACCTTGTGCGATCTTGCATCTTGGTTAAAGAAGAAGGGAGTTTTAAGAGAAGAAGACGCCTTCATAAGTGCTTATAAAGAGTTTAACAGGATCATTCACCATGACCATTGGAGCCACACCTATGGCGAAGTCGAGTGGTTCAGGAGAACTGTTAACGCGCTAAGAATAGAAGGAATTAGCCCCGAGGAGGTGCTCATAAGGTATCGTCAACTGATTGAAGAGAAAACCAAGCCTGACCCTGATGTGATCAAAACTTTTAGGTTCCTGCGGAGAAGGGGGATAAAGGTTGCATTGCTCAGCAATGAGAGGTCCGCTAGGATGAAGATGTTCCTGAAAAGGACTAAGGTTAAAAGCCTTCTCGATGCCATCGTAGTTTCAGAAGAAGAAGGCGTTGAGAAGCCTCATCCCCTCATGTTTGAAAAGGTAAGTAGAGAGTTGGGAATCAAGTTCTCAGAGATGATTATGTTCGGCGACAGTGAGGTAACGGACGGAGGTGGAAAAAAATTAGGATTAAGGTTCGTCCTCGTTAAAGCTTACAAAGATCCCAGTTGGGATTGGGGTGAAGGATCTGCGGCTGAGCCTGATTACGTCGTTGAGAAGATAACAAGGAAAGAAATAGAAAGATGCTTGAAGGCTTTTGAGGAAAAGGGCGACTAGGCGTTTCCATCTTAAAATAGGGGTTAGCTTCATCTTAGCTTCTTTAAGAGGAATCCATTCTAAATTTAGCCAATTAACCGGCAAAAAGAATAAAAATAATAAGGGATAGATTCCTTAAAATCAGATTTACGAGAGTAATGGAAATTAAAATCGATGAGAGGAAGCTTCTGAGCCTCGCTACCATGCTGGTTAAAATACCGAGCGAAAATCCTCCAGGAAACGAGAAGAAAATCGCCGGCTTTCTAGCTTCAAGGCTTAGAGAAATCGGGTTTAAAGTCTTTGAATACGATTTTAAGCCTGGAAGGCCTAACGTAATCGGGCGCCTGAATTTTGGAGGAGGTCGTTCTCTAATGTTTGACGGCCACTTAGATACTGTTCCAGCGGGTAGTACAGATCGATGGAGTACCAGCCCTTTCTCCGGAGAGATCATACATGGTAAACTTTACGGCAGAGGAGCAGCCGACATGAAGTCTTCCATAGCAGCCTGGTTTTCAGCCGTAGAAGCGATATTAAACGCTGATGCTAGGTTGAAAGGCGAGATATTAACATGTCTTGTATCAGACGAGGAAGTCTCCGGCTTCGGAACCGAGGACTTGATTTCCAAAGGCCACGTCGCAGACATGGCTGTTGTTGGAGAACCCACCGCGCTTACTCTGCAGATCGCACATAAAGGAGTTGTTAGATGGAAACTATCCACATTTGGTAGGGCTGCTCACATGAGTATGCCTAAAGAGGGGATGAACGCGATTTATAAAATGGCTAAGGTTTGCCAAGAGCTGGACAGATACTCTAAGCAGTTGATGAAAAAGAAGCACATATTGCTTGATTCTCCTACAATCGGGGTTGGCACAATCAAAGGAGGGGAGAAAGACAACATAGTCCCAGAATATTGCGAAGCTTCGGTTGACCGTAGATTGATACCTGGAGAAAAGCCTGAAGAAGCAGAATCGGAACTAATCAAGCTACTAGAGTCTATAAAGAAAAAAGACGAGGAGTTCAGATATAAATTGGAGAGATATGTGTTACTGCAACCTTCAGAGACTAAACCAGACGCAGAGATTGTCGACATCTTTAGAAGATCCTTTAGGAAAGTAACCGGCAGAGAACCTGAAATCCTAGGTTTTAATGCTACATGCGAGATGACCCACCTAATAAGAAGGGGGATTCCAACCGTCATCTTCGGCGCTGGAAGCCTCAACCAAGCCCACAAGATAGACGAATACGTATATATAGAAGAGATTTTAGCCGCATCCAAAATCTATGCAGAGTCGATCATCT
>Ga0315310_10001650_pt1 | contig 14152 bp, 8 predicted proteins | sample TDP5_MG_FD_203630 | JGI IMG/M metagenome (GOLD analysis project Ga0315310, IMG submission 203630) | Freshwater sediment microbial communities from Lake Towuti, South Sulawesi, Indonesia - TDP5 | ecosystem: Environmental > Aquatic > Freshwater > Lake > Sediment | place: Indonesia: South Sulawesi... | reverse complement strand
ACGGGAATCATCTCCGGCCGCGGCTCGCCCGTCGTGGAGCATCGGGCCAAGGAACTGGGTATCCATTTCGTGCAGCAGGGGGCTTTGGAGAAGCTGACCCCGTACCAGAAGATCCGGCGTGCCGCCGGCCTGCGTGACGAGGAAGTCTGCTATGTGGGCGATGACATCGTGGACTTGCCCATCCTCAGACGGGTGGGCTTGGCCGTGGGCGTGGGCGACGGCCACCCCCTGCTGCGCCGCCACGTACATTACATGACCAGGCACCCGGGCGGCCGGGGCGCCGTGCGCGAGGCGATTGAGCTGATCTTGACGGCGCAGGGGAAGGGGAAGCGCGTCCTGAGGTCTTACCTGCGATAGTCTTCTCTGGCAGACTGGCGTGCAGGTTGAGGCAGAGATGCGCTGCTCAGTTCGAGATCCAAAATCGCAAATCCAAAATCTACCACCCCCCGCCGCCTCCCCCTCCGCCGCCACCCGAAGACCCGCCGCCCCCACCGGAGCTTGAGCCTGGCGCTGTCGAGGAAGAGGAAATGGCACTGGAAAACGAGCTGCCAAACGAGGAGGCAAAGCTGCTGGCCCCCAGGCTGCTCCAACTCGTGCCGGAATACCAGGTGGGGGAATAGGCGGGAGCGCGTTCGCCCGCCTGGGCGAGCGCGTCGGCGAACTGCTCGGACCATCGCTGTTCCACGTCCAGCGCCAGAGCATAGGGCAGGTACTTCTCGAAGAGTTGCGGCGTCAGGCGGGGTGGATTGAGCATGTTCAGCCGGTCCTTTTCCACCGCCGACAGGAACATCTTGAACCCTTCGATCTGGTCCATCAATTTCCTGCCGGCGTGGGTGGGGGCCTTGAGGAGGTAATGGAACAGGCAGTTGATGGCCACCATGGCCAGCAGGATGAGGATGACTGTGCCCGAGGTTGTGTAGGCTAGAGCGACAAGCCCACCGATCTCCCCTCCCACAAACGGCAAGGCCATCACGCTCAAGCCGACAGCCCCGGCGAAAGCCGCGGCTTTGTGGCCGGGGCTAAACAAATAACCCTTCCAGGCGTGCAGCGCCTGGGAGACCAGAAAGTAGACGCCCACGCTCCAGCCCGTCAGCCAGACCATCAAAAAGAGGGCGACGATTTTGCTTTCCCCGGGCGCAGCCAGCGCCACGCAAGCCAGAGCTAGAACCGAAAACATCAGGCCCGGAATCAGATAGGCCCGATTGGTGAGGAAGTAGGTCTTCTCCAGATTCATGCGCAGCGCCGTCTTCAGGGCCTGAATAGCGGCGCTGATTTTGGCGTGGTTCGCGGTCTCGAGCTTGATCTGCGTCTCGGAGCCCAGGAGCTTGTCGGCAGCACTCTTCTCATCCGCGGCCAGCGCTGACTTATGGGCCTGGGCCCGCTTGATGGTGTAGTCGCCGTCTTTTTCCTCGATGGCCAGATATCGCACTACCGCCATGTTGATGACCGCCGCCGCGAACGTCTTGTCATCGAAGCCCATCTTCTGGAGATAGCGCACCGCAGCCGGGGAGACGCCTGTGGGTGGCTCATAGAGGGCCATGATCACGCCGCGGCTGGGGTCCTTGCCGACCACGGCCCAGACAACAACGAAGTACGCCAGAAGAACGACCAGGCCGATCAGCCCCGCCAGCGTACTGGCGTTGTCCTCCAGGAACCAGCGGATCTTCATCTCGCGCGTGGGCTCAACGACGAAACCTTTGGGCCAGCTAACGACAATCGTCAAGCCCTCGGCCGGCCCCAGCGGCTTGCTGGTTGTAAAGGTTGGGTAAGCCTCCGAGTCCACCGACCAGGTGAAGGCGGTGCCCAGCGAGCCTTCGGGGCCGGTAAAGCCGTCCAGGACCAGCGCGTCCCGCTTAATCCCGCCCGGCAACCTCACCGTCGCGGAGGCCTGGTCGATGGGAAAGACCCAGCCGTTCCCTGTCACGTTCCAATAAAGCTCATCGTGGTCGGGGAAGAATCCGACCTGCCGGTTCGTGGCGTACACCAGGGTATAAGTGTACTCGCCGGGATCTAGGAAGACATCCTTGTCGCCGATATAGATCCTCACCCCATTACTTAGGTTCTCGGTATGGAAGGGCTCCGGTTTCCCATCTCGCCGCACTGCCACGACCTCGAAGCCGACCACGTATTGATTCCCCAGCCTGTCCCGGTAACGCGTGGGGAAGTCCCGAAAGATGCCGTGCTTGATCTGGTCGCCGGCGGCACGCACCTTGATGGTCTCCTCGACGCGCATCGAAGCGTCCGGATTCACCGTGATATCGCTGTGGAAGGAGCGGATTCGCTCCGTGGCGTCCTGCCCCGGCGCTCGCAGGGATGCAGTGTGCAGGCCGAGGAGCAATCCGGCCAGCAAGAGAGAAGTCCGAAAAAGAAGGCCACGTTTAGGTTCCATGGGAACCCCCACTGGGCGACACTGCCCGCTCGCCCTCATACCTTTGGAATCCTCGCCACGACCTTGGTCACCAGGCCGCGCCGAGCAAAGTGCTGCGCGAAGACGCTCAACTTATCGAGCAGCCGCCGCGCTCGAGGGCTTTCAGCCCCGCCGTCACGACCTCCCCCGGCGCCTCTCCCCCCGGGAATTTTCTCATGCCATACTGGCCCGACTCAAAGGAATTCGTGCGCCTTCCGCCGGGGAGGAGCGCTACCATTGTCACGCCCGAATCGGGTAGTTCCTCGGCCAACGCCAGGGAAAAGCTGGTGACAAAGGCCTGAGTGGCGCTTTAGACACTGGGGCAGGGAGCTCGTTGGAATCCTGCCGTCGAAGAGATATTGATAATGCCGCCCCCGCAGGCCCAGGTTAGTTGCCACCGCCCCGACCAGGACATAGTGGCCCCCCGGAGTTCACTGGGCAAAGCTTCCAGCTTCGCTGGGGATCGCGCTACCAGGATCAGGTTGGATCCGCGCGCTGCCAGCGCGCGGGCAAACCACTTGGCCACATCGCAGGAGGCTCCGGTGAGCAGGCGCAATGTAGGCTCGGGCCGAAGGCTACGCGACCGGCCAGCCGGAGGCTCGCCTAGGCTCGGGCTGAAGGCTAGGGGCTTCCGAGACGCGCCGCGCCTCTCCGCCTTCTGCTCGGCTGTGGCGGAGGGTGAGGAGCGGCGCTGTAGGCGGGGTTCACGTGCCGGCTGCCGGTCGCCATCAGCCTTTCGGCCTCCCGGACCGTGGCTATGCCCGCGCGTGCTCCGAGCTTGGTGCAGTTCAGGGCCGCCATGGCGTTCGCGAAGTCCAGGATGCGGTTCATCTCCCAGCCCGCCGCCAGCCCGTATATGAATGCGCCGTGGAAAACGTCCCCGGCGCCGGTGGTGTCCACTGTCTCGACCACGAAACCCGGCGAGTAGTGAAACCGGCGCTGCCAATACACCAGCGCGCCATCCCGGCCCAGGGTCATCCCGGGGGCGGGCACTCCGTACTCCTCCGTCATAAACTCGAGCACCCGGAAAGGGTCGTCGCGGCCCGTCACCGCCGGCAGGAAATTAGCGGAGGCAATCAAATAGTCTATATAGCGGAAGAGCGTCTCCACCTTCTTGTAGACCGTGTCCAGGTCCGCCACCACCAGTGCTCCTGCCTCCCGTGCCCAGCGCGCCGCTTGGAGCGCGGCCTCGACGTCGCAGCCGTCAATGTGCAAGATCCTGGCCAAGCCGATGGCGCTGCGAGACAGTTCCGAGGGCGCAACAGCCAGGCGCGGGTCGCGGTCCCAAAAGACGGTCCGTTCCCCCGTCTTCTGATCCACGATGATGTGGCCGAGTTGATTGGGCGTGTTGCGCACGACGCGCACGTAACCGAGGTCCATGCCCTCGCGCCGCAGGCTGGCCAACTGGAAGCGCCCTCCTTCGTCATCCCCAACCTTGCCGATGTAGCGTGTCTTGAGCCCCAGCCGATGACAGGTGACCAGGGCGGTAGCCACCTGCCCGCCGGCTTGACGCACAATGGAGGTCAGGCGTTCCTTGCCCCCCAGGGCAGGGAACTCGCGGACCATAAGCACAGTGTCGGTGGCGTTGAGCCCCAGACCTACGACATCAACCTTGTCCTTGGGCAAGACGCGCCTCCTGACGGCGGAGCAGGGAAGAGAATCTACTCTGGCAGGCTTTGGTCTGGCAAGTGGAATGTGCCTGCCCTGCGTTCGTGCCCATCCGCCTGAGGGTGCTCCGGTATCGTGCCCGCCGAGTGCCCGTGACTGAGCCTGGGCGGGTGGGGTGAGCTGCGAGGTTATCCACAGGCGCGTCTGATAACGATCGGCATAGGCGGGCCGAAGTTAACATAATCAGCTTTCCACAGGGGTTGAGATTTTTTCCACAAGTCGCTGAGAAGATTTGGGTTGCCGTCTGCTTGGCGAATGTTGCTTCAAGATTCAGGACCTCGCCGGAGCCAGCCGCGCCCTGCGGCAGATTCCTGCGCTTACTCTGCGGCTCGCGCGAGAATCGTGCATCGTGTTGGAGAGGGTGGCGGGCGGTGGGGCCACTTTGCGCTTCCCGCGCGCGGGCGGATATGCTAACTTGAAACGTTTGTCGGCGCGTCGACATCGGCACCGGAATGCCTCTGCGCGAAACAGAAGCGATAGTTCTCAGGACTTATCGCCTGGGAGAGGCGGACAAGATCGTTTCGCTCTTGACCCGGCAGTCGGGGCGCCTCCGGGCGGTGGCGGCGGGGGCGCAGCGCCCCAAGGGTCGCTACGGGGGCACGCTTGAGCCCCTGAGCTACGTCCGGGTTTGGCTTTTTGAGCGCGAAAACCGCGACCTGCTGCGCATGAATTCCGCCGAGCTGCTGGAGTCGTTCTTCGACATGCAGAAGGACTATCGCGTGCAGGTAGCGGCGCAGTACGTGGCGGAAGTCTCGGAGCGGTTCCTGCCCGAACGGGAGGTAAGTGAGCGCGCGTTTCGACTGCTGTTGGCCGTGCTGCGTGGCCTGAAGCGCTCGGGAGAGGTAAATCGGCCGCTGGCCTACTTCAACTACTGGCTACTGCGCCTGGGAGGCTTTCTGCCCGACTTGGCGGGCTGCGCAGCTTGTGGCCGAGCGCTGGGAAATGAGCCGGGTTACTACGGGCCTGGGTCGGAAGGGCTGTTGTGCGCTGCCTGCCGGAGAAGCCCGGCAGACCAGACTGTTGCGCCAGACTTGTTGGCCGTTATCGCGTCCGGCTGCCAGGGGACACTGGACCGCTGGCTAGCGGCGGAAAAGGTGCCAGCGGGTGTACGCGAGGCGCGCCGTTTTTTCGAGGAACTGATCGAGTCGCACCTCGAACGCAAGCTGGTGACTCGAGAACTTTTGGCGGAAGAAGCCTAGGATTATCAGTTGTCCGTGGTCCGTTTCCCGTTGCACAGGCACTGCTGACAACCGACTACCGACTATCACTTTATGCCTCGAGCGAGGAAACAAGCGGAGAAGGAAGCCACACAAGCCGGACTGGGTTTCCAGGACATGTGTCTCCGCCTGAGCGAATTCTGGGCGCGGCAGGGTTGCGTTCTGGCGCTTCCTTATGACTTGGAGGTGGGTGCCGGAACGATGTGCCCGGAGACATTCTTGCGCGTTCTGGGGCCGGAACCCTGGCGCGTCGCCTATATTCAACCTTCCCGGCGTCCGGCGGACGGCCGCTACGGCGAGAACCCGAATCGCCTTCTGAAGCACACGCAGATGCAAGTCATCTTGAAGCCGCCCCCACCCGATATTCAGGATGTTTTCCTGGCGAGCCTGGAGGATCTGGGTATTGAGCTCCGCGATCACGATATCCGCTTCGAGGAGGACAACTGGGAAGCGCCCACCCTGGGAGCCTGGGGCATCGGCTGGCAGGTGATGCTGGACGGCCTGGAAATCACTCAGTTCACCTATTTCCAGCAATGCGGCGGCATCGACCTGGAGCCAATTAGCGTAGAGCTGACGTACGGGCTGGAACGCATCGCCGCGTTCCTGCAAGCCACCGAGGATGTGTTCCAGGTCCGTTGGGATGACAAGATTACCTACGGGGATATGAGACGCGAGGAGGAGCGGGAACTCTCCTTGTACGACTTTGAGGCCGCCTCGGCCCAGACCTGCCGCACCCTCTTCGAGCTCTATGAGGGTGAGGCTGCTCGGCTTCTCGCCGCCTGTAGGGCTGGCGCGAGCACCCGCGGATTTCCTCTCCGCAAGGTCTATGAGCTTTGCTTGAAATGCTCCCATCTGTTCAACATCCTGGATGCCCGAGGGGCCATTAGCGTTACCGAGCGCGTTGCCTTGATCGGCCGCGTGCGCAAACTGGCCTGCGAGGTGGTCGGCATCTACTTGGACCGCCGAACTGCGGTTGTGGAGGCTGAGCCCGCGTGAAGCATTCCACCCTCCCCCTGCTGGTTGAACTGGGTTGCGAGGAGATCCCTGCGCGTTTCGTGGATGATGCCCGGGACGACTTCGGCAGGCAGATGCTTTGCGCGCTGGGGGAGTATCGGCTCTTGCCGGATTCGCCCGAGCCGGCACGGTGGTATTCAACTCCCCGCCGCCTCACGGTGTGGGTTCCGGAAGTACTCGAAAGGCAGCCGGACGTGGTCGAGGAGATTATCGGGCCGCCCGTCAAGGTAGGACTCGAGCCGGCAGGGAGGCCCACCCGGGCTGCCGAGAGCTTTGCAATGAAGAATGCTGCGCACGTCCGAGACCTCGTACAGATAGCTACCCCCAAGGGGCAGTACCTGGCACTCAGGAAGACCCATCGCGGCCGCGCAGCGGTCGATTTGTTGCCGCGGATTATCCCCGGAGTAATCAGCAGCCTGAGCTTTCCCAAGAGCATGTACTGGGTGGCCAAGTCCGGGCCGCGGTTCGTCCGACCAATCCGCTGGATTTTGGCGTTGTGGGGGGAAAGCAAGCACGCACGGACGATACCTTTCGAGATCGCCGGGGTGAAGGCCGGGGACGTGACCTACGGGCACCGGATTCTCGGCAAGGGTAGCATTCGCGTCCGAAGCTTCGCGGATTACCTGAGGAAGCTCCGCCAAGCTGGTGTCGAGCTTGATCCAGAGAAGCGGCGCACGAGGATACGGGACGGAATTAAAGCATTACTTGAGGATTTGCCGCTGAAATGCGTTGAGGACAAGTGGTTGGAGAACTGGATTGTGAATTCTACCGAGTGGCCGACTGGGCTGCTCGGCGAATTCGACAGACGCTTTCTTCACCTGCCGCGCGAGATCCTGATAACAGTAATGCGCGACCACCAGAAGTACTTCGCCGTGGAGGACGGCAAGGGAAACCTCCAGCCGCGTTTCGTTGCCGTGCTCAATTTGGACGGCGATAAGCAGGGGCAGATCCGCCAGGGCCACCAGCGGGTCCTGAGTGCGCGTTTTGCGGACGCCGAGTTTTTCTGGAACGCCGACCAGCGCGTGACGCTCCACGACCGCCAGGGACTCCTGGGCCGGGTCACCCATCAGGCTGAGTTGGGCAGCTATGCCGACAAGGTCGGCCGGATGAGTGCGCTCGCTTCGGAATTGTGCGCTGCCTTGGAGGCCTATCCGAATCCCTTCCTGCCCTCGGAGAGTATCCTCCCGGACAACGCCAAGCCCACGAAGAAAGGGTCGGCGGGAGGGTTGGTCAGGTTTGATCCTTTGCACAGGCAAAGAATCCTTCGAGCCGTCGAGCTCTGCAAATGCGATCTCACGACACAGATGGTCCAAGAATTCCCGGAACTTCAGGGCGTAGTAGGCGGCCTTTATGCCGCGGTCCAGGGAGAGTCCAGCCAGGTTTCTGAGGCGATCTACGACCATTATCTGCCCCATGGAATCGAAGATGCGTGCCCGCGGACGGTAGTGGGAGCAGTGGTTTCGCTGGCCGATAAGATTGACAGTGTGGTGGGGGGATTCGCCGTCGGGCACGAGCCCACGGGCTCGAGCGACCCGTTCGCGCTGCGCCGGCAGGGAAACGGAATAATTAAAGTAATGGTTGAGGATTTCTTGCCGCTTCCTTTGCGCCTGCTGGTGGAGCGATCGCTGAACATTCTGAGCATCGAGTGGCGCAAGCCACAGTTGGAAGTCTTTCGCACGGTGCTGGAATTCCTGGAGGACCGTTTGCGCTATTATCTGGAATCGGTCCGCAAGCTGCGCTACGACACGGTGCGCGCGGTCCTGGCCGCGGGCTGGGACGTGCCCGCGGATGCGCTCGGGCGTGCCGAGGCCCTGGAGCGCGTCCGGGGGAGTGAGAACTTTGAGGCCCTGTCCCTGGCCGCCAAGCGTATCAAGAACATTCTGGAGAAATCTGCCAGCGCCGAGGACTGGCGACCGGGCGAAGTGGACGCAGGCATTCTGGAAGAAGGGCCGGAGCGGGAGCTTTACGCAGCCTACGGCGTAGCGGCCACAGAGGCTGGCCAGCTCACGGCCTCCGGAGAGTACGATAAGGCACTGGCAGCGATTGCCGGCTTGCGGCCAGCGGTGGACCGGTTCTTCGACAAGGTGTTGGTAATGACCGAGGACCGTGGGGTGCGGCAGAATCGGCTCCGCCTGCTGGGCAAGCTGGACCAGCTTTTCTCCGGTGTAGCGCGGTTTGCCGAGATCGTCGGCGATCCCGGCGATGTCGACGCGTCGACATCGGGGACAGTGAAGAGTGACAAGTGACGAGCAACCCTCGTCGCGTTTTGGTTTTCGAGTTTCGAGTTACGAATTCTGGTTGGCCGAAAGCCTAAGTGCTGAGGGCTGACTGCCAAAAAGCAAAGGAGAAGCAATGACGGAGAAATACGTACATTTCTTTGGCGGCGGCAAAGCCGACGGCCACGGAGAAATGAAAGACGTCCTGGGCGGTAAAGGCGCGGGTCTGGCGGAGATGACCAACGTCGGGCTCCCCGTGCCCCCGGGATTCACGATCGCGACCTCTGCCTGCCGTCTCTATTTTCAGAACGGCAACCAGACGCCCGAAGCAATCCGCAGCGAGGCCCATCAGGCCTTGGAAAAGCTGGAGTCCCTGCTGGGGCAGAAACTCAATGACCCCGAGCGGCCGCTGCTGGTTTCGGTGCGGTCGGGCGCGAAGTTCTCCATGCCAGGCATGATGGATACCGTCCTCAACCTGGGCATGAATGACACGATCGTGGAGGCCTTCGCCCGCAAGACGGGGAATCCGCGGTTCGCCTACGACAGCTACCGCCGGTTCATCCAGATGTTCGGCAACGTGGTGATGGAGATTCCCAAGACCAACTTCGAGCACGTCTTCGACGGCCAGAAGAAAAAGAAGGGCGTCAAGCTCGATACTGAGCTTACCGCCGAAGACCTGAAGGAAGTGATCGCGGATTACAAGCAAGTGGTCCGCAAGGAGACAGGGAAGGACTTCCCCCAGGACCCGCGCGTGCAGCTCGACATGGCCATCGAGGCGGTATTCCGCTCCTGGTATAACCCTCGCGCTCAGACCTACCGGCGGCTGAACAAGATCTCGGATGACCTGGGGACGGCGGTCAATGTCCAAACGATGGTGTTTGGCAACATGGGAGACAGCTCCGGCACCGGCGTCGGCTTTACCCGCAACCCGGCCACGGGGGCCAAAGAATTCTACGGCGAGTTCCTGATGAACGCCCAGGGTGAGGACGTGGTGGCAGGCGTGCGCACCCCGGTCCCCATCAAGGAGCTGGAGAAGATCATGCCCGGCGTTTACAACCAGCTCCGCGAGTTCACCACCCGCCTGGAGCAGCATTACAGGGACGTGCAGGACTTCGAGTTCACCATCCAGGAAGGCAAGCTGTACATGCTCCAGACGCGCAACGGCAAGCGCACGGGCCCGGCGGCGGTAAGGATCGCCGTAGAAATGGTCCAGGAAGGCTTGCTGACGCCCCAGGAGGCCCTGCTACGCGTCGAGCCCGAGCAGCTGAACCAGTTGCTGCACCCGGTCCTGGACGAATCGAAACCGCTTAAGACGATCGCCAAGGGTCTGCCGGCTTCGCCCGGAGCGGCGGTGGGCCGCGTGGTCTTCACAGCGGACGATGCCGTGATGAAGGGCAAGACCCACCCGGTGATCCTGGTGCGTGGCGAGACCGTCCCGGACGACATCCACGGGATGGAAGTGGCCGTCGGCATTCTCACCTCGCGTGGGGGTATGACCTCGCACGCCGCCGTAGTCACGCGCGGCATGGGCAAACCTTGTGTCGCGGGCTGCGGGGAGGCGGAGGTGAACGAAAAGAACAAGCAGATCCGGGTGGGCGACCTCGTCATCAAGGAGGGTGACTGGATTTCGCTGGATGGCTCGACCGGGCGGGTCATCCTGGGCAAGGCCAACTTGGTCGAGCCGGACCCCCACAGCGGCGTCTTTGCCGAGTTCATGAAGTGGGCGGACGAGCATCGCCAGTTGGGCGTGCGAGCTAACGCCGATATCCCCCGTGATGCCCTGGTAGCGCGTCGCTTTGGCGCGGAGGGAATTGGCCTGTGCCGCACCGAGCACATGTTCTTTGAGAAGGACCGCCTGCCCCACGTCCAGCGCATGATCATGGCTTGCAAGGATACGCAGGACGAGAAGGAGGCCGAGAAGCTGCACAAGGAGCGGCAGGCTGCCTTGGCGAAACTGCTGCCCCTGCAACGCAAGGACTTCTTCGGGCTTTTCAAGGCGATGGACGGCCTGCCGGTGACTATCCGCACGCTCGATCCGCCGCTGCACGAGTTCCTGCCCAAGCGGGAGGAGCTGATGGTCGAGATCGCCTTGCTCGAGTCGAAGGGCAAGAAATCTCCGAACCTCAACCGGCTCAAGAAAGTACTGTCAGTAGTTGAAGGATTACATGAGCTCAATCCGATGCTCGGCATGCGCGGCTGCCGGCTGGGCATCATGTATCCGGAAATCACCGAGATGCAGGCGCGGGCTATCTTTGAGGCGGCCTGCGACTGTAAGAAACAGGGCATTGAGGCCAAACCCGAGGTCATGATCCCGCTGGTTGGCGACGTGAAGGAACTGGCGCTACAGAAGGAAATCGTCAAGCGGGTCGCCGAGGAAGTCTTCAAGAGGAAGGGAGTGAAGGTAGATTACCTGGTGGGGACGATGATCGAGTTGCCGGCGGCCGCGCTCTCCTCAGCGGAAATTGCCGAGGAGGCAGAATTCTTCAGCTTTGGGACGAATGACCTCACCCAGACGACCTTTGGCCTGTCCCGCGACGACTGCGGCAAGATCATCAACGCTTACACCAAGCAGAAGATCTGGCCCTCCGATCCGTTTGCCCAGCTTGATCCCAGGCGCGTGGGAAGACTGATGAAGCTTGGCACGGCTGAGGGCAGGTCCACCCGTGCCAACTTGAAAGTAGGTATTTGCGGTGAGCATGGCGGCGACCCCTCGTCTATCGAGGTGTGTGCCGAGGCTGGCTTGAACTACGTCAGTTGCTCGCCCTACCGCGTGCCCATTGCTCGGCTGGCAGCGGCTCAGGCCGCGGTGAAGAAGGCGGCGAAGGCGTACACCACAGCCTAGGGGCTGGAGGCTAGGGACTGGGGGGTGGGGAAAGAGCGAGCCCTTGTTGTGAACGGCAGGACTCTAAGGCGGTAATCGAACTTAAAGTAACACATTAAGTTTTGTGAGGCCACGAAGCGAGCTCTACTTTGTGGCCTTTTTCGTTTAGCTTTGTGGAGGGAGTTTGCTTGTCACTCGTCGCACTGTTCACTGTCCTTGAAACGTCGACGCGTCGACATGGAAGAGCGGTGATGAGTCCCAGTGACGAGTGACAAGCAGAGGCGGACGGGTCCGGCTTGTCACTTGTCACTCATCGCTTGTCACTGTTCTTCAGGTTTGGACGCGGAGGAGCAAATAGACGCCGCCCAAGCCAAACAGGAAATCGGGAGACCAGGCGGCAACGACGGGAGGAAGCTGATTGAGGTTTCCCATCGCCTCGAAGAGGCTGGAAACCGACCAGTAGACGATGGCGATGGCGATACTCAAAGCGATGCCTGAGATCGCCCCTTTGCGGCCCACCGTGAGGGAGAAGGGAATCCCGATCAGCGTCACCACGAAGGCGATTAGCGGAAAGGAGAACTTGCGGTAGAACTGCACTGATAGGCGAACCACGTCGAAGCCACTCTGGGCCAGCTCCCGGATGTAGCGCCGCAGTTCCAGGGCGCTCATCTGCGCCGAGGGCTTGACTTCTTTCTTGAAATAGGCAGGGCCTTCGGCCAGTTCGTCGAACTTGGCGACAGCAAAGGGCATGTAAGAGGTGACCCGGTCACCTTTGAGGTCACGCACCCAACCGTTCTCCAGAACCCACCCGTGGATGGCTGGCTCCCAGAGGGCGCGGCTGGCGTAAATGCGCCGCCTCAGGCGAAAGGTGTGCGGGTCGAACTCGAACACCGAGAGGTCGGCAAAGACGTTCCGGTCGGGATCAAAGAACCGGTGGTTGTAGATACGGTTCGCCTGGCCGAAGATCCACTGCCGGTCGGGACGGTAGTAGGTCTGTGGCGGCTTCCCCTTGATTTGGTTGCGCAGGGCGTCCATGCGCTGATTGGCTGCGGGAAGGTACCGGTCGCCGAAGAGAAACATCCCTACGCTCAGGATAGCCGAGGTGGCCAGGATGGGGAGGGCAGCGCGGTAGATGCTGATGCCTGCCGACTTGATGGCGGTAATCTGGTTTGTCTTCGTAAGCAGGCCGAAGCTCACCAGGGTGGCGACCAGGATGCTCAGGGGCAGCGCGGGGTAATAAATGGCTTGGGGGAGGAGAAACCAATAGTAGTTCACCACCACACGTGCCGCGATGTGGTTGCGGAGGATGTCCCCCAGGATCTGGTAGAAGTCGAAGATCAGGTGAATGCCGGTGAAGGTCAGAACCAGCAGCACCAGGTAGAAAAGCCAACTGCGGAGGATGTAATAGTCGAGGATTTGGAAGAGACGCTGGCTGGCCGCACGCGGCTCAGGTGCCGCGGCCAGCGGCGCGGCTCCCTCCTGCCGCCGTGAACGTGCACGCCGCTGCTGCCACTGGCGCCAGATGTTCTCCAGCCAATCCTGGAGGGACTGCAGCCGGAACCGCACGCGGCGCAACTGGAACAGCATCAAGATGCCGGCAACACAGAAGGCTGCGTTCGCCAGCCACAATCCCACGGCCGGGCTAAGGCGTCCTTGTTTGGAAAAGCTCAAGCCGAAGGCCATGATGATGTAATAGAGAAAGACCAGCAGGACGGTCAGCATTACCCCGACGCCCCTGCCCCCTTTGCGGGTGGATAGCCCCAGCGGAATGCCCACCAGGGCCAGAACCAGAGAAGCGACGGGCAAAGCCAGCCGGTAATGCAGCTCCACCCATGCTGCCTGCTGCTGGCGGGGATCCGCCGTGGCCGCCAGGAGCTCCTCCAGCGACAGTGCGGGCGGTACACGCCATTCGGAGACGGTTCCTTCGCCCCGGTCCAGCGGTATAGGGATGTCGGTGTCGGTGAAAGAAGCCACCGAGTAGGTCTCCAGGTGCTCTGGGCTGGTTTCATGCGTGCTGCCGCGTTCCAGGTGCAGCGTCAGGCGACGGCTGTCCGGGTCGTTGACAAGCATGCCGCTTTCCGCTAACGTAACCTTCGGCGCGTCGCGCTGAGTAGTGTCGGCGATGAAGACGCCGCGCCACCGCGAGCGGGAACTGGTCACATCCTGCAGGTAAATCAACAGGTTGGGAAACTGTTCCAGGAAGACCCGCGGCTGAATTTCATAGGGCGCCTCACTGGTGGTAATCTCCTGCTCCATGCGGTGCAGCCTGCGCCCTGATTGTGGGGCCAGGAACAAACTCATCCACAACGCCAGCCCCCAGCCGCACAGGGCGATGACCATGACCGGTCGCACGAACTGCCCCAGGCCGATGCCGGAGGCACGCGCCGCAATCACCTCGCCGTCCGCGGACATGCGCGTGAGCCCGATCAGGATGCCCATCAGGACGGCCATGGGAATGGTGAGCACCAGGATCCCGGGCAGAGGCAGCAGAAAGAGCGTGGCAATGCTTGCGGCCGGGAGGCTGTGGCGAACCACCAGTTCGAGCAAATGGGCAATGTGGCGCACGAAGATCACGAAGGTGAAGACAAGCAAGCCCAGCAACGAATGCGAGAGGATTTCTTTCAGGATGTAGCGGGTAAGAATCCGCATGGGAGGCGTTCGGCGCCGAGCTGCGGCTCGGATTCTCGCCGGGCCACGCCCCGCGCACGCCCTCATGCTAACACACCGGTTCTCATCCCGTAAAGCGACAGCCCGCGAACCTCATGGCGCAGACCTACCTTATGCTCCTCTGGCACATGCATCAGCCCTT
>Ga0315310_10001648_pt1 | contig 14156 bp, 10 predicted proteins | sample TDP5_MG_FD_203630 | JGI IMG/M metagenome (GOLD analysis project Ga0315310, IMG submission 203630) | Freshwater sediment microbial communities from Lake Towuti, South Sulawesi, Indonesia - TDP5 | ecosystem: Environmental > Aquatic > Freshwater > Lake > Sediment | place: Indonesia: South Sulawesi... | reverse complement strand
GTATTGATCAATGCAGAGCCTGCCAAGCTGTGGCAGGTCGCCGACGAGGTGCTAAAGATTGAGGGGGTCAAGATGGCTCACGCAGTCACCGGACCCTTTGATGTCGCAGCCTACATTGAATTCACTAAGATGGAGGCCCTTGGAAGAATCATACAAAAAATCCAGAGTCTCACAGGAGTGCGTGGAACGCAAACATTGATATCAATACCGCGTACAATCAGAGAATAGTGCGTTCTTCACCATTCACTCAATCTTCGGTCTCCTATCTGTTTTTCAATACAGTGAGGATCTCCAGAAAAGTGGCGGCCTTTGGGCCTTCCCATTACGTCTTCCAATCTTACGCCCTGCGTCATTTCGACCTGGGCTGTTCGAGTTGATTATGAGCTTATAGCGCTGATCCTCTCGGCTTCACCACACTTCCTGTAGCAATTGAAGCGCATTTCCGCCTGTTATTTTCGTGATCTCTTGGTCGGAGTATCCGTGTCTTATCATCCATCTTGCAACGTTCTGCAGGCACTCCGTTGGGTTCTCCAATCCTTTGACATACTCTGGAAGAGAAGCAAGATCCATGCCCATTCCTAGAACGGTGTCTTCACCGGTTCCTTCTCGGCTGTAGTGTCCGAAGCCTTGTGTCTTGTTCTTCTCCGCCATCGCCTTGTAAAGTCCTATGTGATCTCCGTAAAGCGTGTCCGGACCGCAGCCCACATGCTCTATGCCCATCAGCTTGATGCAGTATTCAATCTGCTCCATATACGCCTCTAGGTTGCTGACCGGGTTCTTCTCTGTTCTGACTACGGCTCCTGCCATCTCTACGCCCAACACTCCGTCTCTCTCAGCTAGGGCTTGCAGAACCTCGTCGGGCTTCATTCTCTTGGTCGGCGTCAACGTTCTCGATCCGCAATGCGAGATGACTATGGGTTTCTTGCTCAGCTCGATCACGTCCATCGCTGTTCTGTCGCTGGAATGCGACACGTCGATGAGCATGCCAACCTTGTTCATACGGACAACCGCATCGTAGCCCAAGTCGCTCAGCCCTCCGTCGTTCTTCTCTCTAAGCCCCGAGCCCAGCATGTTCGATTCGCTGTAGGTGATCCCCGCCGATCTGACTCCGAGCCCGTAGAGAATGTCTATTCGGTCAACCTCGTTCTCGATGCAGCTGAGGCTCTCAAGAACTGCGACCCACGCTAATCTACCTGTCTCGTGAGAATAGGTTATGTCGTTGACACTTTTGCATTGGATGGCGAAGTCTTGGTGGGCGATGTCGCAGAGCCTCATACCCAAGTCGTGTATTGCGTCGGTCCATTTCCAGCCGCTTTTTGAGGTGATGTCACTGCTACCATCCATCAGGTTATCGAAGACACAGTCAAGTCCGGACTTGCTCAAAGCCTCGTAGGCCATGAACTGCCTTCCCTCATTTCTTCTCATGGCACAGATGTCTTCAGGGTAGGCTACAGGATGCTCATGCAGATCCACCAAGACGCTTTTCTCAACGATACTTTCGAAGCGCTCTTCCTCGGTCTTCGACAAGGGAAAGATGTAGGACCAATCATTCCTGATCTCATCTCTCAGCTTGACTTCAACATAGTCAATCTTGGGTTCAAGATATTGGTACGCCTTGTAGCCTGAATATCTCTTGTTTCTGCCCATTATGATCACGCCGTTACCTCGGGTCGTATCTCTAAAATAGTTTGCGAGCGAGCGTCGCTTCACAATTGACGATAAGCCAACTAGTGCACTCGAACAAATTCTAAACTATACGGACAAGCAATACTGGTTCAATCTAGGGGATTCAGGTAGGGTCGAGAGATGCTGGAAGAGATCGTCTCCAAGATTGACAATGCCTACACCATCAAGCGACTGGAAGAGATGATTGGCATCAAATCCGTGGTAGGCGAAGAAAAGGCGCTGGCAGAATATCTGCGTAGCGAGCTGGACGCACTTGGTTTCAGGTCTGAGATGGTCGAAGTTGAGCCTAGCAGGCCTAACGTCTACGGTCAGATGACAGACGAACGCCCGGGCCTGCGACTGATGTTCAATGGTCACACGGATACTGTTCCAGTCTGCGAAGGATGGAATTCAGATCCATTCAAACCTGTCACTAGGAACGGGCGGATGTACGGCCTCGGATCTTGTGACATGAAAGGGGGCTTTGCCTGTGCTTTATCGGCACTGAAGGCGTTTGTGGATTCTGGCTTCAGGTTCAAAGGAGAACTGCTGTTCTCAGGAGTGATCGACGAAGAGGCTTACTCTAAGGGAGCAAGAGCAATGCTCAAGTCAGATTACGGAAGATGTGATGCCATTGTGCTCTGCGAGCCCTATTCCGGCGATCAGAGCAAGCCGATTCCCCTCGGCATCATGGGTAAGGTTTTGTATGATGTCACTGTGAAAGGATGTGCCGCTCATGGCTTCAGTCCGCATCTAGGCGTAAACGCCATAGACGATGCTGCGCGTATCATAGCATCTTTGCATAAGCTGAGAATGCTGAGACACCCGAAATTCGGGCAGGGTAATTTCTGTACTCTGAAGATAGATGGAGGATACAGGACCTACTCAGTCGTCGTTCCTGACCGCTGCAGATTCGAAGTGAACCGGCTCATTGTGCCCGGTGAGTCAGTTCAAAGTGCTGTAGAAGACCTCGAATCACTCGTAACGTCCCTAGATCTGAAAGCGCAGGTCGAAGTTGAAACGAAACCCCCTCGATACGAACCCTTCATGCTGAGGGAGAATGAACCCATCATGACGATCTTCCATGAAGTATACAGAGAGGTATGTGGAACTGACCCTGTCTACGGATACGCTTCAGGCATAACTGATGCCAATATCTTCGCAGGCGAAGCAGGAATGCCTTGCCTTCACCTAGGCCCAAAGCGCGGCGATCCTCACAAACCAAACGAGTATGTCTCCCTAGATTGGCTCCCGCTCGTATCGAGGATGTATGCACTAATCGCAGCGCGATTCCTTGATAAGAAGTAACAGCGGTCTCGACCTTTCAGAAAGTCGCAATGGGGAATCTGAGCGAATACTTCTACTGCTCCAGATTTCACAACGATGACCTTTCCGAACCTCACGGAGGACTTCTTCACATATGAGGGGGCAAGTGGTCTCTACTCCACGTTTGCCAAGATCCATCCTCAGTCCTCTATGAATCGTCTGATGACCTCTCTATGGGCTGTGGCTATTCCGTGGATTTGGTCAACCATTTCTGGTGTGAGAATGGTAGTCTCACTAGCGATTCGGTGAAAGGTTCCCTGCAAATAGGGTTTCAGAAGAAGATTTACCTTGTCTCGATCTTTTTCGCCTGTGACAACGAGAAAAAGCCTCGGCCTCCAGATGTCTCTAGCATGCTGCAGTTTGGACAACGCTCCGTTCAGACTTCCTTTGTCTTGAACTTCGAAGACATGGCTTGGAGGAAGGCCCTCAACTTCCTTCCAAACAACATCATACTGATAAGGAGCAACAGGGAACTCGACATGGCATTGCTTGCCCAGAACTTCGCCAATCTCCTTGATTTTGGATTTCAGACTCTCATGAAGCGATTCCGGGGCGACAGGAATCACAGTAACTTTGCCTTCTTGCGGAACCTCCTCTGGCTTCAACGCTTGCCAGTATCCTCTGCCGGCCCCTTTCACCAGTTGCCTGTGCTTTAGTTTCTGCAACGCCCACTGAGCGTCATGCTGCCACTTCGGGTGCTTCTGGTTGCAATATGGACATGGGAAGATCGAGTCATCGCATAGATCTGGTACCTTCTCCTTGACCCCAGCGAAAATCTCCTTGAGATGCAAGGCCCTATTGACAGAACTTAGGGTATCGTATACTGCCTGTTCAAGTCTACCCATTTGTTCTCTGCTGCAAGGTTCTTGGATGGCGACTATAAGGTTTGACCCTTGTGTTCTCTTGCGAATTCTTGTGACTCGAACCTTGGAAGCTTAGGGTTCAGGATTGTGATGTCAATTTTCTCTGACCTATCCCCTGCCCTTTCAGCCTTTTCACCGCCAGCTCACAATAGTTCCTATCAATTTCCACTCCAATTCCAACTCTGCTTGTTTCTAGACAAGCGAGAAGAGTGGTGCCGCTGCCAAGAAATGGATCCAATACTAGATCTCCAACGTAACTGAACAGCTTCATACATCTTCTGGGAAGCTCAATGGGAAAGGGGGCGGGATGGCCGATTCTGGCTCTGCTTTCGCCGCTAAAGGTCCATACTCCATTTGTCCATTGGATAAATTCGTCCCTCGTTATGTCAGACGTTCCCTTGCGAATCTTCTCCCAGATCTTCTTGTACAGGACTATTATCACCTCAACAGGGGTTATGACGTATGGAGCTGAAGCGCTCATCCACGAGCCCCAAGCGGTACGCCTCGAAATGTTCTGCTCATTCCAAACAATGGTGGAGTGATACTTCCATCCAACATCCTTCGCGATCCCGGTGATGTCGGCACAGACACTTTGTTGACCGCCCTTGTTCTTGTCTAAGGGAACGTTCAGACATAGCCGTCCATCAGGTTTCGTGAATTCGTAGCCTCTCTCCAGCCATTTCCGGGTGAACTGCAAGTACTCGGTGTATGGTATGCTGTCATCATAGTTCTCATATTTGATATCCACATCGTACGGCGGCGACGTGACGATAAGATCAATGCTCTCCTTTCCAATGGAATTCACTTTCAAAATGTCATCATTGTAGATCTGTATTGAGTTCGCTTTGAAATACAAGGTTCTCAACCTATCACTTGTCTCCAAGATTCACCAGCTCTTTGATCGGATCTGAGTGTAGCCTTGCTGGCTTCGGCCGAGGACTATGTAGTGGTCAACGAAGTTTGAGATATCCTCATGCGCTATGATGAAGATCTGAGAGAAAGTCTTCTTCATCGCCTGCAAGACCTCAAAAATTCCTTGTTTTCTTTGGTCATCACTGCTTGAGATACACTCATCCATGAGCAGCGAGTACTTGTCCGCCATCACTCGTGAGTCCAGAATACTTTGAGTGAAAGCCAGCCTTAACGCGATCAGAAATTGGTCTTGGGTTCCGCCGCTGAAGACTTCTCTCTCCTTGTAGCTACGCGCCTCACCTGAATAGGCCTTGAACTTCAGGTCCTCGGTGATCTCGAATTGAGAGTATCTTCCATCCGTTAGAGTTGGGAGAATCTGGTTTATGATGAAGCTGGCATGCGGGATCACTCTGCCCCTCAACTCCCGACTGGTCTCCCCAAGCTCACGAACGACAAGCTCAAGCACATTCCTCCTGTCGTCAAGAGCCTTGTAATCTGCCTCCAAGCTTGGACGACGGTTGAAGTCTCCTATCAGGCGTTGAAGGTCAGACTCAAGCAGGCTGACCGTTCCAAGTCTCTCACGCAGTTCCCCGTCGAGATCGCCGTATTCCTTTCGTAGCGTCTCGACGGTCTGCTTAGCCTTCTCGTGTTGATCCTTGTCATATTGGAGATTGTCTGCAGATGGAGGCTTCGCTTCTTCGAGTCGTTCAATTTCCGCGGTCTTCTCTGCCAGTTGGCGATCTAGCTGTTGCAGCTTTGCGGAAGGATCCGACTCGTCGAGTTCCTTTAACCGTTGGTGAACATTTTGCCTGAGAGCATCGACCGCTTGTATCGAAGTTTGCCCTGTTGCTTGTTTGATCTCATTACTGATGCTTGAAAGAACTAGGTCAGCATCAGCAAGGCCCCTAATGCCAGTTTCTGCAGTAAGCGAATCGATTTCTTTTTGCACTTGGTGAAGTCTTCTGGTCTCGTTTGCAAGCTGCGTTTTGACAGCTTGGATCTCAGCACTCGAACCAAGAATTCTGTCGATCTTCTGATAGGTTCGGTAGAACTTGATGGCCGATACACCACACAACAAGGCGAGTAAACCGGCTATGAATTGCCTGAAAAACGCGGCTATCGCCATCAGAGCTACGGAGAGAACCAATGCCAAAGCAAACTGCGTCAGCTGACGCTGCTTTCCAACCTGCAGGTCTTGACTGAGAAGTTCGCGCTCCTTGCCGGTCAAGCCCGCTCCGATGGCGACCTCATTCTCTCTCGCCCTTAGGGAAGAGACCGCGCTTTGAGATTGTTCCAGCCGGCTTTGAAGAGTCGAGAAGGCGGTTCGCAGACGTTCAAGCCTTTCGACTTCGGGTCTAAACTTGGCCAATAGATCCTGGTATGTTTCCATCTGTCTCTTCAGATCTGCTGCTGCCTCTATGTCCTGCTGGATCCGTGATCGCTGTCCTATGATGGAGCTAACCAGCCCTTTACTGGATGTGTAGGTAGAGAGCCAATCGTAGCCTTTGAGAAGGTTTTGCGCGGTGCTAAGCTCGGCATCTTTCTCCTGAAGACGCTTCCTTAGGTCTGCGATCTCGGTCTCCAGCTTATTCTTTTGAGCCAATTTCTCTTCATAGGCCTGAGCGTTTCTTCGCACTGACTCAAGCTCCAGCTGCCTCTTCTCAAGATCCTTCTCGATCTCAGTGAAATCGAGTTTGGCTTTGGCAACGGCGTCGTCGAAGACCTCAATACCCATCACCTTGTTGACAAGTTGCTCTCTTCGAGCCTTAGCCAGTTCCTTAAGAGCGTCAAGGTCTTTCTGCTTGACATAGACAAGTTTCGTAAACGATTCTCTATCCATTCCAGTGATCTGTTCGATCTCGGCTTCTATCTCTGTCAGACTGCTGATCGCGTTTGCACCGTCTTCTTTACCATCAACGATCGGCGTCAGTCTCGCTTTGTGTCCGCCATGAATGTCGAAGGCTCGGCGTAACAGGTATCTCTCCTGACCCGAGGTGAACTCGATCTCAAGCCTAGCCTCCTCCTTCCCCCACGTGACCATGTTCTCTCTACTTTCTTCAGAGGCCCTGCCTCTCCTCAAACCGTAAAGCGAGTACTCTATCGCTTCCAGCAGAGTGGTCTTTCCACTTTCATTCGGTCCCAGTATCCCTATCCTTCCCTCTTCAGGAAGCTCAAGGCTTAACGGGTCACCTATACTCTTGAACGCCGACGCTTTGAAACGGTGTACGATCACGCTTTCGCTTCCTCCAAGTACTTTCTGCCCAGCTCCCGGACCTGCTCCAGTCTGCGCCTCCTCTTGTCGTCCATGCCCGCTTTGGTGATCAATTCCTCAAGTCTTCTGACGAAGGCCTCGACTGGGTTCTCAACTCTTTCGACGAAGACTCTGCCGAACCCTTCGACCTCCAGCTCGGTCCGATCAAATCCTAAGTGGAAGAACGCCTCTCTGGTAGCCTGAACTATCTCGTTGATCTTGAGTTCATTGTACTGCTCCTGCGTTATCAGTCCTTGGAGAAAGAGTCTGGCGATTCTCACGGGATCGCTCTTACTCTTAATGTAATTGATCACATGCTCCTTGAGGCTCGGGGGATAGTCCTCATCCTTCGAGAGATGAAGATTGTATTTCTCCATAGGTCTTGTATCTAGCTTAACGAACTCAGTCGAGACATTCGAGCCGCGAAGCTCTGCCCATACAAAACCCTTCTCGTCATTCATCTCCGCCCAAGATAGCTTCTCCGTGGATCCCGGGTTGACGATCTTGCATCCTTCATGATCTCTCTCATAGTAGTTGTGAAAATGTCCAAGCGCCAGATAGTTCAGCCCTGACTTAATGTCCTCAGGTCGGAAAGGATTCTGAGACACCATCTCCGGAACAGAAGAAAACACGTTCAGACCCTGCAGTGATCCATGAATCATGAGCAGATTGTAATCTCCCTCAGTCGATGCCTTGAGTCCACGAAGAGGGTTCTGACTCTCGACTTGGGAAAAGTATGATTTCCCTGCAATGCAGACGCTCTTTCCATCGACCTGAAGGATTTGCTTTTCAAACTCGTCGGATCTAGAGAACACAGTTGCAAGGCCGGCCGAACTGAGGACATCTATAGCAAGATGCTGACCGCCCAGCTTTGGCACATCATGATTGCCTCCTATCAAGAAGACCGATATGCCTGCCTCCTTCAGCTGCCTGATCGTCTCGGTGACAAGGATCCTCGCTGCGTTGCTAGGAGAAACGCGATCGAAGATGTCCCCAGTAATGAGAAAAAGGTCGGGTCTGTTCCTGAGAGCATAGTCAACAGCGGCTGAGAAGTTTCTGTTCAGATCGTCCTTCCTCTCTTGGGCTCTTGCCAAGTTGGCTATGTTGAAGTTCTTGTCGAGATGCGTGTCGCTGCAGTGGAGAATCTGAACAGACATTGTGAGGCGCCAAGACTCCTAGCTCAAAGTGGTGAGAAGATATGGGCCGAGATTAATAGGGGTTGACCAGTTGCATTCTCAGTCGCCGCAGTCAACACTGAAAAGGCGGAATGTCAGAAGGATCTGATGCGGTGCCAGAGAGAGTATGCTCCTCACGGTCAGAAGCTTCAAGCCTTCTAGAGCAATGGCCGACCGTAGAAGTCTTATTAGTTGTTCCTCCATTAGAGGAGATCATGGGTAACATCTTCAAGTTCTTTGGGATATCTATTCTCTTGCTGGCACTATGCGTCCCTTTTGCTGTCGCCAAACCAGAGGATTTTGTCGGAAAGCCTGCTCCGCAATTCACCCTCAAGAACATCATGACTGGCGATACTGTTTCGCTTGAGGCCTTGAGAGGGAAAGTGGTTGTATTAGACTTTTGGGCTACTTGGTGTGGCCCTTGCAAAGAGGCAATACCTCACATCGCGGAGATCAGCCGCATCTACAAAGATCAGGACTTCGTGGCCATCTCAATTGATTTGAGGGAGGACGAAGACACCGTCAAGAAATTCGCTCAAGGCAATCAGATGACTTGGATCGTTGTGATAGATCGTGATGGAGGTGTTGCGAAGAAGTACGACGTTACGGCGATCCCGACACTCTTCGTCGTGGATAAGAGCGGGACAGTGAGATATGCACATGTAGGGTTCTTTCCGGAGTTGAAGGATGAGCTAAACCGGAAGGTCAACGAACTGCTCAAGGAGAAAGCCGAGAGCGTAACCTGCCTCATCTCACCCCTAACTGTCACAATGGGGGAACCCGTACTTTTGTCCGGGACGGTGATTCCAAGTCGCTCTGCTCCTGTCACCTTGAAGATAACAAGACCTGACGGCACGTCATACACCGTCAGCGTGACAAGCGGGGTTGACGGCTCATATAGTCACCGATTCACTCCCGATCGAGCAGGAGCTTGGAGTGTTTCCGCAAGCTCAGGAAAGGCTGTTTCTTCGACGGTGACCTTCAATGTCAAAGAGAGAACCGAAAGCATAACCTGCATTGCCTCTTCTTCCGCTGTCACGGAGGGAGAAACTATACTCCTGTCTGGAACGATAACACCGAGTCGTTCGACATCAGTCACGTTGAAGATAGTGAGACCTGATGGCACTTGGTACACGGTGAATCTTATGACTGGGGTAGACGGTTCATACAGTCACAGATTCAATCCCGATCGTGCAGGCGTCTGGAGTGCTTCCGTAACCGCAGGAAGCACAGCGTCGCCAACCGTGAATTTCGAGGTCAAAGGCAAAGCGACGCCTTGGACCCCAACTCTCGTGGTAATGATTGCTCTGGCGGGAGCGGCGATTGTTCTGGTAGTTGTGCTGTTAGCAAAGAGAACCCGCCCTTCAACCGCAACAACCTGATTCCTCCGCGCCTAAAGCCCAACAGTCATCGGTGACGCAACATGATCCCCCGTGCACATCTTCTCCCCCGGCTTGCCAAGCTCCTGCTGATAGGCCTCTTCATATTTCTGGTGCTGGCGGGACTGGAGAAGGAATATGGAGTTGTCCAATCGTTCGTCCAGTTCATCTGCCGAGCATGCATCGGGCTGGACAGCTAGCCATGAAGATCAAACCAATAAGAACCTCCCTCCAGATCTTAGGGCTGATTCTCCACAACGTAGGCTTCACCTTCTCCCTGAAGACTGGAATAGTCACTCCGGCGCTGTACTGTTACGCTTGTCCACTGGCATCTTTCGCGTGCCCAATTGGGACCTTACAGCACTTCTGCGCCATGCGCACACTGCCCCTATATGTCATCGGAAGCATCGGCCTATGGCTTACAGCGGCAGGCCGCAGTTTCTGCGGATGCTTATGTCCATTCGGCACGTTACACGACGCCATAGGCTCGGTCAAGTCAAGACTTGGAAAAGCGACATCAACGAAGCTGAATCCGTACCCAACCGCCAAGTTTCTGATGCTATTCGCGGTCCTAGGCCTCGCATGGTACACTCTGGACACATTTTTCTGTAGGTTCTGTCCGTCCGCAAGCCTAGTCGCCAGCATTCCCTACTTCGCGCTCAATCCCGTATCGGGAATACCATTCTACTTCATCATACACATGCTCACTCTCGCAGCAACATTACTTCTAGCCGTCTTGGTCAGTAGATTCTGGTGCAGATACCTATGTCCCATGGGTGCAATCAACGGGATATTCAACAAATTCTCCATTCTGAAGATAGCGAGAACCGAAGAATGCACGGAGTGCAAGAAATGCCTTGAGAACTGCCCGATGGGAATCAACCGTCTAGATGAGATTGGAAAGTCGAGCGACTGCATCAAATGTGGAAGATGCATTGACTCATGTACTACTCAAGCGCTGAGATTCACCACATGAATCAAGGGACTGGTCTGAGCGCAAAGCTTGACGATGAGCCGGTTGGCCTTTGCCAGTTTATATACGAAAGCATGTAAGGGCGACACCCAGCCCCCCCTAGGTATTTTTCGCAAGATATTCGTGAATTGCTTCACGTATGATCGCGCTCTTCGACTTGTTCTTCCGTCTTGCGACGATGTCTGGCAACATCAGTATGCTTTTGCTGAAGCGAACTCCGACCTTTGGGTTTCCTTTACCCGGCAAAGAAGTTCGCGAGTCACGGCGCAAGCCAAAAGCGGGCCGCCAGAATCTCCAGCAGGAATAGGACCCTGAAGGCGACGCGAATGGTGATTCCAGCCACTAGACCTGCTAGGACTCTCAATTCTACCATAGACCGATTGAAACACCAATTGCGGCAGAAGAACACCGATACTCGGAAACGATGTTTCGGAAAGTTCTATATTCATAGGAAAAGAGTTATGCAGAGCAGAAAATCTTCGAGGTTAGTTCTATGAAAAGAGAAATCTTTGCGACTGTCCTGTTATTCTCATTATGGCTACCTCTGACAATTGAGCCCGTACAGGCTCAACCCACATGGTACCTTGAAACCAGCGGAACAACCTCCCAGCTCAGCGGAGTCGACTTTCTAGCGGACCTCGGCTGGGTCGTAGGAGCATCAGGTACGATAAGGCGGACATACAACGGCGGCAAGACATGGTACGCCCAATCTAGCGGAACCACGAGCTACCTCTACTCCCTTGACATGCGATCGATCGGCTCCACCACTAAAGGATGGGCCGTCGGTGCAGGAGGAGTCATCAGGCATTCGCCAACAGGCTCATCCTGGACAGCTCAGACAAGCGGAACAACGGCGAACCTGTATGCCGTCAGATTCGCAGCGGACCTGCAACATGGCTGGATCGTCGGAGATGCAGGAACCTTCCTAAGAACCATCAACGGAGGAGCATCTTGGACAAAGATCACAGTCAAGTACCCATTCCTTTGGACGACGCGCACTGTCACGGAGCCTCTACGCGGCCTAGACTTCGTCACAAACGATCTCGGATGGGCTGTAGGCACAACATGGGTGATAGGATCAGACAAGTACGCTATGATCATTCGCACAACAGACAGCGGCTCTAACTGGCAATACCAAGGCATGAACGTCCCAGCTGACGGCAGAGTAACCCTGAATTACGTCGATTTCGTCGACAGCAACAACGGTTGGGCCGTTGGCTACTCAGGCGTGATCCTCCGCACAAGTGATGGAGGAGCCCACTGGACGAAGCAGAACAGCGGTACGACCAAGACACTTAACGCCGTGCGCTTCCTCAACACCAATGTCGGCTGGGTCGTCGGGGACGGAGGACTAATCCTCCATACAACGAACGGGGGAACAATATGGACTGCACAGACGAGCGGAACAACCCGCAACTTCTACGATGTTGATGCAGCAGATTCAGAGCATGCATGGGCAGTTGGCCAACTCGGAACAATCGACAGATACGCACCTTTCGACTTCAGCCTAACCAGAACCCCACCGACTCGAACCGTTGCAAAAGGAGCCAGCACGACCTTCACCATCTACGTCAACAGAGTGGCGGGTGCACCTAAACCTGTCCTGCTAAGCACAACGGGACTGCCAACAGGAACATCAGTCTCCTTCAGCACGAATAACGTCAACACTGACTACACATCCACGATGTCTGTGACGACCACGGCAGCCACACCTACAGGGTCCTTCACAATCACCATACACGGCGTCTCAGGAGCCCTAACAAGAACGGCCACGGCGACACTAACAGTCACGGCGGCTCCAGACTTCAACTTGCAGGTAACTCCGCCTAGCCTAGAAGTCAATGCAGGAGCCTCAGGAAGCGTGACCGTCACGATCTCTTCTCTACTTGGCTTCAGTTCAGCAGTTACGCTCAGCGCTATCGGGTTGCCCTCGGACGTTACAGCAGCATTCTCAGTGAACCCTGCGACTCCTCCAGCAGGAGGAACGGTCACATCTACTCTCAACCTGAATGTGGGCAGTGGTGCCGCCACGGGAACCTACACGATAACTGTCCAAGGGACCAGCGGAGCGATTTCCCGCTCCGACACCTTTGATCTGGTCATCAGTTCGCCTCCACCTCCACCTGAAACATTCGACTTCGCCTTGGCAGTGGCGGGCTCAGCCAGTGTCAGCATAGCTCCTGGAGGAACGGCGACGTACGAGCTGCAGGTCAACTTGGTCTCAGGAACAACACAGGTCGTGTCTCTCTCTGCAAGCGGCCTACCTACAGGAGCCACAGCCTCCTTCACAACCCAGTCAGCAACACCAACTTACACTACCACGCTATCGATAGCGACCTCACCCGCTTCTCCTCTAGGCAGCTACAGCCTGATCGTATCGGCTACTGGCGGAGGCGTCACGCACCAACAAGTCCTGACTCTGGAACTCGTCTCACCAGCTACGTTGACCATCACAACTGTAACCACTCCCACAACAACACCCACTACAACAACACCTATCGTAACAACGCCTACCACGACGACACCTACGACCACGGTGACGCCCACCACAACCACACCCACCACCACAACAACAACGCCGACAACTCCCACAGGCAGATGCCTCATCGCAACCGCAACCTACGAGTCAGAACTAGCACCGGAAGTTCAGTTCCTCAGAAACTTCAGAGATGCACGGATCCTCAAAACCTACGCTGGAACTCAGTTCATGAGCGCATTCAACGCATTCTACTACTCGTTCAGCCCGACCGTGGCCGCATGGATACAACGTAGCCCAGCCGTTATGACGGCGTCGAAGGCGCTGCTCTATCCATTGATCGGCTCTCTCGAAATGGCTTCCCAAGCATATGAGTGCCTTGCCTTCAACATGGAGGTGGCTGCAGTAGGCGCTGGACTCGTTGCTAGCACTTTGATTGGCGCGATCTATCTGTCGCCCATTTTCGCACTAACTGCGAGAATCAGAGGCCTTCGAAGTAGAAGGATCTTGCTGACGCTAGCCCCTATCTTACTGCTAAGTCTTGGTCTCATTGCGGCTGCGGAAATTCTGTACCTGCCCTACCTAATGATGATAGGAACAGTGTCTCTTGTTCTCAGCGCTATGTGCATCTCAGGCCTAACGACATCCAGAACCATTGCATCGCTTATCGCGATCATAAGAAACAGGATCTGAATTCCTAGGCTTCTCTTTTCCCTCTTTTTTCTCCTGAAAACAGTTGCTTCGCATAGAAATAGAACAGGCATGCCACGATCTCTGAGGACCCTCGCCGCTGTTGCACGTATTGGCATCACTACGGCGACGGCAAAGTCGTTTCCCTCAAGTAGGTGCGTGCTCTTCCATTACAGAGCGCGAGCAAATGCAGAAGAGAAGCCCATAAGAGCCATAGTCGAATGCAGAGCGATTCAGATAGGAAGAAAGGAGCAGACATCCCTACGGATCCATATCCAAGGTAGGTTAGCCCCGTGAGCCTAGAACAGTACAAGAAGAAGAGGAACTTCATGAGCACTCCTGAGCCTTTGGGAGAGATTGGGCTGGGTCTGGGCACAAGATTTGTGGTCCACAAGCATCAAGCGACTCATCTCCACTACGACTTCCGTCTAGAGCTGGACGGCGTA
>Ga0315310_10001646_pt1 | contig 14159 bp, 14 predicted proteins | sample TDP5_MG_FD_203630 | JGI IMG/M metagenome (GOLD analysis project Ga0315310, IMG submission 203630) | Freshwater sediment microbial communities from Lake Towuti, South Sulawesi, Indonesia - TDP5 | ecosystem: Environmental > Aquatic > Freshwater > Lake > Sediment | place: Indonesia: South Sulawesi... | reverse complement strand
ATTAATTGCACATATAGGGACTAATACAGGAGAAGGAAATATTTCATAAGCAAAATGGAATATGGAAAATATAATTAAGAAAAAGAATCCTTTTAAGTAAAGATATAAATTTTTACTCATAAGAAACCCTTTGGTAAAGCTATCGCTTTGCAGCTATTTATTATTTTGAAATAGCGAAGCAAAACTTTGCCATTATGACGCGGAGCTACCGCTCCGCTACTCCAGGCAGAGCAAGTATCCCTGTATCAATAAAAAGCCCTTGCAACCGAATACAAGGGCCCTTTTCAATTTACCCCGTGGAGAAAATATCAAGGCAAACTTAATTTTATTTAACTACAACCATGGGTTCACCACAATGTTTGGGAAGCTCCTTTGTGACACCACAAGCACCACCCATACGACAAGCCAGCATTGTCCTCTCATTGATTTCTGTAACTATCATTGGCCGTCCGCAATGGATAGGTATATCTTTTGTTACACCACATTTTTTACATTTTAATTTTGCCATTTCTCCCTCCTCAGTAAGTCTCTCCTGATATTCCCCTCCACAGAGATACGAAACCGCTCTCTCACTACCTCTTTGATAAAAACATATTTAAGAATTAATTTTTTTTATTTTAACAAATACTATTTAAACTAATCAAGTACAATTTACGGCAATAATTTCGGGGATTTTGTAATAGAAAATAAAAAAACCGCTATACCCCTACTGGTATTGGCGACAAGGAAGGGAACTTTCTCCGGGGCAACTTTATTTATTTTACTTGTTAAGTGGTATTTTTACTTTTATCCTGGTCCCTCGTCCCTTTGCGCTCTCAATAGCGAATGTCCCTCTCAAATGTTTTGCTTGCTCATCCATTCCTTTCAGTCCAAATTGCTTGGCATATTTACGCCGAGCCAAAACTTTCTTCAAGTCAAATCCTCTCCCGTCATCTTCTATGGTAAGGTGGAGATTTTCATTCCTATCGGTTTTCAATCCCAAATTGATCCGCTTTGCCATAGCGTGTTTCCTTACATTGTTCACTGCTTCTCGAATAATTCGATAGATGCCAACCTGTGTTTCCATCGGTAGACTCTTTCCCAGTCTAAAACTTAACTCACAAGCAATCCCGGTCTTTCTTTCAAACTCCTGGAAATACTGTTTCAGAACAGTAGTAAAGCCCGCTCTATGAAAATTCGGGAGCTGCAATCCAAAAATGACCTGTCGCGTAGACTTAATACTTTTTGTCAGCATCCTTCTCAATTCCAAAAGTTCTTTCTTTACCTTCTCTTGATTGTCACCCAGAAGTTTCTCACAAGCATCGATTTTCAAAAGGGAAGTCGCCAGGGTCTGGGCTAAACCATCGTGAATCTCTTGGGCTAATCTGCTCCCTTCCTCTGTAATAGCAACTCCTTTGTAAAGATCGAGTAGTAACCTGGTCCTCTTCCTTACTTCTTTTTCCAGCTCTGCGGTACGTTCTTTTAATTCCTTCTCTAATTTCTTCTTCTCCGTAATATCGGAGACAATGGCAATAGTTCCATCGAATTTCCCTTTTTCATCAAAACGAGGCACCCCACTAACCGAGAGGAATATTTCTTCCCCTTCCCTTTTCTTAAACTTTAGAGTATAACGCGATGACTTGCCCTTACGCCTTTTTTCCAATTCCCTTCTGAACTTTTCTCTGGTCTTACCTTTAACAAACTGTAAAGCATACTTACCTAAAAGTTCATCTTTACTGAAACCTGTAATCTCACAGAAGCTACGGTTAATATAAATTGGTTCAAAACCTTTATTGAGAACACACAGCCCTTCACCTATATTTTCAACCAAAATTCTATATGTCTTCTCCAGTTCTGATTCTGGACCCACTTTCTTCACCACTTTGTTTCTTCTTCTTTAATCAAGCATCAAATCGTTTCTTCTATATATCCCAGCGCCCAGTGCACATGTCTTAAACGAAGAAGTGCTTAGCCTTATTACTTTTTCAATTGCTTCAAACCTTTCTTAAGGCATCTGACGAGCTTTTTCTCGATTTCCTTTTCGTTTCGGCACTCCCGAATGTCCTGTTTTCTTATACACGCGAGAGTTTTAGTTAATACCTTTACAATCTGGCAGGGCGACATCTTCATCTGCCCTTTCTCTTCTATCCGTTTGCACAAACTCTCTAAGAAATCGATTTGTTTCTTCTCCAACAATATTGATGTTCTTTTCCCTCTCCCAGGCATGACGACCCATTTCTCCTTTTTGTAATATTGAAATCAACATTTCAATTTCCAAAAAATTATACACGCCCATCATGCTATCTGTATGTTTTTATAGCGTTCACTATTCTTTCCTGGAGCTCCTCTTCTGTCCTGACGCCTTCGACCTTGATGTCCAATCTCATAAACACATTAATCAAGGCCCTTATTATATAAGAGCGCGGTAGTTTATAGCCTCTTTTCTTTTTCATCGTCCTACTTAGTTCGTAAAACCAATCAAGAGCCTCGTCGGAAATGGTTATAGTAACCTTGTGTAAATCTTTTCTTACCTCTGATCTAAAACGCTTGTAATTCCTAACCATAAAATAGGCCCTTTGTCCGTCGGTGATTGAAATTAATACTGACATAAAAAAATAAATTTGTCAAGTACATTATCTGGCTATTTGCATGTTTCAGTGGGCAGAAAATAAAAAAACCGCCAGTACCCTTCATGGTACCGGCGGTAGGGTAGGAGAGCAAAACTTCTACTCTCTCTTATTCTTCAAAATTAGTGCCAATAAATAGCCTTATTCCCGATTCGGGAATCACTTGTACCGTATCTCCTGAAATATTTACATCATCGCTCCAAGCTTCGTGGACACATTCCATATCATGGTAATTGTATTCTCTATAATCGGAACTTGTGGGTCTGAAAGTCCAAAAATATTCCCAGTCCTCTGTGTAACTCCTGGAGGAAAGGATGGCTGCCATCTTATCTTTTTCTGAGAGGTTAGAGCCAGGGTCGAAATCGAGTCTGAAGACTCTACCATATTCCCATATATACTCTCTTCCTGTCCTGTTATCTCTACCGTATGAGAAGGCATGTGCCATTCTGGGAGATATAAATGCAAGTTCATACAAATCATCGTAACCATGCGACTTCAAGGCATGTAGCTGAAATAGAGCTTGCTCATCGCAATCTCCTCCCCTTAACTCGAACACTTCTTTTGGGTCGCGGTCATAACCATCCTGAGAGATATATTCCAGGTTACTTCTGGTGTACCTTATAACTTTATTCATACTATCAAGTCTTTCCACACTTTCAGCAAATGGTAAGCGAAAATCGGGCAAAACATTGAATGGGCCATCATCTTCTCTAACATAACTCTTATAAGACTCAATTTCAACAAGCTCAGCTGGCTTGGGTCCAATCCCATACTTGAAACTCACTCCAAAGATGTTACCATTACCTTTCTCTACATAATTCTGGTCTTTTGTCCAGTATGCTTCAAAATATGCATCGGAAAAAGCTCTACCCAATGAAATTGTGGTGGCTTCTTTCCCAGCCAAAAGGTCCTGAGAGAGAAACCCCTTGGCTAACCATCCTCCTAATTGGACTCCTACTCCTGTCAGGTTTCTCTTTCTTTCAAATTCTATTCCTTCTCTAATATCCAGAGAATCGAATAGTCCAATGCCAAACCTTTCTCCCGCATAGCCAATGCTAACTTCGTAGGTATCCTCTCTCATAGAATCAAGGAAAAAATACTTGTCTGGATTATAGTCTGTCAGAGTTCTCTCCCATCCCAATTTTAATATAATAGGAAGTACTTCTACTCTGCTACCCGCGTGTAACTTAATTCCGGAATTATCAATTTGATTATTCTGATTATAGAAACTATAGGTCACATATCCCGTAACCCCTGTCTCAAAGGCTATGCCTTTTAGCTCTTTTAAAATTGAGAGACCACTCTCGGCTCCATAGAGCAGTTGAGAGGGGTAGGGCGGATCTACTGGCTCGGTAGTAGTAGTTACTGAAAGGTAACCACCTCTAACCCCCATTTTGGCTTTTAAGCGAGTGGATACAAGATTCCACTGGGGAAGCCATTCGGCTCCTATTTTATAAAGAGCGCTTCGCTCCAATACTGGATTGTCATTGGTAAAACATACTTTTAAGTCTATTTTTCCGGAATTCGCATCAGGAGAACCCAGACCAATGCCCGTACCTATCAAGAAGCCGCTCACCTCTCCTAAGAAAGACTCTTTAGCTTCCAGGAAACCTTCCACGCGTCCATTGTCATAATTGAATTTTCCAAATAGGGTGTTATTGACAACATGAAGATTCCCCAGAAAGGTCTGGTCGGTAGTCTCAGCAATTGCCATAACATTTAGAATAAATATAATTAATATAATAGAAAAGCCGAACAAGCATATTTTCCTGCTCGTTCGGCTCAATATATTCTTTATTGTCTTCGGCAACCCGGCCATCATAGAGGTGGCTCCTTAGATCCGAGGTTTTGCGCCCCCCGATTTCTCGAGGTTTGCCTTTATCGGACAATATAAAACTACATATTATATTGTCAAAAAACCACTTCAGCCATACATCATATTACCACAAAAACCAGGGTTTGTCAACCACATTTTTTAACAAAAAATTAACAAAAAATTAACAAAAAATTAACATAAAAAGGGGACAGGCTACTTTTTTAAAAGGTGACAGGTGCTTTTTTATTTCTTCCCTAAAATATCTCACCTTTCCTTATCTCTCCTCTTTTTCATCTTTTTGAATTATTTATATTGATAGTTTTTATTTCTTATGAAAAATAATATATTATTCCACCGTTTAATATGAGATAAATACTACTCTCTATGGACTATATATGTAAAAAGTGCCTGTCACTTTTTATATGCCACGAGACGAGGAAAGAAAAAAGTAGCCTGTCCCCTTTTTCATAAATAAATTATATCATTTTCTTCTTCTAAGGATAGGAAAAGAAGGAGATACTCTCTCAGGTGTCTGGTGAGGAGGAAATTCTGCATAATATGTGCCTTTCCATTTTCGCCCAGCATTCTCGCATACTGGGGACTATGGAGGAGCTGCCTGAGCCAATAGGCAGTTCCCTGCACTGTATGGGAAAGTAATCCACAATACTTATGGGCAATTTGTAAAGGTATGCCCCCAACTGCGGAAGCCACGACCGGTTTAGCCTTCCATAAAGCCTCAGCCACAGTAAGCCCAAAACCTTCCCGGAGAGACTTCTGGAGAATGACCGTGGATGCCCTTTGTAAAGCATTGATTTCCAGGTCACTTGCTGGCGGGAGAAGCAATACGTGGATATCCGGGTCACCACTTGCTTTCTCTACTACTTCCTCAAAGACTTTCGTCCCCTCAGGGTCATCAATCGCGCCTCCGCCAGCCAAAATAAGCTGGCAATCTACATACTTTTTAACCAGGCGAAAGGCTTCAATTACTCCAAAAGGGTCTTTGAGATAATCGAAACGAGAAATTTGAGTGAGGATTGGTTTATCTCTACTTATGTTCAGTTTCTCAAGCACATCGTTAATTACTTCCTCGGATAACTCTTTATTCTTATCGCTTAGGGGGTCAATGGAGGGAGAAATTAAAAACTGCCTTATAGGCACCTGGCGGGCAAAAGAAGGCGCTGAAAAAACGCAGGCGTCGTATTGTTCTACAAAAGACTTAATGAAATTCCAAATTCCGGGGTCTGGATGGGTGAAATCGATATGGCACCTCCAGACCCACCTGTTCTTCAAGTATTTCTTCTTTTCCACCAGAGCTACCGGCTGAGGGTCGTGAACGAAAATAACATTGCCATAAAAGTCCATCTGTTCAATATTTACCTTAGTAGTTTCAAGAAAAACTTCGTAGTCGTCATCTGTAATCTCCTCTTTTCTGCCATGAAGAGCATTATGGAATTTCTTAGTTACCTGAAAGTATTTTTCTCCTCCCCTCAGCACATCCCAGTGGGCATCTACTCCTAAATCTTGGAGAAGAGGGACCATTCGGCCGAGAATCTCAGCTACTCCACCACCTACTGAGGTGGAGTTAATATTCTGAATGATTTTACCCTTCAACTTCTGGGCAAGCATCTTTAATTCGTTGATTACTTCAGCTCCTACAATTGGTTCGTAGTCACTTATTTTTGACATTTGTTTATTTCTCCGGGAATGTACTTCGTAATCAGCCTGCAAAGTTCGCCACGCAAACCTTCCATAGTAAAAGTATAAGGGTCGAGTCTTGCAATCTCCCGGGCAAGCTCCTTCTCTCCCAGCATATCTTCAATCCAGCGAGAAAAATCGTTTTCTCCTTTTTCTAACCTCAGTTTCGCCTCAAACATATGGAAATAGATTGAATGGATGGTAATTTTCTTGAGAACTTCCAGGAACTCTAAGAGGTCGCTAACAAAATAGGGCGTAGGGAGAATAAAGGTAATGGTCTTAAAGAAATGGAATTCTCCTCCGGGAGGTGCCGTGCGCAAAGTTCTTGGATTTCTGGCGAGATACTCTTCAATAGTCTCAATAATCTTTTCTCTCAGGGAGCGAATGGTAGAAAATTCACAGAGGTCAATACTGGCAATCTCTTCTCCCAGTTCGTCTTCCCGAAGAATGTAGGTAATCCAGTAGGCGAAGTCGTTCGGGGGTTCAGGTGAGAGATAAAGGTGTTGTTGAAGGTAATGGTGGGTATGGTGATAGATGACCGAGCCCGGGACTTCCTTCATTATCTCTACCAGCTGGAGCAAATTGGTAGCTTTCTTACCTGTAAACTCAATCAAATTGAGCCTGGTATAGAAATGGAATGGCTCTTTAGCTTTGGCTAAGAGGGACATCTTGTTAGTCACCTGGGTTACGACCTCCTATCTTTAGAAGAGAAAGCCTCTTCAGGAAAACTCCCACTTCACTAACATCCTTGAGAAAAAATTTCGCTTTTGATTTTCTGGGCTTTCCAATGAAAACAGTAAGCCCTTTTCCGTCCAGAGCGGAGAAAGCGTCTTCATCTGTTCTGTCATCTCCCAAATAGATGGAAAGGGGTTTCTCTTGTTTAAAAGAATCGAGAAGCATAGAAGCCACTTTCCCTTTATCCCAGAAAATAGGGGCTCTTGCCTCAAGGATTTTCTTTCCATAGCCAATTTTTATCTCTCCCTTTTCCAGGAACGGCTTAAAAATTTTTCCAACCGACCTCTTTAATTTTGGCACCTCAGAACTCTTTACCATTCTATAATGGATAGCCAGACCTACTCTCTTATCTTCTAAAATTATTCCTCCAATAGACCTAAGTTCTTTCTGCAAAATTTTCTTTAGTTCCTTCATAGTCCGGATTGATTTTAAGGCTTCGGGATAGATAAATATTTTTCCTCCCCTTTCTATTTCTAATCCGTGATTCCCGACATAAATTATGTTTCTTATCTTAATCTTTGCTTTCAGGTTAGAAAGAGACCTTCCACTTATAATGGCAACCTTGAATCTTTTCTTTTTGGCCAGCAACTTCAGAACCCCTTCCATCTCCCTTGGGAGTTCGGCCTCCTCAGGACGGTCCACAATCGGGGTCAGTGTCCCATCGAAGTCTAAGAGGAGGAGAACCCCCTTAGCCAGCCACAATCTCCTCTCAATATTCTGCCAAACATCGAAAACATGTTGCACAATACTTCTCCTGTCCGGAGTGTCAAACGAAAGTTTGACAAGGTAAAGCTTTCGCTTTACACTCCTTTATCGGGGCGCTTTACACTCCATCTTCTATAATTCGCTTAACTGGAGAATGAATTTCCCTGCCCATTTATAAATGTTATTTTCCTGGACAACCTTCTGCATATTTTTTACTCGCTTTTTTCTCTCTTTATCTGACATCTTAAGTGCAGAGAAGATTGCATCAGCAGCCCCTTCAGTATCGAAAGGATTTATAAGGATAGCATCTTTCAGTTCTCTTGCCGCGCCTGTAAACTGGCTCAAAACGAGTACTCCCTTGAGGTCTACATTAGCCATAGTATACTCTTTGGCAACCAAGTTCATTCCATCGTGGAGAGAACCCACCAGGAACAGGTCACAAGCGCGATAGTAGGCGAGGTGCGTTGTATAATCGAGCCGGCGATTAATGAGGACAATTGGATACCAGTAGCCAGAGTGGTATTTCCAATTCACATCTTCAGCCAGGGACTGTATATCATCTATTAATTGCTTGTAAGTCTTGATGTGCAATCGGCTCAATGCCCCCAGCTGAACGAACACGAACCTACCCTGATATTCGGGATACTTCTCCAAGAATCTATCCACCACTCTAATCTTTTCCAAAATTCCCTTAGTATAATCAACTCTGTCTATACTCAAGCAGAGAATTTCATAGGGAGGGTCTATCTCCTCCGGAAGAATTTTCATTCTCTCTTCCACTTCTCGGGTAGAAGCCATCCGTGATATACCCTCGGCATCCACGCTAATGGGAAATGGTCTGACTAAAGTCTTATGGTCTCTATAGGTAACAGAAGACTCCTCACGGTTAACTTTGGCTTCCAGTTCCTGGCTTACGGTATCCAGAAAGTTGTGGCAATGGTAGCGAAGGTGGAATCCCAGAAGGTCACAAGCCAAAAGCCCTTCCAGGAGTTCCTTCTTCTGGGGACATATCCTGAATACCTCTGGGTTTGGCCAGGGAATATGCCAGAATAAAGATACAATTGCCTCGGGATTTTTCTCCTTGATGATTTTCGCACATATACTTAGATGGTAATCCTGGAGCCAGACGAACAATTTCTTATCTCTCTTCTCTTCCAGAATAGCTTGGGCAAACTTCTCGTTGACCTTCTGGTAATATTCCCAGTGGGAGGCGTCGAAAACTGGCTGGCGGTAAGCGATGTGAGATAATGGCCACAGAGATTGATTCGCATAGCCATAATAGAAACCATTCTCTTCTTCCTTGGTCATCCATACACGCTTCAAGTTATACTTCGGGTCTTCGGGAGGAACTCTAATCTTGCTATCTTTATCCACAACATCTCTGTCAGCATCCCCATTTCCATAGGCAACCCAAACGCCCTTACAAGCCTGCATTATTGGATCTAAGGCAGTAGTAAGCCCTCCAATCGACTTCACACATCTAACTTTTTTCCCTGAATATTCATGAACATAGGGCTCTCGGTTGGAAACCAGAATAAAATCATAGCCACCAAATCTCTCTTTAATTGTTGCCTCTAATTCTTCTTTTGTCCACATTTCTATCATCCCCTCATTTGTGGTCAATGATAGCGCATTCTATTTAAAATTTATTATACACTTATTATATTTCCCTGTCAACTTTTTAACCCACCTGGATTGTACTTACCCCATGAATGGAGAGTAGAAGAAGCAAAGCTTCGGCTTTGCTGCTACATAGAACAGATTTGCGAAAATCACGCGGGGATTTTGGAAAGGCTCTTTACGGGGAACCTACAGGGATTGCATCTAAGGTCCTGTGAATACTGCCACTCAATTAGTTTATTCTTTTTGCTCTATGTCTTTCTAACTTAGTTACCACATTTATCAATTGGTTAATCTTTCTATTTTCCATATTATCATACTTTTCCTTCAATAGCTCTTTTTGCCGATGGGTAATACCACATTTATCTATGGTGCCGTTGAACAAATCACTCAATTCCCAGAAGAAACTATGGAGAAGCTCATGGAGAACCAACTTCCTCAATTCGCTTCGGTTCATCTTTATAGAATCCCAGGTATTAAACCTGAGATAGATGTTTTTATTAGGGTTATCCACAAGGACTAATGCATAACATCCCCTCAAGTCATTATCTTCGCGGGTTGTCTTAAAGCGGGAAGTAATCCTGTACTCACCCAGATTGAGCAACCTTTTATAATCCCTTACCATATTCTTTATCTGTTTCTTTTTTCTCTCTCCTTTCATTGCTACACCTCCCCATCTATTAAAAAAGGGGACAGGCTACTTTTTTCACCCTTACCTACCTGTGTTTGCCCCTTTAACGTGCAATAGCGAAATTGCCGATTGACACTCTGATGAAACCCTTCCCACTCCTTTTCGACCCGATCCTTCACCAATTGCTTCCCCATAGGAAGACCTTAACCAATCTCTATCTGAACTAACCAGACCGGCCTTCACTGGATTATCTCCAAGATACCTCAGAACCCTCAATAAATGATTGCCCTCTTCTATAACAAAACCTCTAAACAGACCTCTCGATATGCTAATTTACATAAGAGGTAGATATGCAAGGTAAATAGTATGGAGTTTAGGCCAACATAGCCTTACGAATTCGTTCTTTTATTAACACCTAAACGTTCGTATTATTGCTCAGGAAAGAGGCGAGCACAAAAAGTAGCCTGTCCCCTTTTTTGTCCCCTTTTTACTAAAAAAATTGCCGAATACCCATCAGGACATCGGCAATTCTGTTTAATCTGGTGGCGGGGGGCCGATTCGAACGGCCGACCTCCGGGTTATGAGCCCGACGAGCTACCAGACTGCTCCACCCCGCATTCCTTCATCATATAGTGATTTCGAAATCCTAAGTCCTCTCCGGCTTTATAAACGCAGACTAAAGTCTGCTACTCCAGACGTCCCGATAAATCGGGGCTACTCCAGACGTCCCGATAAATCGGGGCTACTCCAGACGTCCCGATAAATCGGGGCTACTCCAGACGTCCCGATGAATCGGGACTACTCCACATATTCTCCGTGCCGGAGGCCGGACTCGAACCGGCACGGGTATTAAATACCCATTGGATTTTAAGTCCAAGGCGTCTGCCAATTCCGCCACTCCGGCAAGCCGCCTTTTCATTATAAGAAAATAATTAGTTTCAGTCAAGTCATTTTTCTTCTGGTCAAACTTTCGTTTGACACTCCAAACAATTGAGGTACTCGGGGTCGTCCCAGACCCCAAGATAAAGGAGGAGTTTCGTCGGGCTCAGTGACGAGCCCCACTACCAGTCTCGGGAAAGAGTCATTTTTCTTCTGGAGATTCGAGAAATTTATACTTGGTTTCTCCAGGTTTAATCAGCCCGAACTCCCTCCGTGCCAGGTTCTCAATATATTCGGGGTCGTTTTTCGCGGCTTCCAGTTCTTCCTTTAATCTCTTATTCTCTTCTTCCAAACCCTCTATCCTCTGCTTTAACTGAGCAATCTTCTTATTTAAGATTAACAAAGTTTGAAAATTCTTATTTGCAAAAAGAAATATAAGTACGCCAATTATAACAATTAAGATTAGTATCTTTCTATGGATTCTCTTTTTATGGATACTTATTCGCATTTTCTACACCCCTCTCCCCTCACCCTGTCCCTCTCCCCTGTGGGGAGAGGATTAAAGTGAGGGGTTACAGAGTCTTTATTTGCCACTTATAAAATTCTGCCTTTTCTCCCAATTCTTCTTCTATTCTCATCAGTCGGTTATATTTGCATAACCGCTCCGACCTCGCAGGGGCACCACTTTTAATCTGTCCAGCGTTAGTTGCCACTGCTATATCAGCCAATGTATCATCTTCTGTCTCGCCAGAGCGGTGGGAGAATAGACAGGTATATCTCGCTTTCTTAGCCATCTCCACAGTATCCAGCGTCTCGGTCAAAGTTCCAATCTGGTTGGGTTTAATCAGAATAGAATTTGCTACTTTTAGCTCAATTCCTCTCTTGAGCCTCTTCCTGTTGGTGACAAACAGGTCATCTCCGGTCAACTGTATCTTCTCACCCAACCTCTTGGTCAAGAGTTTCCATCCATCCCAATCGTCTTCAGCTAAACCATCCTCAATGAAAATTACAGGATATCTCTTGACCAACAATTCATAGAAATCAATCATCTCTGAAGCATCATTTTCTTTCCCTTCCGCCTTCAAAATATATTTACCACCATTATAAAAAGAGGACGCTGCGGCGTCAATGCCTATGTAAATATCTTCACCAGGTTTATACCCCGCCTTCTCAATTCCCTGAACGATTAATTTGAGAGCCTCTTCATTAGATTTCAAATCGGGAGCAAATCCACCTTCGTCTCCTAGAGCTGTTGATAGATTTTTTGCCTTCAAAATCGCTTTTAGATTATGATAAGTCTCAACAGCATACCTCATCGCTTCACGAAAAGAAGGTGCACCAGCAGGTATAACCATAAATTCCTGGAGGTCAATATTGTTGTCGGCATGTTTACCACCATTCAGAATATTTAAACAGGGAACCGGGAGGATTTTGGCATTGGGACCTCCTATGTATTGATATAGAGGCAATTCCACTGTCTCGCTGGCAGCCTTGGCGCAGGCAAGAGAGACGCCCAGAATCGCATTTGCTCCCAATTTTGACTTATTTTCAGTCCCATCCAGCTCAATCATTCTCTTATCAATGGAGACCTGTTCAGTGGCATCTAAGCCATACAGGGCTGGACCGATTACATCATTTACATTTGCTACCGCTTTCTGGACACCTTTACCCAGAAATCTCTTCATATCGCCATCCCTGAGTTCTATCGCTTCATGTTCTCCTGTAGATGCTCCGGAAGGAACAGCTGCCCGACCCATTACACCCCCTTCCAGAATTACATCCACTTCAATGGTGGGGTTTCCCCGGGAGTCCAAAATCTCTCGTGCCCAGACATCAGCAATTGTTGTCATAATCTACCTCCTTATTCATAGTTCGCAGTTCATAGTAAAGTTTTGTCATTGCGAGTCCCGATTGAAAATCGGGGCGTGGCAATCCCTTGGTAGTTACATTATTATTTGTAGAGGCTCAATTTATTGAGCCCGTCTATTAGCAGAGCTTCGCTCTGCCGCTACACTTACTATTTTCCCAAAGCCCCATATAAATCTTCGCCACCAAATACCCCAACCCTGCTCCAAATAGAACATCAGCCGGAAAATGTGCTCCCACATAGACTCTGGAGAAACCAATCAGAATCGCTAATACCCAGAGTAGGTTTCCCAGTTTAGGAAACTCTCCAGAGAGGAAACTGACTAAACCAAAAGTTGAAGCAGCGTGTCCTGAGGGAAAGGAGCGTGCCCTGAGAATAGGACCTAAAACATGAATATCAGAAAATACCTGACTTGGACGAGGCGAAGGGAAAAAGTGCTTAATTATCTGAACCAGAATTCCTGCAGTTACCAGAATTAAAACCAACTGCAAGAACCTCCTCAATCCGCGCAGCCTCCAGAACCCAATCGCCACAATAGATAGCACTACCCCGTCTCCACAATAAGTAATGGGAACCATTATGGTATCCAGCCAGTGAAAATGGAAATGGTTTATTTGATAAAAAAGAAAATTATTTAATTCTGGCAAAAGATGGATGGCGATTGCCAGAGCCAATAATCCGATACCGAAAAGAATTTTTTCTCTCTTCACTTCAAACCCTCAAAATTCTGACAATAGTAGAGGTAGAAGGTGCGCATTTCCCTCCCACCACGAACCAGCTTTATCTCTCTCAGAAGCTCAATCTTTTGAAATATATATATGTCGTTTGGGTCTTTAAAATAGCGATTGTGCGTTATATAGATGGCATCTTTACCTTTGAGAGTCTCTATATCCTGCCAGAAATCGAACTGGCTCAAACGACGAGGACGAAAAGTGTATACCCCTTTCCTAGTAGCAAAGCTCAAATGGGCACCATTCTGGTATCTGTCGGTCAGAAGAAAAATGGGCTTCGGCAGTTCCCTCTCTATCTCGTTTATTGCCTGACTAACTTTGTCCCATCCATAAAGGTCATTGGTGATATCCTGTTTTGAAGGGATGGGAAGAAAAGGATAGAACGCCTGACCCACAGTTATACCAATAAGAAGGATGCAGACCAAGAAGTTTATCTTCAGAAAATTCCTCTCTTTCCTGGTAAGTCCTCCTGCAGAAACGCCTCCCAATATTCCCCCAATATAGCCAAGTGCAGGCCAGTGTGGCTTAAATGAACGCGAAACGAAACTGTTCAGAGCAAATAGAAGAACCAGGGGAAATGAGGTCAAAAATAGATACTGGTATTCCCATCTCTTCTTTCCAAAACCTATCTTCGCTAAACGATAGAAACCCAGACAGGCATAGATAAAAGCCAAAGGAGCGAGGTAACTAAACTGGGCACCTATAAACTGGAGAAAGCGAACAAAAGAGAGTCCTCCCCGATGGCGAGAGAGAAACTGGAACTGAAAAGATAGCCAATGGTGTTGATAGTTCCAGACGATTACAGGAGAAAAAATAATTAACATAATTAATAGCGCGATGTATGGCTCCTTTCTGAAAAGCCAGAACCTGTGCT
>Ga0315310_10001645_pt1 | contig 14164 bp, 17 predicted proteins | sample TDP5_MG_FD_203630 | JGI IMG/M metagenome (GOLD analysis project Ga0315310, IMG submission 203630) | Freshwater sediment microbial communities from Lake Towuti, South Sulawesi, Indonesia - TDP5 | ecosystem: Environmental > Aquatic > Freshwater > Lake > Sediment | place: Indonesia: South Sulawesi... | reverse complement strand
GCAAAAAGCCGCCCCCCTCCCCAGGAGGACCGCTTTTGCCGCACGGATCACCCAACGCGCCGCGCATAATTTATTCTAGCCTAAAGTGGCGGCCATGTCAAATTTACGGGGTGGGTGCAGCAGGCCAGGGAGAATCAACGTCGGGCTCATTTGTCCAAGCCAGAGAGATGGTCATCGGTGACGGAACGACTATCGGAGCGGCTACGAGTCCGGCTGTATCCTGGCCTGGCCCGTGACCTGGAACACGAAGCGCGGCGACGTGGCCTGCCTAAAGCGGCTGTGGCCAGGGACGCCCTGGGAAAAAGGTCATCGCCTGGGCAGTAAACCATCAGCTCGAACCAGGGACGCCCCAGAGCGCTCCGGCCCCAGGGGGGTTGGGTGCAACCCTTGATGATCATCAGAGATCCCCAACACCCTGTAACCAAAGGGGGAAGATAACCTATGAGTAACCCAACAACCAAAGCCTCCATTGAGGCCTTCGATGAACTCACATCAGCAGAAATGCCCTCTGAGAGCCTCTCTGCTGAAAATCGCACCCAGGAGGGAGCAAAGATGACCAATTCCCTACTAGACGCAGCCTTGTCTTACGCCCAACGGGGCTGGCATGTCCTGTTGCTAAAGCCACAAGACAAGACGCCCCTGACCCGACACGGGGTCAAGGACGCTACAACCAGTGAAGCCAAGATACACCAGTGGTGGACCCGCAATCCCCAGGCCAACATCGGTATCGCCTGCGGACCATCCCGCCTGGTCGTCGTCGACGTGGACGACCGCAAAGGCGGCGGCGAGTCCTGGAAAGCCCTGAAAGAGCAGTACGCCATTGACGACGACACGGTGGTCAGCATCACCGGCGGCGGGGGCCTCCACTACCTGTTTGCTGCCCCTGACGGGGTGACCATCGGCAATTCAGCCGGGAAGCTGGGCCCGGGCCTGGATGTCCGGGGCCAGGGAGGCTACATCGTCGCTCCCCCGTCCAGCCACCCCGAAACAGGTCGGGCCTACGCCTGGGAAGTGAACGCCCACCCCGATGACCGTGACCCGGCCCCACTGCCAGCCCCCTTGATCAAGCTGCTGGCTGAAGATGGGGAGCAAGCTACAGCTCGGGCGCCTGCCATTCCACCTGTACGAATCCCCAATGGACAACGGAACAACACCCTGTTCCGCTACGCCTGTCGGTTACGCGGCGATGGCCTGTCGGAAAATGAGCTCCTGTCCGCCCTGGAGGCTCTCAATAACCGCTGCGAGCCCCCGTTGACCTCCAATGAGCTGCGCAAGATAGCCAGCAGTGCCTCACGCTACCCGGTCACTTCAGCACCCCCCAGGGCCAGACCCCTCGGCCAACGCCCCTCTGAAAAGGAAGCCAAGGCCATCGTAGCCCTGGCTCCCTCCAGGTCACCTGATCCCGGCCTACGCCAGGCTATCAAGGATGCCCTGCTAAGGAAAAAAGACGGCAAGAGCGTACCGGCCATGCTACGGCGGGAAAAAGCCGGTCAACTCCTGCTAGCCTGGCTTGGCGATCATGGCGGGTTCACCCGCAGTCGGTTCGACGACCTCTTCTACTTCTACCAAGACGGGCGGCGGCTATTCAACTTGAACACCATCCACTGGAAAGCCTGGCTCTACTGCCTGACCGGCGCCAACCCAGCCGGGCCGGATTACCCTTATCTGGAGGTAGACTGTCAGGTTATTGCCCTGTCTGCACCAGCGCGGGACATTGTACGCCTGGCTGCTTGGGATGGCGTTGACGAGGTGTTACGAGTCAGCCGTTTCGACGGCACGGTCTACGTCCTGGATGGGGAGACGATCACCAAGGAGCCCAACGGCTATCACGTCCTGTTCGACGATGACCCCCTATGGCTGCCCTACCAACCCATCTGGGATGAACCTGGACCCTTGAACTGGCTGAGTGAGTTCCCCAATTGGGACGGCGATGGTGAGACGTTAGGTCTGGGGTTCCGTACCTGGGTGCTATCCCTGTTCCTCACCGAGCTCTGCCCGGCCGATAAGCCCCTGCTGGGCACCGTGGGGGAAAAGGACAGCGGCAAGACAACCCTCCTACGGCTGACCTTGCAGCTCCTCTTTGGGCCTCTGGCCCAGGTGGAGATCGTGCCCAACAAGCCCGACGCGTTCGACGCGGCCATAGCCGCCAGTCACTGGTTGATCTACGACAACCTGGACGAATTCACCCCGTGGCTGCGGGACAAGCTGGCCTGCCTGAGCACCGGCGGCCGGATCGCCTACCGCAAATACTACACCAGCAAGGAGGTAGGCTACATTGACCCCCGTTGCTGGTTCGCCTTCACCTCCAGGACCCCGGAGACCCTGCGCCGCGACGACCTGGCCGACCGGCTGTTGCTGCTGCCGGTCAAGCGCATCCAGGAGACCGACCGGACAGGCAATCTGGATCTGACTGACCAGGTTACAACGATGCGGGACTACTGGTGGGGAGAGGTGCTGACCATACTCAACCAGGCGGTGGCCAGCATCCGCCAGGGGCAGCTTTCCACCCACCCCAGAATGCGCCTGGCTGACTGGGAACGCCTGGGACGTCTCCTGGCCCACAACGAAGGCCACGAGCCACTGTGGGACAGATTCTGTAAAGATATGCTGGCCCGCCAGCAGGATTTCCTGCTCGAAGACAACCCGATCGTGGAGGCCCTGGACATCTGGATGGAAGACCCACGCAATCATGGGCGGGAGCTGCTGACCAGGGAGCTCTACGAGGAGCTCACCCAGGCTCTGTTCGGGGATAAAAAGCCGTCCTCGGACTGGCCTAAATCAGTCAGAGGCTTCGGGATGCGCCTGGCCGGTATCCGTAGCGCTTTGCGTGCCAGATACCAGGTTTCGTGGACTCCTCCAGAGCACAAACGCCAGGCTTATCAATTCAAGCCCCGGGGGGACTAGAAGCGCGTAACTAGCGGCACTAAACAGCCTTCTTCCCTTTGTTGGAGAATAATAGTAAATTAGTAGAGAAGGTAGAAAAGCCCTTTTAGTGCCGCCAGTGCCGCCAAAGCAGTGATCACACAGAGCCCAAACTTGACATTGCGCCAGAACGTAGTATAATAGGAGCATACTACTACTTAAGCTTAGGGAGGTGGGATGGTGAAAGACACAAAGCAAGTAAGTACTCATATCCCCAAAGACCTTCACCAGCAGGTGCGAGTGAAATCGGTCAAGACGGGGAAGAGTCTTGCAGAGGTCATCAGGGAAGCATTGAAGGAGTGGGTCAGCAAGGATGATCCACCCAAGAAAGACGACTAGAACGGCGAAAGCGGCCAGTGGGATTAGCACGTGACCGCTTTCTAACCCGAACGCTGACGGCCCAGCGACCGGGCTACGTAGATTTTACCACCTATTTAGCCGGTCCGCAAGCCAGCGCACCGGCTAGTTTTTTATCACCCCAGGAGGTACAGACCATGAATCACTATCAAGCAACAGACGCGGAGGGGCAGAACCTGGTCACGGTCCAGGCTCAAGACGAATCCCAGGCCAGGAAGAAGATCAAGACGGCCCTGAATACACGCGAACGGGACAAAGACTATGGGGCGTGGCTGCGAGGTGGGGCACGGGTTAGGGTGCTGGCCACGCAACTATCGCTCTTCGGTGTGAGCGGGTAAGGGAGGCAAGCACCACGATGAAGAATGGCTTGATGGACCTGGCTAGAGCGGTAGTTGACGACAGCCAGGGCACGATCTATCTGATACACTTCAACCAACCCCTGGCCCATGCTCGGCACTACCTGGGATGGACAACCAACCTCCAGGAGCGGTTATACGCTCATGAAACCGGCAACGGGGCTAGGCTGATGGAGGTGATCAGTGAGCGGGGGATTACCTGGCGGTTGGTGAGGACCTGGGAGGGGGGGCGTGATTTGGAGCGTAGGCTTAAGGCGCAGCACCATAACCCCCGCTTGTGTCCAATCTGTAACCCACGCGAGAGGGTAGACCAATGACCACCTTAATCAGAGCCTACAATTCAGAGGGATTAGTGGGTAAGTGTGACGCTGCGTGTTACAATGCCAAGCTACCAGAGTGTGTTTGTATCTGTGGTGGACGCAATCATGGGGCAGGATTGCAGCAGGCGATGGCCAACACGCAAGCCCTGGCGGAGTTATGGCTTGCGGAGTACGCTCAGAGGACCGGACAGAAGATAGAGCGGTTCGAGGTGAACGCCTTGTAATTGCCCCTGTTTTAAGGTGAGGCTATGGCCAACGATCCTCAGTGGCTACGCTGGCCAGGGTGCGCGGTGGTTTTAATCCAGGTTGCTATATGCAATTTGGCGTTGTCAGCCTGTGTGTGTGCTCTGTCAAAGCTGACAGCCTGGCTTCTTAAAGAGGTGCGCTAGTTGGAGGGCAAGCGGTGAGCAAACTTGGCACGTTTATGGAAGCGCAACAGCAAGCGCGGCAAATGTCCTTTGAGGACCTGCTGGCCACCCTTGAGGCCGAAGAAAGGGATGAGGCCCCACAAGTGATCGTCGCGGCGGTCCAGCTCGGAGCTGATCACGGCCAGATCGTGGTCATCGAAGAGGCGGAAACAGGGTCGGGGCCCCATGACGGCTACCCTTCTGGCTGGCTATGGCAACTGGATGACCGGCTGCCCTTCGAGGAGGCCATCCAGGAAGCGCGGGCGGCCTTCGAGCGCAAGTTTGGCATGGAGGCCAGGACGGTCTGGGCGCACCCAGCGACCGGCAACGGTGACCGGGTGACCCATGACAAACGAATCGGGCGGGGATACCTCTTGTTGGGACCTCTGCCCAAAACCAAGGAGGTCCCCGAGATCCCCGAGAAAACCCGTGAGCGGGTGTTACGTCCCCGGTTGGCGCGTCTGGTTGCCAACTGGCAAATCAGTGAAGACGAACTAGGAGGCGAACCATGAAAACCCTATCGGCAATTGACATCGGCTACAACCTGGTAAAGTGCATGGCTACCAATGGCCGTCAGGCCCACTTCCCGGCGGTGGTGGGCACTGAGCACAAAGCTACCTTTTCCTTGGCTGAGGCCAAACGCCCCGGCCTGGTGATCACCCTGCCTGACGGCCCGATCTGGCACGTGGGCCAGACGGCGCTGCTGGAATCGGACTATAGCGCCGGGCGGCGGGATCCTGAGTGGCTATTCAGCCCGACCTATCATGTCCTGCTGTGCGCTGCCCTGTCTGAGCTCCACAAAGCCACGACCACCACCTCGGTGGTCACCGGTCTTCCCCTGGAGCATTACAACGCCCTCGTAGATCGAGCCCAAGAGGTCTTCGTAGGGGAGCATACGTTTAAGCGCAGTGAGGGCACCTGGCAAACTGTGACTATCGAGAACGTGATGGTGGTAACACAACCTTACGGCTCACTGCTGGACATGGCCTTGACGGATACCGGCCAGGACCGGCGCAACGTTTTCTCCACAGACATGGTGGCCATTGCCGACGTCGGAGGTCGGACGTTGAACCTGCTGGTAACGGACGGCCTCCGTGAGATTGCCCGCTGGACCAAAGGCGATGACATGGGACTGCTAAAAGCCCTGGACGACATCGCGGCTGACATCCACAATGACCACCCGGGCCTCTCGCCCAGGACCCACGAAGTAGCTCAGTGGGTGGCCAGGGGGCACTTTCCCTGTCGGGGGGAAGAGGTGGAGATCGCTCCTTATCTCAAACCCCGCCTGGAACCACTGGTACAGAAAGTCCTGGACCGCATCTCTGAGGTGTGGTCAGAGCCAGAGCGGTACGCGGCTCTCCTTTTGACGGGCGGCGGCTCGGTGGTCCTGGGACCTGCCCTGAAAAGCAGACTGGACGGCGTCTATGCCAACGTGACCATTGCTCAGGATCCACTGTACGCTAACGTGCAGGGCTACCTGAAGCTGGCCCGCTACCTTCGGCTGCATGACAAGCCAGGATGGTGAGCTATGTCAGCGAGAGTTCACTACTCATTTAGACTACATGCTGTCCATGATGCTGACCTAATCCGCTGGCTGGAGCTGCAACCCAACAAATCGGCAGCGGTCAGGGAAGCTTTGATAGCGTATGTAAGGGCCCCAAGTCTGGGGACTATGGCAGCAAAACAAGATGAGATCCTGGCTGCGATCAGGGCGCTTCGCGTCGTTGCTTCTGTAGCAGAGGGACAGGAAAAGGATGCAGAGAGCCCAGCAGCCCCAATCCCAGGGCTGGAGGAGATGCTGCGGGATAAGTTTCACGGTTTGTCACACAAACCCTGAACACTATAGAGCACAAGGAGGGAAAAACATGGAAATGCAGGTGCTACTACGGCGAACGTGTGTAGAGTGTGACGGCCAGGGCTGCCCGAAGTGCAACGGGACGGGTTGGGTTGAGTTCTGGCACAATCTAGAGTGGTTGGTAGCTGAAATCAAGCGGGATGAGCCAATCGTGGTCGCTGTGACCCTTGACCGTCTGGGATTGGATTAAAAGACTGGCTGGTGGTTACGTTCCGTGAGGTGGTAAGCGATGGACAGCATGACCTACATTAGACAAGTGGCAGTGGCCATAGCCGACTATCTGAGCCAGGAGCTGGAGATCAGGCCCAACCGGGATTACCGCGTCTGTGCCATGCAGGATGGGCCCCGGGTGATCACCTTGACCATCCTGGTCAACCCCAGGTACGCCCGGAACATCGTCAGCATGGCCGAGCCCCTGAGCATGGCCGCCGGGCTGGACAAGGGCATGTCGGTCCGGGTCGGTCGCGGCCGGCGGGGCACGCTGGCCCTGGAGGTCCCCAAGCCGCAGGCGCTCTGGTTCAACATCTCGGTCGGCAACCTGCCCCGGCGTCGGGGCCTGTTGGCCCTGGTTGGCCTGGACAACGACCATCGGCCCGCCCGGGTGAACTTCGGCGATCCCCTGACGCCTCATATTTTAGTGGCCGGGGCGACCGGATGCGGCAAGACCAACGCCGCCCGCGTCCTGGTCTACAACCTGGCGATGGGCAACGGTCCAGAAGGGGTGAACTTTATCCTGATTGACACCAAGAAGCGGGGCCGCGGCTGGCAGGACTTTGACCGTCTCCCTCACCTGGCCCATCCGGTGATCACCGATGACGCTACCGCCTTGCGGGCCTTGTCCTGGGCCTGTGCCGAAATAGACCGCCGTTCGGGGAACGGCCAGGGCCGCCCCCACCTCTTCGTAGGCATAGACGAAGCCCAAGACCTCCTGGACAAGCCCGAGTTCATCAGGATCATCAGTGACATTGCGGCCACGGGTAGGGAGTTCGGGGTACACCTGGCTCCTCTGGCCCTGCAAAACCCCACGGCAGACCAACTGGGCGATACCTCGATCAAGCGCAACATGACCACCCGGTTGGTAGGGCGGGTGGACTCACCGACAGCGGCGCACGTCTGCACCGGTCAGAAGGAAAGCGGGGCCGAGGCCCTGTGTGGGGCCGGTGACATGTTGCTGGTAGACCCCTCGGGGAGCCTACGCTTGACGGCAGCTCTGCTGAACTCTAGAGACACTGATCGGCTGCCTCGTCTCGAGACCGTCCACGTCCTGGACCTGGAGGAGTACGAGGACGTGGACCACGTCCTGGACCAGGCCGACAATGAGCGCAAGGCGGCGAGCTGGGACGCACTGGAGACGGTCGTCAGTCTGCTGGCTGCCCACTACGACAAGGGTCGTCCCTGGCTGAAAGAGACGCTGGCGGCCGAGGGCAGAACCCGCCCCGGCAGCGACCGGGCGCGGCGGCTGCTGGCCTGGGGCCGCGAGGTGCACCAACTGCTGAGCCGATATCATCACCGGTTGGCACTGACTGACTGACTGACCGGCTAAAACAGGCCTTTTTTGCCCGTAACGGGGGCCAAAACCAGTCAGCGGTCAGCGGTCAGTGGAGGTCGAGACGTGGCAGACTGTCAGAACTGTAGACGATTGAGCCAGGAAAATCAGGAGCTCAGGCGCAGAATCGCGGAGCTCGAACGGAAGGTCTTCCGGCTATGGCAGACCATCGAGCGCGCGCGCGCCTACGCCCTGGCCATCTACAACCAGGCCCGCCAGGTCCTGAGCCACCACCAGGCCCGGGCCACGTGGGCTTACCACAGAGGCCGGGGAGAGATAGCGGCTGAGCTCTACAACATACTGAACGTGGAGGAGTAACCATGAGTGAGAAAAGGGGTATCCATTGGGGCAATCCGGTTATCATGCTGATCGGACTGACAGCGCTCGCAACGGCGCTGACTATCGGACTGGCGCTCCTGGGGTACGAGACGGGGGCGGCCATCATCGGCACGGCGACGTTCTTCCTGTGGCTAAGCCTCATTGTCGTCACAACCGCTGTGGTGGTCTCTTGGTGGTCCGCCACCCTGATGGAACGCGGGGCACAGATCGCCCTGACCGCCCAGGTATCCGACGACAAGCGCGACATCGCCCAGATCCGGGCCGTGGGCGATCTGGCCAAGATCCTGTGGCATCAAACCCAGCCCGAACGCCTGGCCCTGCCGTTGCCGTCGCAGCAGGCCGACAAATGGCTACCGGACGTGACGGGTTTCGACGTGCCTGACGTGGAGGGAGACGTGTATGAGCCTTGACATCTACTTTTCAGAGGATGTGGCCGCCCGGCTGTTGGCCCTAGCCCAGTCTAACGAGCGGACGTTGCAACTGGCCGCGGACCTGGGGGCTAACCCACGTGGCATTGCCCTGGTGCGTGCTGCCTACCAGGGGGCGCTTTGTGACGTGGGTGTTTCGTTTGGCCTGGCCAGGACAGAGTTAGTGGTGATCATGAAACGGGGTAGCGACCAGACACGCGTGCCTATTTTGGAAACGGAACTGACACAGGGAAAGAGGGAAAAGAGAAATGACAAAGCGAGGGTTGAACCGGCTGTTGACGATCCTAGAGCGGTTACAGGATGATACCGACTTTCTGGAGTTGTGTCACCTGTGGCCCCAACTGACCGCCCACGAAAAGAGCATCGTCGTGGCGGCGATCAAGAAATTAGTAGAGAGCCCAGGCCGCGTGCTTCCCCCCACGAAGGACGAAGGCACAGCAGGCTAGGGCTCCCGGAGAGCATTATATCATAGGAAAAGAGGCAGCACAAATGACCAAAATGCAACTACCCAGTGACCTCAGACAGGCCATGATTGATCAGTCCGGGCCAGTGTGTTCCATATTGGTAGTCAACGGCCTGGCTGCCGTGATTGTTAAATTAGATTCCCAGGACATCGAGAGCTTTCGGGGGCCTTGCCCTGTGTTGTACCGCTATGAACTGGGGCGTTACCCTACGGGGGCGATCATTCGTCTCTACCTGGAGATCAGAGATAAGCCAGGATCGCCATACCGAATGGAAACCTTTCTCAATCCTGGCCAGGGTGCTGACCTGGACTTGCTGACCTTGCTCACAGAGCAAGCAGTACTCGATCTCCACTTCTTTGACCTGGGGGTAGAATACATTTTCTCTAAGCGGCTGCGGCACAGGGAGCTAAACCGACGTGAATTAACCCAACTGGTAGCTATGGCAATGGATTGGTTAGAGACGATTCCCCAGGAGCAACGAGACTGGCAGGCTACCAAAAACAGGTATCAGGCTGATGTACCACTATAGGAGATTTTATCACAAAAGCCCCCCCTCAGCCAGAGGAAGAGCGATACCCGATCTGTCACCGGGCCCCGATCTTCCTCTACGAAGGCTCGTTGTACGTCAGGACCAGATCATCAATGTAACTAAAGCCGTTGTGGCCCGCCTCGGATTTGAGGAAGACGGTGATCCGCGCGTGGGGTCCATCGGGGTTTGGCCATGGGTAGGCGCTGTACTCTGATAGATCATACTCAACATTGTTCACGACGAGCCGCACGTATTTATGCGTGTTGAAATCACCGATTACTTTGGCTGTGTGGAAGCTGGCGTACTGAAAAGGCAGGTTAAGGTCGGTGTCCACCGTGACAAAGTTTCCGTCCTCGATCTGAATCGTCAGATCGCGGTCGCCGACATTGTACCGGCAGTGAAACTGATACTCCCGCACCCCATCATGGTGGACCAGCTTCCAGGAGAGCTGCTCGGTGTGTGCCTCAAGCAGAAAGGAAATCTCGAAGCCGTAGCGGGATAACGCCGGGTACGGACATTTACGGAAGATCTCGGCCTGGCGAGCCCCGTCGAGCCCGCCGACCAGCTTGCAGGAGAAGCCACCGGAACGGCAGGCTTGAGCGCTGATCAGAACCTCGCTCCCCGTCCCATACGCGCCCACCATCCAACGCGAAAGCCCGTGTTCAAAGTCTTCAAGAAAGACGACGTTGCCCTCGCGGTTGTGAGTAACGATAGAATTCAGCCGGGCGACGGCCTCGGCCAGGTCGGACAGACCAAAAACGACTTCGTCAGGGCCGATATTGGACCACTTACGCGCACCGTGTGGCATAGTTCCACCTCCTGAAATATGTAGTGTGCAGTTCATTCTAGCACATCTGTACTAAAAATGCAAAACAGGCGGGCAGGTCTCCTCATAACGGCGTGCGAGGCGCCCGGCGGGCCTGGCCATGGCCACCGACACATACCGGTCAGTCGTCTGGCGAATGGTAAAAGACGGTACGAATCCCATGCTGTCGAGCCAGATCCAGCAAGTCGGGCGACTCCTGGTCATACAGCAATACGAGATAGACCGGCAACCGCCGCCAGGCCTGAAGCTCGGGCGTAGTCCGAAACCGGTCCTTGGCTAACAACAACCGGCTAATACAGCTCAGATCGGGACGGGTGATGGCATCCACCACCAATACGCGGCTCTTCAATACAACAATGGCCTGCACCCAGTGGCGGTTAACACCCGTCATACGTATGTCACCATCTGACAGGGTCTGGGGAGCATTATGGGGTCTGTACGGTCCTAGTCCGACATGGGTCAAGACCAGGCGGGACGGGTACTTTTTTGCTATCCACTGGGCGATGATCCTCGCCTTGCGGTACTTCGGCTTGATACCCATTGGTTTACTCCTCTCTCAGAGATGTCCTGAGAGTATCACTCTCATTTTACCCCTAAAAACCGGGAATGTCCAATGTCACCCGGCCAGTTTTTGCGCTTACCCCGATCAGTCCAGGAGTGAGAAAGAGGGGGAGGCTTATTTAAGGCGGTTAGGACCCACCCCGCTAACCGTACATATCGTACAAGTATCGCTCCCCCAGGAGCTTGGTCTCCCCCTGGGAGCCCCCAGGCAGCCCCTGGCCAGGCCCGGCCACACATTTGGGGGAGTGATCACCATCATGGCGAGGGTCACCAGGGGGGAGGGGGGGAGGTCTGAAAACTCTCCGCACCGCCCCACGCCGCACTGAAAAGTTTCACAGGGGCAGGCCAGGGACAGAGGCCGGGACCACAAGAGAGAAAAGTCACTTTTCTCTCCAGGAAACGTGAGGAAACGGCCAAGGCGCGGTCAACAAACAAATGGCACGCGGTCAACAAACAAATGGTACGCCGTCAACACGAAAAAAGCCCTGTCTGCCACAGGGCTCCAGCCAGGGCGCTTGCAATTTCTGGCGAGCGCGGCTATAATACCCGACAAAGCAAAAAGCCGCCCCCCTCCCCAGGAGGACCGCTTTTGCCGCACGGATCACCCAACGCACCGCGCATAATTTATTCTAGCCTAAAGTGGCGGCCATGTCAAATTTACGGGGTGGGTGCAGCAGGCCAGGGAGAATCAACGTCGGGCTCATTTGTCCAAGCCAGAGAGATGGTCATCGGTGACGGAACGACTATCGGAGCGGCTACGAGTCCGGCTGTATCCTGGCCTGGCCCGTGACCTGGAACACGAAGCGCGGCGACGTGGCCTGCCTAAAGCGGCTGTGGCCAGGGACGCCCTGGGAAAAAGGTCATCGCCTGGGCAGTAAACCATCAGCTCGAACCAGGGACGCCCCAGAGCGCTCCGGCCCCAGGGGGGTTGGGTGCAACCCTTGATGATCATCAGAGATCCCCAACACCCTGTAACCAAAGGGGGAAGATAACCTATGAGTAACCCAACAACCAAAGCCTCCATTGAGGCCTTCGATGAACTCACATCAGCAGAAATGCCCTCTGAGAGCCTCTCTGCTGAAAATCGCACCCAGGAGGGAGCAAAGATGACCAATTCCCTACTAGACGCAGCCTTGTCTTACGCCCAACGGGGCTGGCATGTCCTGTTGCTAAAGCCACAAGACAAGACGCCCCTGACCCGACACGGGGTCAAGGACGCTACAACCAGTGAAGCCAAGATACACCAGTGGTGGACCCGCAATCCCCAGGCCAACATCGGTATCGCCTGCGGACCATCCCGCCTGGTCGTCGTCGACGTGGACGACCGCAAAGGCGGCGGCGAGTCCTGGAAAGCCCTGAAAGAGCAGTACGCCATTGACGACGACACGGTGGTCAGCATCACCGGCGGCGGGGGCCTCCACTACCTGTTTGCTGCCCCTGACGGGGTGACCATCGGCAATTCAGCCGGGAAGCTGGGCCCGGGCCTGGATGTCCGGGGCCAGGGAGGCTACATCGTCGCTCCCCCGTCCAGCCACCCCGAAACAGGTCGGGCCTACGCCTGGGAAGTGAACGCCCACCCCGATGACCGTGACCCGGCCCCACTGCCAGCCCCCTTGATCAAGCTGCTGGCTGAAGATGGGGAGCAAGCTACAGCTCGGGCGCCTGCCATTCCACCTGTACGAATCCCCAATGGACAACGGAACAACACCCTGTTCCGCTACGCCTGTCGGTTACGCGGCGATGGCCTGTCGGAAAATGAGCTCCTGTCCGCCCTGGAGGCTCTCAATAACCGCTGCGAGCCCCCGTTGACCTCCAATGAGCTGCGCAAGATAGCCAGCAGTGCCTCACGCTACCCGGTCACTTCAGCACCCCCCAGGGCCAGACCCCTCGGCCAACGCCCCTCTGAAAAGGAAGCCAAGGCCATCGTAGCCCTGGCTCCCTCCAGGTCACCTGATCCCGGCCTACGCCAGGCTATCAAGGATGCCCTGCTAAGGAAAAAAGACGGCAAGAGCGTACCGGCCATGCTACGGCGGGAAAAAGCCGGTCAACTCCTGCTAGCCTGGCTTGGCGATCATGGCGGGTTCACCCGCAGTCGGTTCGACGACCTCTTCTACTTCTACCAAGACGGGCGGCGGCTATTCAACTTGAACACCATCCACTGGAAAGCCTGGCTCTACTGCCTGACCGGCGCCAACCCAGCCGGGCCGGATTACCCTTATCTGGAGGTAGACTGTCAGGTTATTGCCCTGTCTGCACCAGCGCGGGACATTGTACGCCTGGCTGCTTGGGATGGCGTTGACGAGGTGTTACGAGTCAGCCGTTTCGACGGCACGGTCTACGTCCTGGATGGGGAGACGATCACCAAGGAGCCCAACGGCTATCACGTCCTGTTCGACGATGACCCCCTATGGCTGCCCTACCAACCCATCTGGGATGAACCTGGACCCTTGAACTGGCTGAGTGAGTTCCCCAATTGGGACGGCGATGGTGAGACGTTAGGTCTGGGGTTCCGTACCTGGGTGCTATCCCTGTTCCTCACCGAGCTCTGCCCGGCCGATAAGCCCCTGCTGGGCACCGTGGGGGAAAAGGACAGCGGCAAGACAACCCTCCTACGGCTGACCTTGCAGCTCCTCTTTGGGCCTCTGGCCCAGGTGGAGATCGTGCCCAACAAGCCCGACGCGTTCGACGCGGCCATAGCCGCCAGTCACTGGTTGATCTACGACAACCTGGACGAATTCACCCCGTGGCTGCGGGACAAGCTGGCCTGCCTGAGCACCGGCGGCCGGATCGCCTACCGCAAATACTACACCAGCAAGGAGGTAGGCTACATTGACCCCCGTTGCTGGTTCGCCTTCACCTCCAGGACCCCGGAGACCCTGCGCCGCGACGACCTGGCCGACCGGCTGTTGCTGCTGCCGGTCAAGCGCATCCAGGAGACCGACCGGACAGGCAATCTGGATCTGACTGACCAGGTTACAACGATGCGGGACTACTGGTGGGGAGAGGTGCTGACCATACTCAACCAGGCGGTGGCCAGCATCCGCCAGGGGCAGCTTTCCACCCACCCCAGAATGCGCCTGGCTGACTGGGAACGCCTGGGACGTCTCCTGGCCCACAACGAAGGCCACGAGCCACTGTGGGACAGATTCTGTAAAGATATGCTGGCCCGCCAGCAGGATTTCCTGCTCGAAGACAACCCGATCGTGGAGGCCCTGGACATCTGGATGGAAGACCCACGCAATCATGGGCGGGAG
>Ga0315310_10001642_pt1 | contig 14188 bp, 16 predicted proteins | sample TDP5_MG_FD_203630 | JGI IMG/M metagenome (GOLD analysis project Ga0315310, IMG submission 203630) | Freshwater sediment microbial communities from Lake Towuti, South Sulawesi, Indonesia - TDP5 | ecosystem: Environmental > Aquatic > Freshwater > Lake > Sediment | place: Indonesia: South Sulawesi... | reverse complement strand
GAATCTCTTCAGGCTGCAACGTGGCTGCAGCGGTGAAGATAGCCAAACGCCATCCAGAAATGAAGACGATCGTAACAATGGTCAACGATACTGGACAGAGATATCTGTCAACCGAACTCTGCGGAGAAATAAAAGAGGTGGAAATTCCGGAACGTGAACACCCTCTTGATGAACACACCATCCGTGAATTAGACAAATATCAAGCCACCTGGGAGATCATAGAATAAAAAATCATCCCATTTTTAACGAACAGTTCTTTTTTTCTTTTCAAGGCTGAAATAGCTGTGCACGACTGGATTTACATAGTTTAAGAAAGTTCTTTATTATTTTTTTACCTAATTCACCAGAGGCCTCAGGGTGAAACTGAACTCCGTAAATATCCTTTTCCCTGTGTTTAATTGCTTCAACATCGTAACTCCTTGATTTTGCTAGAAGGATAAAATTATTTGGCAAAGTGATTCCTTCACAATGGTCTTCCTTTAGAGAAAGAAAGGTGTCTAAGCCATCAAATAGTTCGTCTCTTTCAATAACTTCGATGATTTCATGGGTTCTACACTCAGGCCCTCTAAATACTTTGGCACCATATAACAGTCCAATAATTTGATGGCCAAAGCAGATACCTAAAATTGGATAATTAATACGGCGAATGAATTTAAATAGATCTAAAAATGCAGAACGGTTTATCTCAGTTAATAAAATTGGGGCACCCGATATAATAATTCCGTTATAATTAACAAAATCAATATTTCTAATTTCGTCTAATCGAACTATTTGCGACTCAAAATGGTCTTTTGAAACTATTCTCGCAATTAAATCTACTTTTTCCCTACCACAATTAATAATTAATATCATCAAGATCACGGAGTGGTCTTCGGCCCTTCAAGTGCGGTAGACTATCCGATGGAGTTCAGAGCCTCACTTCCTTTGCCATAGTTAGAGAGAGAACCGCCATTTTGGCATAGAAGTTGTTCTCCGCCTGTTCGTATATAACCGAATTTGGTCCGTCCATGACCTCGTCGGTGGCCTCCTCATCCCTAAAAACGGGGAGGACATGTGTGACAATCGCTGGTTTACCCATTAGATCATTAACATGTTTCTGCTCTAACCTCCAGTCCCTGTAGTTGCTGTGTATCTTGACCTCTTTATCCGCGCCGAAGGCAGTCACACCGATCTTGAGTAGCTCAGGGGTAACCCAACTCCTCGGGAACACAACGTTTGCACCCTTGAGCGCTTCTTTGAAATCGTGGCTTATCTCGAAGCTGCCACCGCTCTCTTTGGCGTTTGTTTTTGCCGCCTCGACGATCTTCGGATCGATGTCGAATCCCGGAGGGTGAGCAAGAACTACATCCATGCCAAACCTCGTTGTAATGAGCGCCTCCGCCTGTATGCTGCACCTTCCCCTCAGCCTGCTGGAGTAGGCCCACATGATCACGTACTTCTTCCCCTCGACACTTCCCAGTTTATTCTTCACAGTTGCAATATCTCCTATGCCTTGCGTGGGGTGATAAGTGCAACATGCCAGATTAATCACTGGAACTTTTGCAGTTTCGGCAAACTGCTCAACGACTCTTCGCCCCTCGCCGTAGATGAAGTCGATACTATAGTCCAGTATCCTTAACCCGATTCCGTCTCCGTATATGTCATACATCTTGGCGACGTCCTTCACAGCTTCTCCCGCTCTTACCCTGGTGGTTGTAACGTCTATATAGGGAGCATGTCCTCCAAGGAGTTCCATCCCTGCCTCGAAGGCTCCCCTTGTCCGGGTGGAAGGGGCATAGAATATCATGAAAAAATTCTTTCTATCTAGGATCTTCGGTGGACGCTTCCCTCTTCTAATTATCTTCTTAAACTTTTCAGTAAGCTCTATCGCCCTTATGAGCTCATCAATGCTCCAATCTTGGGTTGTGATCAGATCCCTTCCGTAGAGTTCCATATCCATCATCGCTTTACTTATTCCACCGAAAACTTATTAAAACTTACCGAAAAAAGTTATACGGGGTGAAATCTATGCCAGAATTTAGTCTAGTAAGAGACTCAGTGGCGGTAATCCTGCTAGTGATCGGTCTAATAGCCCTCTGGATCGCCCTAAAAACAAAGAAGTAAGGAGATGCCGTATGTCAGAAGAAGTCGTGAAGCCATACTCTGCGAGGTTATCTCTGTTTGCAGCTTGGGTTGGACTCTGCATAGTTGTAGGTACCTACGGTAGCCTCTCTCTCCCAATCGGCGGGTACGTATCAGGCTTCTGGCCAGCCATGGCTCTTCAGGCCATTGGTGGTCTTTGGTTCGGTGGATGGGGATTTGCTTCAGCATTCCTCTTCCCACTCGTCTCAGATGTGCTCGGCGAAGCTTTGCCCTTCTACGTGGCTGTTGCCTTGATTCCCGCGAACATCGTCCAAGGCGGTTTGACGGTCGTCACGTTCCGGGCATTAAAGGCAGACATGAGACTGAAAAGCGCGAAAGACTGGGCCTTATGGCTCGTCGTTGGATGCGTGTTATCCAACGCGATCGGAGCGTGGCTGGGAACAACAGCGTTCGTCTTGACTGGATTAATAACATGGGAAGCACAGCCTCTGTTCTTCACAGGCTGGTTCATTGGAAACACGTGGCCGGCCATAATCTTCGGCTCGCTGATCCTGAAGGCGGTCACACCGTTCGTTCAGAGAAGCAGGCTATACGTGGAAGCGCCCGACTGGTGGTAGAGCTTTGGAAGAAGTTCCGATGCAACGTACCTTTCTCTCCTACATACCAGTGGACTCGATATTCATGAAAGTGAGCGCCTCGACAAAACTCTCCTTCTTTTTTTTATTCAACTTCTACCCCTTCTTCATAAGTAACCCGCTTTTAAACTTCCTTTCGGGTATTATCGCTTTCCTCCTCACCCTAAGGGCTAGGGTCAACTTAAGGACAATCTCCAAGTACTACAAGCTGTTCTTGACACTAGCCTTTATCATATTCGTTTCCTCAGCTTTCTTCGGCGAATCTCTCGCTGGCCCATCGCGTGAGGTCATCGTTCGCCTGGGGCCAATAAACGTTTACAAGGGAGCTATGGCCTTCGGGCTCGAGGCTTACTCAAGGGTCTTCGCCCTTGTCTGTGGCATGCTCTTCTGGCTTGCCATAACTACCGGAACGGAACTCTTCGCAGCCCTCGAGAAGCTCCGAATAGGCTACAATTTGAGGATAAGCATAGTGATGATTTTCAGGTACTTCAGCGTTTTCGACGGCGATTACCACGTGATCCGTGAAGCAGAGAAGTCTCGGGCACTAGACTTAAGCACTATTCCGATATACAAACGCCCTTTACACTTCGCGTATTATCTGGTGCCGTTGGTCATGCTCGTCATAAAGAGGGCGCTGGAGACCGGTGCCGCGATGGAATCAAGGGCGTTTAAGGGCACCAAACTATACAAAGGAATGATATCCAAGGGGAAGGAAACATACCTCACCAAGAAATATTATCGGCTGGAAAGAGTGGATGTGCTTGCAATAATTTCGATGATAGCTATCTTGGCCGTGATTTTAGTTGGTCGATTCTACTTCGGTTGGGCTTGGTTTATGAATCCCTTCTATTAATGAATCACATATAAGAGGTCGAGGCATATGCCAAGAGAAGTCGTCGTGGAGGATCTATGGTGGAGATACGCTGGGGGCGACTGGATACTCAAGGGCATAAACTTCACGGTAGACGAGGGAGAGTTCCTAGTCGTGGTTGGACCCAATGACTCCGGAAAGACCACCCTTGCGAGAAGCCTGAACGGGTTGATACCTCACAGCGTTAGGGGCGATTTCAAGGGAAGGGTCCTGGTTTCAGACATGGATACACTAAAGCAAGGAATAGGAGGGGTCTCCACAAAGGTTGGCATGGTCTTCGACGACCCGGAGGCCCAGTTCATACTAACAAAGGTGGAGGACGAGGTGGCCTTCGGCCCAATGAACTTGGGTCTATCACCCGAGGAGACCGAGAAAAGGATCATGTGGGCCCTTCAGGTCACAAGACTGGAGGGACAAATATTCAAGGAACCGGCTGACCTTTCAGGAGGACAGAAACAGAGGGCTGCAATATCCGCTACCCTGGCCATGAGGCCAGAAATTCTAGTTCTCGACGAACCAACATCAATGCTTGATCCTATAGGAAAGGCAGAGGTGATGTCCGTTCTGAGGGACCTGAAGGAGAAGCAGGACATCACGATAATCGTGTTCGAACATCACCTCGACGAACTCGTGGAAATGGCCGACAGGTTCATGCTCCTTTACAAAGGCGAGATACTCAGGGAAGACAAGACACGTGATTTCTTCTCAGATCCATCTTTCTTATACGAGAAGGGCGTTAGAGTTCCAGAAGTCTGCCTAATATCTGAAAAGTTGGAACGTGACGGGATATTCGATAAAGTCTATCTAACTTTGAGCCAAGCAAGTCGGTCCCTATCGAAACACCTGAAGGAGAGACCATCGATCGCCCCAGCCGAAAAAGAAGCGAGAGAATTCGAGACGCTCGGAGACGAGATAATAAGGGTGGAGGGGCTTCATTACAGGTACCCTGACGGGACCATCGCTCTGAGAGGCATAGACCTTACAATTCGCCGAGGAGAATTTATTGCCTTCATAGGTCAGAACGGTTCAGGAAAAACCACTCTGTCTAAAACTTTAAATGGATTGTTGAGGCCCACCAAGGGGAGGGTCTCGGTATTTGGTATGGACACCACCAAGGTTTCCACCGTGGAGCTAGCGCAGAGAGTTGGATACACGTTTCAAAACCCAGACCACCAGCTCTTCAAGGGGAGCGTGAAGGAGGAACTGGAATTTGGATTGGATAACCTCTCAAGAATTGGTAAGTTAGATCCCACCGAAAAAAAGGGCAGAATTAGCGAAGCCATGAAAACCGCCGGAATATCGGAGGGATTGCTGGAAGAACATCCATACATGCTTTCGAAAGGCCTCAGACAAAGGGTCGCCATAGCTTCCATCATCGCTATGAAGCCGGACGTCCTCATAATCGATGAGCCTACCACCGGACAGGATATGTCGCAGTCTATAGAAGTCATGAGATTCTTAGACGGGCTAAACAAGTTGGGCCACACCCTCATAGTCGTCACTCATGAAATGTGGGTCGTTGCAAATTGGACTAAGAGGACGGTGGCAATGCTGAACGGCGAAATCTTGCTAGATGGTCCCACCAGGGAGGTTTTCTCCCGACCCGATGAACTGATGAAGACCTTCGTTCAACCGCCTCAGATAGCTCGCCTAGCACAAGACCTGAAAAACTACGGCTATCCACCCGTCGTCGTCACGGTCGATGAATTCTACGAGTCAACAAAGGAACTATTGCGGTGACAATGAAGAAGGCCTCTAAATCTTAACTTATGATTCGGGCTTCTTGACGACTTTGGAGTTTTGATGGCTTCTCTCCTTAATCCCGCCTCATTTTCGGGGGATACGAGTATAATCCCCTTTTGCTTATGGTTAGTCCCATAAATGATAGGGCCTCGGCGAGCTTTACCCCCGCTTTAACAGGATCGATAACAGGAATACCTAGCTCCTTTTGGAGTTTCAAGTCAAAACCTGTAAGGCCGGCACATCCCAAGATAATTGTCTCCGCACCGTCCTGAATCGCTCTCTTCCCCGCCTCCGTCAATTTTTTCGTGGTCTCTTCTGGCTTAGCCTCAAGGTCGAGGACGGGCATTTCCACTGATCTTATAGATGAGAGCCTGTCCTTAAATCCATGTCTCAGAACCAGGTTCTCCATCATCGAAACAGACTTGTCGAGCGCCACCAATATCGAGAATTTCTGCCCCAGAATGGTTGCCATCACCATGGATGCCTCTGCTATGCCCACTACGGGCACCTTCAGAATCTCCTTCATGGCGTACAATCCCGGATCGCCGTAGCAAGCGAGAACGACGGCGTCTATCCTTTCTTGCATGCTTTCAATGATATTGAGGGATTCCATGGTGGCGATGCTTTCTTCGTAGTAGGATTCAAGGGATTCCGGCCCTTTCTTTGGGCAAGTAACGATCAGCTCTGTCCCGGGGTTTTTCACCATCTCTGCGGTCTTTCTTATCTCCTCCGTCATTCGCTTTGAGGTGTTCGGGTTTATGACTAGAATTTTCATACCATTCACTCTACCCTTTCAAATAGCGAGGTAGGAACTCGCCGAATCCCGGCTTCCCGTAAAGCTCCCCCTCCATGGAGACGACCTGACCTCTAACCATAGTCATTTCTACCGATCCCCTAACCCTCAACCCCTCGAACGGCGTCCAATCAGACCTCTGATGCAGTACGTCTGATCTTACCTCCCATTCCTTCTCAACATCAACCGCTACCAGGTCAGCGTCAGCGCCTATTCTTATCACTCCCTTCTTAGGATACAAGCCAAATCTCCTAGCGGGATTCTCGCTCATAACCCTAGATATATCAGCCAAACTCAACCTTCCTCTGCTAAATCCTTCGCTTATCAGTATGACGAACATCGTTTCTATGCCCGGTAGGCCTGCCGGGACATCCCATATGTCATCCCAACCTTTCTCCCTTTGTTCTCTGAAGGTTGGATAGTGGTCGCTCGCAATCATGTCCACGGTTCCATCCTTTAACCCCCGCCATAAAGCTTCCCGGTCTTCAGCGTCCCTTATCGGCGGGTTCATCTTCAAGTACGGCCCTAGTCTCTCCGCATCCTTCTTTGTATAAACCAGATAATGCGGACAGGTTTCAGCCGATATATCTATACTACGTCTTTTCCCCTCTTCCACAACTTCCTTTCCCCAGGCCGTGCTCATATGCACTATATGGAGTTTCGAATTAGTCCGGTTCGCGAAGATGGATATCCTAGATATGGCTTCCTCCTCTGCTATGTTGGGTCTTGATTCATGATGGGCCGCTGGATCCTTTCTTCCTTGACGCCTGAGCTTTTCCGTCTCATTTTCTACGATACTCTCATTTTCAGAGTGAAGTAATAGGATTCCTCTATTCCTGAGCTGGTCAAGCAAAGACAGCAGAGTAAAGTCCTCGGCAAAATACGGAGCGCAGGTAAAAGCCTTGAAAGAACAAATACCCATGGAGATCAGCGCATCTATATTCTTGAGATCATCCAATGCCCTAACATTGCCGGAATGAAGCCCAAAGTCGATGTAGCTCTTCTTCTTTCCCTCTCCTAATTTGAACTCCATCCTTTCCTTGGATAGGCAAGCAGTCCACGTGGGCATCTCAACTATTGCCGTAAGGCCGCCCATGGCTGCCGCTAGTGTGGCCGACTCAAAGTCCTCCCGGTCTCCCAAGAACTCTCGGTCAAAGATGTGAGGGTGAACATCTATCCCGCCCGCCATGACGATCCTGCCTTTCAACTTTATCTTCTCATCCGCTGGAGGGAGGCCGGGACCCTTCGAAATGCCAACTATCTTTCCCTTGTTGATGGCTAATCCCGCCTCTATCACCTCCCCGTTCATCAATACCTTACAATCTGATATCACTATATCGACGACCATAATAGAAACCCCGTCTATTGAGATGAAAATTGTTATTTAAAGCCTCTTAGTAATGAAGGAGAAAAATTCCGTCTACATAGTTTTGCATTTGCCCCTTCGAATTTACATGAAAAAGGTTAGAGGCTACTAGCGACCTCCCATCACGAGCGTCAAGATCGCGTTCTGGGCGTGGAGCCTGTTCTCCGCCTCGTCAAACACCACAGAATGGGGTCCGTCAATAACCTCGTCCGTTACCTCCATTCCTCTGTCAGCTGGCAGGCAGTGCATGTAGATCACGTCTCTTGCGCAGAGATCAAGCTTCTCGGTTGTAACGATCCAGTCCTTGTGCTTGTTCATCAGCTCTAGCATTCCCTCCTCGTTCACCTTGGGCACCTTTGGGGGCATGAACTCGAGGGACCCCCAGGACTTCGGGTAAACCACATCCGCTCCTTCAAAGGCTTTGTCCATGCTGTAGCTTATCTCGAAGCTTCCCCCGCTCTCATCAGCGTTCTTCCTCGCCCACCCTATGATCTCTGGATCAAGCTCCAGGCCTCTGGGATATGCCAGAACCACGTCCGCTCCGAACCTTGTGAAGTTCAGAACGCAGCTCTGTGGAACCGCCACGGGCTTTATCCCGCCGGAGTGAGCCCAGCTCACGACCACCTTCTTTCCCTTGAGAGACCCTAGCTTCTCTTTTATCGTGAGCACATCCGCCATAGCTTGACACGGGTGGAACATGTCGCATTCCATGTTTACCACCGGGATGTCAGCCCATCTTGCGAACTCTCTTATGATCTGGTTGCCCTTTCCATAAATCCAGTTTACAGATTCTCCATAGATTCTGATCGATATGGCATCGCCGAACCTACTCAGCACTCTGGCCACGTCGGATATTCTCTCCGTCACGTATGGAATCTCATCTCCTGCAAGGGCCGGTCTATACACAGCCGTCGGGGTGAGGTATATCCCCTGCCCACCCAGCTGAAAGATTCCAGTCTGGAAGCTGTTCCTAGTCCTCAGAGACGGGTTGTAAAAAAGCATGTACAGGGTCTTCCCCTCAAGCAGCCTGTGCGGAACCTTTTTCTTCTGCTTTTCCTTCAGTTCCGTAGCCAGTTCCAAAGTTCTATCTAATTCTTCTCTACTCCATTCCTGCGTCGTGATGAAGTCCCTACCCTTCAGACTTTTCGACATTTAAACCACCTCCATGCACGTTTAAGTCGTTCATAATCTCTATTTTAATCTTTCTCTCGGTTCTCGACGATCTAATCAAAGGACTTTTCGCCGTTGATGACTCGTGATGATTACTCACCGGCTTCCAAATGCAGAAAAATACTTAGCATAAACCTTTATAGTTAAAAGAGTTCGCTTATGAACAATTATTAGGTGAAGATGAAGTGTCCTTCATTACGAAAATGATGTGCGCTCGCTGTGGAACAGAATATTCACCCGATGAAAAAGTCTGTATGTGTCTAAAGAAGGATGATGGACGCCTCGATATTTATTACAATTATTCGGAGCTAGCCGAAAAGGTAAACAAGAAAATGCTAATCAAACGAGCTCCAAGCGTATGGAAGTATCATGAGTTTCTTCCCGTTAAGAGCAAGAGGAACATCGTCACCCTGGGTGAGGGTGGAACCCCACTCTTAAAAACGAGTAATCTCGCTAGAGAAGTCGGCTTAAAAAACCTTTATTTAAAGGATGAAACGAGAAATCAGACCGGATCGTTTAAGGATCGTTCAATGACGGTTGGTGTGTCAAAGGCTCTCGAATTCGGCGCTAAAACTGCGGCAATAGCCTCCAGTGGAAATGCCGCGGCATCGTTAGCTGCTTATTCCGCAAAGGCTGGATTGAGATGCCTCGCCTTCGTTTTGGAGTTTGCATCCTTTGCTAAAATCGCTCAAATTCATCTCTATGGGGCTAATGTTATAAAGGTGAGGACAATTGAGGAGGGCAAGGATCCCACCGTTCAAATGTTACGCATGGTTGTTGAAAAATATGGATGGTATCCCTGCCCCAGTTTTGGGCTCTTCAACCCATACCAAGTTGAGGGCCCTAAAACGATGTCCTATGAAATTATCGAACAGTTGAATTGGAACTTACCAGACTGGATTGCCATTCCAGTAGGCTCAGCCTGCCTCCTCACTGGGGTTTGGAAAGGGTTCACAGACTTTTACAAGATTGACTTTACCGATTCTATACCAAAATTGGCTGCCATACAATCGACTGGCTGCGCCCCACTCGTAAGGGCTTTTAAGGAGGGAAAAGGACCATTTGAAATCGAGCCGTGGAGGCAGCCTCATACCATTGCTGGGGGGCTAGCGGATGTTCTTCCGTGGGATGGGGATGCTGCTTTAGTTGCCTTAAGGAACAGAGGAACGGCCGAAGCAGTTTCTGATGAAGAGATACTTATGGCTCAGAGACTTCTCGCCTCCACTGAAGGCATATTTGCCGAGCCATCTGGGGTCGCCTCACTCGCTGGATTAATCAAGCTTCTTGAAGAGGGCATCGTAGGGAGAGACGAAACTGTAGTTGTATTGATTACCGGAAGCGGATTGAAGGATCCAGAGGCGGTGATGAAAACATTTAAAGAGGCACCTACGATGACTAAACCTAGCATTAAGGAATTTGAAAAATTACGGAATTAACCTTTACTAATACCATCCGGCAAAAGTTTTTAAGATGCGTTATATAAGGTCTTTCTTTCCCACAGAAGAGTGGGTAATATAGGTAAGACTATTGTGGTTGCTTTAGGTGGCAATGCCATTAAGAAAGCTGAGGAAAAGGGAACAGCAGAGGAGCAGTTCCGAAACGTGAGGGAAACCTGCAGACAAATTTTAGAGATCATAAAGAGGGGTCGTAGGGTGGTGATAACACATGGAAATGGGCCCCAAGCTGGTAATGTGCTGATACAACAGGAAGAGGGGAGCAAACTCGTCCTCCCTCAGTCTTTAGATATGGTTGGAGCGATGACGCAAGGTCAGATAGGCTATATAGGGTGGAGGAGTTCCCGTAATGATGCGAGAGAACGGAAAGTTAGAAGGGGTAGAGGCAGTGATAGACAAAGATTTGGCAGGAGAAAGACTGGCTGAAGTTGTTGGTGCGGACATATTTTTAATTCTCACAGACGTTGAAAAGGTGAAGCTGAACTATGGAAAACCAGATGAGAAGGACCTAAACAAAATGACGTTGGCAGAAGCAAAGGAGTACCTCAACGAGGGACACTTTCTTCCGGGAAGCATGGGACCAAAAGTTATGGCATGCATAAGATTCCTAGAGTTCGGCGGAAAAAAAGCCATACGTCCATAGAAATGGCCTTACTGGAATCAGCATGTTTCATCAAAGAGTAATGTAGAGTTGGAGAGTTATAGGCCAAAGTGGAAAATGCGCTAGTTTTGCCCCGCCCAAGGCTTAGACACCGGGTTCCAAAAATTCCTCCAAACACCTTTTCTGGAGTGTCGCATAGAAAAACGATACGTTGAAACGTTAGGAGGATCCTTTTACTTGTTTGAGGAGTGAGTATGGGTATCCATGTGAAAGTCAGGCTCTTGGGGGTTTTCCGTGGGCTCTCTGGGAGAGGTCAGCTCCCTATAGAGTTGGAGAAGCCGGCAGTTTTAAGAGAAGTGGTCCAGAAGCTTGTTGAATCTTTTCCACCCGAATTTAATCGAGTGCTAATCGACCCAGAGCTCAATGACCCACGGCCCAACGCCCTCATTCTTGTGAACGGAAAGGAGGTCGGCGTTTTAGAGGGTCTCGAAACTGAAGTTAAGGAGGGTGATGAAATCGTTCTCATCCCTGTATCACATGGTGGTTAACCTGTCGGCGTTTAGCCGGCTCACATCATCTTAAATTTTAAGTTTTTGAGGATTGTCCCACTTACCTCTTTGCGCATGTACGCCTGTTTTAAGCTTCCTTTAGCTATTCGGCTTTATTTGGGGCGGGGGGCGCTCGATTGCAAGGACCTCGTCGCCATCGAGGCTGTCGTCATGAAGCTTCTGGTGAGGAACGGGGTGAAGCCCAAGGGCGACATCATATTTGCTGCGACCTCCGATGAAGAAAGGAGCGGGGGTGAAGTGGCTGGTCGAGAATCATCTTGAGAAGATCAGGGCAGATTACGTGATCAACGAGGGCGGCGGATTTTCCTTTCCAATGAAGAGTAAATATGTTTTTACGGTTCAGACGGCGGAGAAGGAAGTTATGTGGATGAAGATTAGGGCCGGCGGTAGCCCGGGGTATGGTTCTATACTCGGGGTGGCTGATAACGCTGTCTTGCGCATGGCTGAGGTGGCTCGCGGCTCGGGACACACCGGTCAAAGATCGAAGTCGTGCCCGTAGTGAGACAGTTCATTAGCGACCTCTCTAGGGAGAGGGGTGCGCCATTGCGTCTCCTCTCAAGTTTGTTGACCAAACCGCTTATGGCTGACAAAATACTGGATCAGATGGCGAAGAGGGAAAGAGGCATAGCTGAGCTGCTGAGAGCCATGCTGAGAACAACCATTGCTCCAACCATGATTCATGGTAGCGTCAAGGAGAACACTATACCCCCTGAGTGCGAGGCCGTTTTCGACTGCCGTATCTTGCCGGGTCAAACGAAGGAAATGCTCCTACGCGAAGTGAAGGGCGTCTTGAAGGATGTCACCAAGCTAGAGTTCGAGTTTATGGAGGCGAGTGAGCCCATGGAGTCGCCGCTAGAAACGCCTCTGTTTAATCAGATTCAGGAAACGTTGAGGGAGTTTGTGCCCACCTGCTCTGTGACTCCCTTCATGATGACGGGTGGCACCGATTCCATATTCCTAAGACGCGTGGGCTCTGTCTGCTGTGGGTTCCAACCCATGAAAACCGACCTACCATGGACGAGTTTCTGAAAATGGCCCACGGCATCGATGAACGCATATCCATAAAAAATCTTGTCTTTGGCGTCAGCGTCCTCTACCAAGTAGTTAACCAGTTCACAACATAGCACCGCGATGCCGAAAGGAGGAGCGTTTCAACATTTAAGGCTTCATAGCCATAGCTCTTGGAAAGCCTCACGCACAAAAAGACGGTGATACTATTCTAAAAGGCGAGCGGACGGACGGCATTAAAAAGTAGGTGGATGTTTCCTATACTACAGCCTCTGGTGACACCCCCGCAATCCCCTCTTTTAATTTCTAAGTGAACTTATGGTTAGATTTTGGTTCACTGAGCCGAGTGAAGTTATATAAACTAGCCATAAACCTATGTTTTAAACCTAAAGATTGGGGATCATGTATGAGCTTGCCTAAGTATGGGTTAGTTGCCACTTAATCATTAAATATGAGCCCCTCACTTGTAAATATTAATGAGGGATCTTGATGACTGCCATAATTGAGGTGGATCCTGAGATCTTGGGAGGGAAGCCGGTGATCAAGGGCACCAGGGTTCCCGTGGACTTAGTGCTGGAACTCGTCGAACTTGGATATTCGATCGATCGCATCATTGAGGAGTATCCAAACCTATCTAAGGATGTTGTAACTGAGGTGTTGAAGCTTGCAAAAAAGATGCATGAGGCTGTCAGCTACGATAAGGTAAGGATGCTAATTGAGGCTGGAAGGTGAGTGCAGGTTTCCTTCTAGATGAGAGTGCCCCCACCTCCGTCCTAAAGGTTTTAAAGAAAAGAGGCTTTGAAGCCATAAGGCTCATCGACATCGGGTTAGTTAGACTTAAAAACAGCGAGGTTGCTGAACTGTCCATACGAGAAAACAAAATTATCGTCACCTTGGACTCTGACTTTTTGAGGCTAAGGAAGAGTCTTTTAAGAGAGGTGAAAGTTATCTTCATAGATGTACACCCAAGAGACCCCCTCATGATCGCCCATTTAGTCGACGAACACGTAAATGAATGCATAAAGACCCTAAAACGAAAAAATGTTGTCACATTAACCAAGGAAGGCGTTATAACCTAATCCAAACCTTGACCATTTCACTGAGACAGATGGCGTCCAAATCCTTAGGAAAAGAAAGTAGTTAGGATCTACGAAAGTAGGTGGATGTTTCCTATCCTAACGTTTTCAAGATGCTTCTTGGCAACGTCATAGCATTGGTAGGCTAGGTCCCGGCTGGTTGTGGGCAAGTCGGTCATCACGTATTGGGGATAGAAGGCCAGCAGGGTGTAGGGGATTCGAGGATCCACCTCTGCGATGAAGCTCGTAAGGTTGCGAACTTCCTCTACGTCTACGTACCCTGGGATGAGGAGGGTGCTGGCGGTTAAGATCGGCAGGTCGGAGCGCTCCTTGAAGAACTTCTCGCCGATCATTTTGAAGTTTTCAAGGGTTGGCTTGTTGGGAACTCCGCAGAGGGCTATGTTTAGGTTTTCGTCCCACGTTTTTAGGTCAAACTTGACGTTTCCTCCGCTGGTGGAGGAAAGCTCAGCCGCCTCTAGCGCAAGTTTCTCCTTCCAGTATCCGTTGGTTTCCCAGCAAACTCTGAAGATGCGCCCCTCACTCCTAGCCTTCTCCAACGCCGTTTGACTCGCCTTAAGGGCGTGGGGCATCTGCACCGAAGGGTCTCCACCAAAATAGCATACGCATGAGACGTGATCATCCACCTTGGCGGCCAAGCTCTCCGCGCTCATCACTGGACCAAGCTTAGCCGCGAGGCTTCGATAGTGCCAGTTCTGGCAAAAGAGACAGTCGTAACTGCAAGCGCCGTAAAACACGGCGAGGTTCGCGTATCCGGTTTCTGCACCGCGCTTATAAGCGTATTTTGGGTAGCCCGCGCCCG
>Ga0315310_10001641_pt1 | contig 14189 bp, 10 predicted proteins | sample TDP5_MG_FD_203630 | JGI IMG/M metagenome (GOLD analysis project Ga0315310, IMG submission 203630) | Freshwater sediment microbial communities from Lake Towuti, South Sulawesi, Indonesia - TDP5 | ecosystem: Environmental > Aquatic > Freshwater > Lake > Sediment | place: Indonesia: South Sulawesi... | reverse complement strand
ACCAGGCCCGCCAGTGGCCGAGCGGCTGAACCACAAGACCTGTAATCACCTCTTCATCCCGCTCTTACCGACTGAAACAAAGTGAGGGAACTGCTGACTTACCTCATTTCGGCATCAGTGGATGTTAAGCTGGAAAAGGGAACAATTTTCTTTTTGGCTGAAACGAGTCAAGAGGAAATTCAGAGACTAAGGGTTGATTTTTGACAGGATTTGGTTTTTTTTGGAAAGGCGGGAGTAGCTCAGTTGGTAGAGCATCAGCCTTCCAAGCTGAGGGTCGCGGGTTCGATCCCCGTTTCCCGCTCCATTCTCTAACTCATATGCTCTTTAGCTTTTACATAATCCGGGTAGCCTGTCGTTTTCGAGTGGCAGGTTTTTTTCTATTTTGTGCCCACGTAGCTCAGTTGGTGGAGCACTTCCTTGGTAAGGAAGAGGTCATCGGTTCAAGTCCGATCGTGGGCTCCAAAGGAAAGATTTTTGAAAGATAAGGAGGGTTTGAGCCATGTCGAAGCCGAAGTTTGAGAGGACGAAGCCGCATGTGAATGTGGGGACGATTGGGCATGTGGATCATGGGAAGACGACGTTGACCTCAGCGATAACGAAGATATTGGCCAAGAAGGGGTTGGCGCAGTATATGGCGTTTGATCAGATAGACAAGGCGCCGGAGGAGAAGGAGCGGGGGTTGACGATAGCGATTGCGCATGTGGAGTATGAGACGGTGAGGCGTCATTATGCGCACATTGATTGTCCTGGGCATGCGGACTATATCAAGAATATGATTACGGGTGCGGCGCAGATGGATGGGACGGTTTTGGTGGTATCGGCGGCGGATGGGCCGATGCCTCAGACGCGGGAGCATGTGTTATTGGCCAAGCAGGTGCGGGTGCCTTATGTGGTGGTTTTTTTGAACAAGGTGGACATGGTGGAGGATCCGGAGTTATTGGATTTGGTGGAGTTGGAGGTTCGGGAGTTGCTCAGTGGGTATGATTTTCCTGGTGAGGAGACGCCGGTGATTCGGGGCAGTGCGCTCAAGGCATTGGAGTGTGGGTGTGGGAGGGTGGAGTGTCAGTGGTGCGGTGGGGTGTGGAAGTTGATGGAGGCGGTGGACACGTTTATACCGGAGCCGGTGCGGGACATAGACAAGCCGTTTTTGATGCCGGTGGAGGATGTGTTTTCGATCTCTGGGCGTGGGACGGTGGTGACGGGTCGGGTTGAGCGTGGGGTGGTGAAGGTGGGAGATGAGGTGGAGGTGGTAGGGATACGGCCGACGATGAAGACGGTGTGTACGGGGGTGGAGATGTTTCGTAAGACGTTGGATCAGGGTCAGGCTGGGGACAACATTGGGGTGTTGTTGCGTGGGGTGAAGCGTGAGGAGGTGGAGCGGGGGCAGGTGGTATCGAGGCCTGGGGCGATTACGCCGCATCGGAAGTTTAAGGCGGAGACGTATATATTGACGAAGGAGGAGGGGGGTCGGCACACGCCTTTTTTTAATGGGTATCGGCCTCAGTTTTATTTTCGGACGACGGATGTGACGGGGGTGGTGACGTTGCCGGAGGGTGTGGAGATGGTGATGCCTGGGGACAATGTGTCGTTGGCGGTGGAGCTCATTACGCCGATTGCGATGGAGAAGGAGTTGCGGTTTGCGATTCGGGAGGGTGGACGAACCGTTGGCGCAGGCGTCATCAGCGATGTCACGGAGTAAGTTTCGAGGCTGAAAGATGAGAAATATTCTGACATTGGCGTGCACGGAGTGTAAGCGGAGAAACTACTCCACCACAAAGAACAAACGGAACACCCCGGATAAACTAGAGTTAAAGAAGTACTGTCGATTCTGTCGGAAACAGACGGTTCATAAGGAAACGAAGTGACAATGGACAGTGGCAGGTGGAGAGTGGAAGGTTGCTCATTCTGCGTTCTACCTTCCACCTTATATATAGCAGGATATATAGCAGGCCAGTAGCTCTAACGGATAGAGCACCGGACTCCAAATTCGGGTGATGGGGGTTCAAATCCCTCCTGGCCTGCCATGCACCATGTAAGGTGCATGGCTCGCCATGAATCCCACGTGGTTCATGGCTGCCATATTACTTCCGAAATAGAATAAGATGGAATTTTCAATAAAAGAGAAATTCGAAGGCGCGAAACAGTTCTTAAGGGAAGTAAAAACAGAACTGAAAAAGGTGACCTGGCCCTCGCGGAAGGATACTCTCTCCGGCACCGCAGTTGTTTTGGTGGCGGTCTTCATCATCGCGCTCTTTTTGGGGATTGTCGATTCAGGTCTGTCGAGCCTCATCAAAGAGTTGCTCAAAAGGGCCACCAGTTAGAGAAGTGATGGTGATTCACGACTTCCCTCTTACACCTTTCACGAATATCCAAGAGTTGCAATGTCGGATGATGGTGGGGATCGATGGCGCAGCAGTGGTATGTGGTCCATACCTATTCGGGTTTCGAAAACAGGGCCAAACAGAATTTAGAGGAACGGATTAAGAACTTCGGTAAGGGAGATTTCTTCTCTTCCATCCTGGTCCCCACGGAGACTGTCATCGAGTTGGTCAAGGGGAAGAGGAAGACCTCTCAACGGAAGATCTTTCCAGGATACCTATTGGTCAAGATGGAGTTAAACGAGGAGACATGGCATATCGTAAAGGATACGCCGAAAGTCACGGGTTTTGCCGGCGACGGCACAAAACCTATTCCCATCTCGGAAAATGAGGTGGAGGAGATTCTGTCTCAGATGAAGGAGGGTGTGTCGAAGGTGAAGGCAAAGGTCTCCTTCAATATCGGGGATAGCGTTCGGGTGATCGATGGTCCCTTTGTCAACTTCATCGGGACGATCGAAGAGGTCAAACCTGAGAAGAGGAAACTGAAGGTGTTGGTCTCCATCTTTGGAAGGGCAACGCCAGTGGAACTAGATTTCATCCAAGTGGAGAAGAATTAACAATCTCCGTTCGAGGTGTTTGAGCGATGGCGAAGAAAGTGGTGGCGATGGTGAAGCTTCAGATTCAGGCAGGGCAGGCGAACCCTTCCCCTCCAGTGGGACCTGCGTTGGGGCAGCACGGGGTCAATATCATGGAATTTTGCAAAGCCTTCAATGCCCGCACCCAGGGACAGGAGGGAATGATCATCCCTGTCCTGATCACCATCTTTTCGGATCGATCCTTCAGCTTTATAACCAAGACACCACCTGCCTCGATCCTTCTAAAGAAGGCGGCAAAGATTGTGAAAGGTTCAGGAGAACCGAATCGAACAAAAGTGGGCAAGGTGACTAAGGAGCAGATCCGGGAGATTGCACAGATCAAGTTTAAGGATCTCAATGCGATGGACATGGAGGGTGCGATCCGGACCGTCGAAGGCACAGCCCGAAGCATGGGGCTAGAGATTGTATAAGAGAGAGCTATGGCAAATAGAGGAAGGAAATATTTAGAGGCAAAAAACAAGGTCGATCGGAATAGACGCTTCGATCTCGAAGAAGGAGTCAGGCTTCTTCTGGAAACACGTTATGCCAAATTTGATGAGACTGTTGACCTCGCCGTCCGTCTCGGTGTGGATCCGAAGAAAGCCGACCAGATGGTCCGAGGGACGGTCGTCCTTCCCCATGGTACGGGCAAGAAGGTGAGGGTCTTGGTTTTTGCCAAGGGGCAGAAGGAAAAAGAGGCACTGGATGCGGGTGCTGATTTCGTGGGCGGGGAGGATCTCATCGAGAAAATTTCAAAGGGATGGTTGGAGTTTGACAAAGCAATTGCCACACCCGACATGATGGGTCTCGTCAGCAAGCTGGGAAAGATTTTGGGACCTCGAGGCCTGATGCCTAACCCGAAGGTCGGGACCGTCACCTTCGATTTGGAGAGGGCGATTAGAGAGATCAAGGCAGGTAAGGTGGAGTTCAAGGTAGAGAAGGCAGGGGTTGTTCATGTACCCGTGGGAAAGGTCTCGTTCGGATTCGATCCACTCTTAGATAATATCAGAACCATTCTGGACGTGATCGTCCGTGCTAAGCCACCCACGAGCAAGGGGATCTATCTCCGGAGTATCGGTTTATCAACTACGATGGGACCCGGGATCAAGATCGATCCCTTAGCGGTTCGAAGTATCTTGAAGTAGCAAGAGAGATCCTCGGCGTCGTTGAGGAGGTAAACGCGATTGAATCGAAGAGAGAAGGAACAGATCGTATCAGATTTTTCCAGGAAGATCGAGGGATATAGGGCCATCGTCCTGACCCATTACCGGGGTCTCAATGTGGAACAGATGAACCATTTGAGGAAACGCTTGAGGGACGAGAAAGTTTCCTATCAGGTCGTGAAGAATACGTTGATGAGGCTGGCTTCCAAGGGGACAGATTTGGAGAAGCTGAACGACTATTTTGAAGGGCCCACAGCGATTGCGATCTCATACGGGGATCCGGTTCTGCTGGCGAAGATCTTGTCAGAATTTATAAAAACGCAACCTTCCCTTGAGATCAAAGTTGGTCTGATCGAAGGGAAGGTGGCACCGCCTGAGGAAGTAAGGGCCTTGGCCACGATGCCCTCTCGTGAAGTCCTTTTGGCGCAAATTCTGGGAGGGATTCAAATGGCAGGAGGCCACATTGTGGGGTCCATTCTCAGCATGCTTCAACAGATGTTCGGTGTCATTCAAGCTCGAGCGGTCCAACTGGCTGAATTGGAAAGTGGAAAGTAGAGTGTGGAGTGTGGAATGTAGAAAAGAGGAAGTAAGTCATTGATTTTTGAACCACTTTCTACCTTCTATGTTCTACCACCTAATTATAGAGATAGGAGGATGTTTCAAATGGCGGATATCCAAAAAATTGCAGAAGAGATCGGCAATCTGACCTTGTTGGAGGCACGGGATTTAGTGAAGATCCTTGAGGAAAAATTTGGGATCAAGGCTGCGGCACCGATGGCTGTGGCTGCGATGCCAGCCCCTGGGGTAAGTGGAGGAGCGGAGGCTGCTCCAGCCGAAGAGAAAGCGGAATTTGACGTGATTCTGACGGGTTTTGGCGATAAGAAGATCCAGGTGATTAAGGTTGTCAGAGAGCTGACGGGATTGGGTCTGAAAGAGGCCAAAGACCTTGTGGAAGGTGTCCCCAAGCCTGTGAAAGAAGGGGTTTCAAAAGAGGAAACTGCGACGATAAAGAAGAAGATCGAAGAGGCTGGTGGGACAGTCGAGATAAAGTAGGAAAAGATTTAGAGGCATTGAGGGACATCGTTGTCTCTTCCCAGAAGGACAGAAAAAATGAAGGCGGCAAGTCCAAAAGGGAGGGGACTTTTTATTTGAGGGAAAGGAGTCTCTATGGCCAGTATCATCCCAGTCTATCGAAGATGTCGTAAGAACTTCTCAAAGATCAAAGAGGTGTTAGAGATCTCCAACTTGATCGATGTTCAAAAGAGGTCTTACGCAAAATTTCTGCAGGCCGATGTGGAGCCGGATAAGCGGGAACCCATTGGGCTTCAAGCAGTCTTTAAGACGGTTTTCCCAATTAAAGATTTTTATGAGACCGCCTCTCTCGAATTCGTCAGTTACCGTCTGACCGAACCCAAATACGATGTGGAGGAATGTCTGTTAAGGGGGATGACGTACGCCGCCCCGGTGAAGGTGACCGTTCGCTTGGTCGTCTGGGATGTGAACGAGGGGACGCGAGCTAAAAGCATTAAGGCGGTGAAGGAGCAGGAGGTTTATTTCGGTGAGATTCCCCTGATGACAGAGAATGGGACATTTATCGTCAATGGAACAGAAAGGGTGATCGTCAGCCAGCTCCATCGGTCCCCTGGCGTCTTCTTCGATCAAGATCAGGTCAAGCCCCATGGTGGAGGAAAGATTTTCTACTATGCCCGTATTATCCCCTATCGCGGATCCTGGATCGATTTCGAATTCGATCAGAAAGATCTCCTTCATGTTCGGATCGACCGACGTCGGAAAATCCCTGTCACCATCCTTCTTCGGGCGCTCAAATACACCGGTCAGGAGCTCTTAGACTACTTCTATTATAAGGAAAAAATCCTCTTCCGAAAAGGAAAGTTCCTCAAGGAGATTTCGAAAGAAGTGCTCGTGGGACAGAAGGCCACCGCCGATATCATCGATCCGGAGACTCATAAGGTGATCCTCAAGAAACACCGTCGGATCACAGAAGACTCATTCAAGCGATTGGAGATGACCAAGATCAATACCATACCGGTCGATTCGGAGGACCTCGTCGGACGGTATTTGGCGAGGGATGTGGTCGACCCTGAGACCGGGGAGGTGATCGCCGAGTGTAACGAAGAGGTGACGGAGAAACTGCTCAACGAGATGAGGGAGAGGAAGGTTGAGACGTTCGAGATCCTCTTCATCGACAATATCAACGTCAGCTCTTCGTTGAGAGATACCTTGGTGATCGATAAGATTGAGTTGAGCCAAGAGGAAAGAGAACGATTGCGTGTCCTTGAGCCAGGAAAATCGATCCGGGAGAAAGAGTCCGAGAAAGCCCTGATCGACATCTACAAAAGGCTTCGTCCCGGAGACCCACCCACCGTGGAGACAGCCATCGGCCTCTTCTACAACCTCTTCTTCAATCCGGAACGCTACGATCTCTCCAAAGTGGGTCGGATGAAGTTGAGTCACAAACTGGGTCTGAAGGGAAAGCCTCCCAAGGTGTTGGTTCTCACCGAAAGGTGGAAGAAAGAGGCATTGGAAGCCGGAGCCACCTATGCCGGAGGTAAAGAGCTGGTGGATCGGATCTTGGAGGGATGGCTCGATTTTGATGAAGCTATTGCTACGCCAGAGATGGCCGATGAGATTCAGCGCCTCGCGAGGGTCCTTCATCCCATTGGGATGATGCCTTCCTTAAAAGATGGGACGATTACCGATGATGTGAAGGGGAAGGTTCGGAAGATTCTGGAGGATGAGAAGGCCACGCTCCGGAGACGGGATATCCTTGAGGTCGTCCGATACCTGATCAAATTGAAAGATGGTCAAGGTTCGGTTGACGACATCGATCACCTGGGAAACCGTCGCGTCAGGACGGTGGGAGAATTGCTCGAAAATCAATATCACATTGGGCTCGTGAGGATCGAAAGGGCGATCAAAGAGCGGATGAGCCTTCAAGATGTCGAGACCTTGATGCCCCATGACCTCATCAATTCAAAACCCCTCTCTGCTGTGATTAAGGAGTTTTTTGGTTCCAGTCAGCTCTCCCAATTTATGGACCAGACGAACCCCCTCTCCGAGATCACCCATAAGCGGCGACTCTCTGCGCTGGGTCCGGGAGGGCTCACCCGGGAGAGGGCGGGATTTGAGGTGAGGGACGTCCACCCCACTCATTATGGTCGGATCTGTCCGATTGAGACCCCGGAAGGTCCGAACATCGGTCTGATCACCTCTCTCAGCACCTATGCCCGTGTGAACGACTACGGATTTATTGAGACCCCTTACCGGGAGGTGATCAATGGAAAAGTGACCAATAACATTCGATACCTCTTTGCCCTTGATGAAGAGGAAGAGATCGATGGACAGAAGCCTGCGATCGCCCAGGCGAATGCCCCTTTGGATCGAGACGGAAGGTTCACGGCACCGCTCGTCTCTGCCCGGAGAGGAGGCGAATTCGTCATGGTCAAACCGGAAGATATCCGATATATGGATGTCTCTCCTAAGCAGTTGGTCAGTGTCGCCACTTCCCTCGTCCCCTTTCTGGAGAATGACGATGCCAACCGAGCCCTCATGGGATCAAATATGCAGCGCCAAGGCGTTCCCCTCTTAAAGGCAGATGCGCCTTTGATCGGCACTGGAATGGAGGGAATTGTAGCAAGAGATTCCGGCGTGACCCTAGTTGCTAAGAGAGATGGCGTGGTTGAGGACGTGGATGCCTCCCGAATTGTCGTCCGTGCAGATGAGGATGGCCAGAGAGAGGACGACCCAGGTGTCGACATTTATACCTTGATCAAATACAAACGATCCAACCAGAATACTTGTATCAATCAAAAACCCATCGTGCGGGTTGGGGAACGAGTCAGGAAGGGTGAGGTCATTGCCGACGGCCCAGCAACAGATATGGGCGAACTGGCACTGGGGAAAAATGTCCTCGTGGCCTTTATGCCTTGGGGAGGATATAACTTTGAGGACTCGATCCTCATCAGTGAGAAATTGCTGAAGGAGGATACTTATACCTCCATCCATATTGAGGAATTGGAGTGCGTGGCCCGGGACACCAAATTGGGCAAAGAAGAGATCACCTGTGACATTCCCAACGTGGGAGAGGAGGCATTAAAAGATCTGGATGAGAGTGGCATCGTCCGCATTGGTGCGGAGGTGAACCCCGGAGACATTCTCGTTGGTAAAGTGACCCCAAAAGGGGAAACCCAACTTTCGCCTGAGGAGAAGCTCCTTCGGGCGATCTTCGGGGAGAAGGCAGGGGATGTTCGGGATACTTCCCTGAGGGTCCCCCATGGGATCGAAGGGATTGTGATCGATGCAAAGGTCTTCTCTCGAAAGGGGCAGGAGAAGGACGAGAGGACGAAAGCGATCGAAGAGCAGGAGAAGGCGAGGTTATTGAAAAATCAGGCGGATGAAATTCGGATCATCCAGAATAGTACCCGGAGGAAGATCGGGAAATATTTGATCGGTAAACGGGCCGCCCACCGGATCACCGATGAGAAGAAGAGCCGTGTCTATCTGGAGGCCAAGGAACGGATGAAGGAAGAGCATCTCTTTGCCATTCCCTTCGACCGGCTGATGGAGATCGATGTGTTAGAGGGGAAGCGTGTGATCCCTGAGGTGCACCGATTCCTCAATCAGGCGGAGCTCCAAATCAATGTGGTCAAGGCCATCTTTGCGGATAAATTGGCCAAGTTGAAAAGAGGAGATGAGCTGGCTCCAGGGGTGATTAAGACCGTCAAGGTCTATATCGCCATGAAACGCAAACTTTCGGTTGGGGATAAGATGTCTGGCCGCCACGGGAACAAAGGGATCATCTCGCGCATTCTTCCCGAAGAGGACATGCCTTACTTGGAAGATGGGATGCCAGTGGATATCGTCCTTAATCCATTGGGAGTTCCGTCTCGAATGAATGTGGGTCAAATCCTGGAGACACACTTAGGATGGGCTGCGAAGGGACTGGGTTGGAAGATCGAAGAGTTCTTACAGAAACACTTTAACCCCAAATTGCTTCGGAGAAAGATCAAAGAGATCTATTCATCAAAAGAGGTGAATGAATACTTGGATCAGGCCACGGATGAAGAAGTCATGGAACTGGCTCGCAAATTGGGGAATGGGATCTTCGTCTCCGTCCCCGTGTTCGACGGAGCGTCGGAGGAGGAGATCAAAAACCATCTCAAGAAGGCTGGGCTTCCAGTCACAGGCCAGACCACCCTCTACGATGGAAGGACGGGTGAGCCTTTCCACCAGAAGGTCACGGTCGGCTACATGTACCTCCTTAAATTACATCACTTGGTGGATGACAAAATTCATGCCCGTTCCATTGGACCTTACTCCTTGGTTACTCAGCAGCCCTTGGGAGGTAAAGCCCAGTTCGGAGGACAGCGATTGGGGGAGATGGAAGTGTGGGCTTTAGAGGCCTATGGTGCGGCGCATTCGCTTCAGGAATTCCTGACGGTGAAATCTGACGATGTGGCAGGAAGGACCCGAGTCTATGAAGCGATTGTCAAAGGGGAGCATACGCTGGAGCCTGGGCTTCCGGAGTCCTTCAACGTCCTGGTCAAAGAGCTACAGAGCCTTTGCCTCGATACGGAATTGATGGAAGAGAAAAGAGAAGAGATTTAAACAGAGAAAAGTTCAAATGTCAAATTCCAAAGTTCAAATTAAGTTCAAACTTCAAATGTCAAATCCTTTGACATTCTGACATTTGTCATTCCTTTGGCATTTGCCTGCCTGCGCGAAGCCGCTTCGGCGAAGGCAGGGATTTTGAAATCTGACATTCCCTGCCTATTATTGGCAGGGTAAAGGAGGAAACCTTGGAAGACTATTTGTCATTCTTTGAGAAAGGGAAGAGCCCGATCAATTTTAATGCCATCCGTATCTCCATTGCCTCTCCAGAGAAAATTGAGTCCTGGTCCCATGGAGAGGTGAAGAAACCGGAGACGATCAACTACCGGACCTTTAAACCCGAAAAGGACGGCCTTTTCTGTGCAAAGATCTTCGGCCCCACGAAGGATTACGAATGCAATTGTGGCAAGTACAAACGGATGAAGCATCGGGGGATTGTGTGTGAGAAGTGTGGAGTTGAGGTCATCCAGTCCAAGGTACGCCGAGAGAGAATGGGCCATATCCGGTTGGCCACGCCGGTGGCGCATATCTGGTTCCTCAAGAGCATTCCGAGCAAGATCGGCATCCTTGCGGATATGACACTGAGAGAGCTGGAACGAATCCTCTACTTTGAAGCCTACCTCGTGCTCGATGGAAGGGGAACGCCGTTAAAGAAGGGAGAGATCCTGTCAGAGGATCGATACCGGGAAGCCAAAGAGAAATACGGCGATCAATTTACGGTCGGCCAAGGGGCCGATGCCATTCGGGAGCTGTTGAGAGGCACGAACGTCAAAGAACTTTCTCAGAAACTTCGAGCAGAGATGAAGGAAACGACTTCAGAGGCCAAGAAAAAACGTTTGGCAAAACGGTTAAAAATTATTGAGTCCTTCTTGGACTCGGGGAACAAACCGGAGTGGATGATCTTAGAAGTGATCCCAGTCATCCCGCCCGATCTTCGGCCTCTTGTCCCTTTGGATGGAGGTCGATTTGCAACTTCGGATCTGAACGATCTTTACCGGAGGGTGATCAACCGAAACAATCGGCTCAAACGACTGCTTGAATTGAATGCCCCCGAAATCATCATCCGGAATGAGAAACGGATGCTCCAGGAGGCTGTGGATGCCCTCTTCGATAACGGGAAGAGGGGAAGGACGATCTTAGGAGCAAATAAAAAGCCCCTCAAGTCCTTAAGTGACATGTTGCGGGGCAAGCAGGGTCGGTTCAGACAGAACCTTCTGGGGAAGCGAGTGGACTATTCTGGACGTTCGGTCATCGTCGTCGGTCCTGAACTGAAATTGCATCAGTGCGGTCTTCCTAAAAAGATGGCCCTGGAACTGTTCAAACCCTTCGTCTATCATCGCTTGGAAGATAGGGGACTGGTCACCACGATCAAGAGCGCCAAGAAAATGCTGGAGAAGGAGAGACCCGAGGTCTGGGATGTCTTGGATGAAGTGATCCGCGAACATCCGGTGCTGCTCAACCGCGCACCAACGCTGCACCGTTTGGGCATCCAAGCCTTCGAGCCCGTTTTAATTGAGGGAAAAGCCATCCAACTTCATCCCCTGGTCTGCGCGGCTTTCAATGCCGACTTCGATGGAGACCAGATGGCCGTCCATATTCCTCTCTCGGTCGAGGCTCAGGCGGAGGCGAGGATTCTCATGATGTCCACCAATAACACCCTTTCCCCGGCGAATGGGAAACCGATCATTGTGCCAACGCAGGACATCGTCCTTGGAATCTATTACATGACCAGGGAACGGCCCTGTGTGAAGGGAGAGGGAAAGGTCTTTTCAAATGTAGAAGAAGTTCGGGTCGCCTACGACGCCAATGAAATTGACATCCATGCCCGGATCAAGGTCCGGATTGATGGAGATTTGGTGGACACAACCGTGGGTCGAGTTCTCCTCAAAGAGATACTTCCTGAGGAAGTTCCATTCAAATTGATCAATAAAGTGATGAAGAAAGGTGAGTTAGCCAGCCTCATCGACTACTGCTACCGATTCGGAGGAGAGAAGAAGACCGTGCTGTTGTCCGATCGTTTAAAGGCTTTGGGATACCTTCATGCCACGCTGGCGGGGCTTTCGATCAGCATTGACGATATGCTGATTCCTTCCAATAAGGCGACTCTCCTCGAAGAAGCCCAGGAGGAAATCGAGAACGTTCAGGAACAGTATACGGAGGGACTGATCACAGATGGAGAACGCTATAACAAGGTGATCGACATCTGGGCCGAGGTCACAGAAAACATTGCCGGTGTGATGCTGAAGGAATTGGGAAGCGAGTCCGTCGAGGGTTCTGCTGGCGAAAAAGTGACGACAGAGAGTTTTAATCCAATCTATATGATGGCTGACTCCGGAGCTCGGGGAAGTGCGCAACAGGTAAGGCAATTGGCGGGGATGCGGGGGCTCATGGCCAAGCCTTCGGGCGAGATCATTGAAACTCCGATCACTGCCAACTTTAGAGAAGGGCTCACCGTTTTACAATACTTCATCTCTACCCATGGTGCTCGAAAGGGATTGGCCGATACGGCATTGAAAACAGCCAATGCGGGGTACCTCACCCGACGATTGGTGGATGTCGCTCAGGATGTTGTGATTACGGAGCACGATTGCGGCGCCATGGATGGGATCGACGTCACGTCTCTGGTCGAAGGAGGGGAGATCATCGAATCGATGAGGGAAAGAATTCTGGGCCGAGTGGCCCTGGAGGATATCCGGGATCCCTTTACAGAGGAGGTGATTGTCAAAGGGAATGAAGAAATTGGCGAGGCCTTAGCAGAGCGCATCGAGGATGCTGGGATTGAGAGGGTGAAGATTCGATCCGTCCTCACATGTAAATCGAAGCGGGGTGTCTGCGCTCTCTGTTATGGAAGGGACTTGGCCCGAGGAAGGCTGGTCAATGTGGGAGAAGCGATCGGAATCATTGCTGCTCAGTCGATCGGTGAGCCGGGAACACAATTGACGATGAGGACCTTCCATATTGGGGGAACGGCCAGCCGACGGGCTGAACAGACGACGCTGGAATCCCGTATCGATGGAAAGGTGAAGTTCATCAACCTTAAGACGGTCAGGAACCGTGAGGGAAACCTGATCGTCATGAATCGAAATGGAGAGATCGCTATTCTTGACGAAAGCGGAAGGGAACGGCGACGCTATTCTGTCATTTATGGAGCAAAACTGAGGGTCAAGGATGGACAGAAGGTGAAGGAAGGCGAGATGCTGGCCGAATGGGATCCTTACGCCATTCCTGTTTTGACCGAGGTTTCGGGCCGGGTTAAGTTCGGGGATATCATCGAAGGCGTGACGATGCAGGAACAGGTCGATGAGTTTACAGGGCTGTCGAGAAAGGTCATCACCGAATCGAAAGACCCGGACCTTCGGCCGAGGATCTCGATCAAGGATGAGAAGGGGAGGACGATGAACCTTCCTGCCTCGGCCTCACAAGCTCGGTATCTCCTACCGGTGGGAGCCAACATTTTTATCTCAGAAGGAGATATGGTCGAAGCAGGGGATATCATCGTGAAGATCCCGCGGGAGACAACCAAGACGAAGGATATCACTGGAGGTCTTCCCCGAGTGGCCGAGCTTTTTGAAGCCAGAAAACCGAAGGAGTATGCACTGATCAGCGATATCGATGGCGTAGTCGAGTTTGGAAAAGATCTCAAGGGGAAGAGGAAGGTGATCATCCGGCCGGATGTGGGAGAGTCGAAGGAGTATATGATCCCCAGGGGAAAACATGTGAGCGTCCACGAAGGCGATTTCATCAGAGCAGGCGAGGCATTGATGGATGGTCCTTCGAACCCCCATGATATTTTAAGGGTGCGGGGAGATAAGGCTCTGGCCCGCTACTTGGTCGATGAGATCCAAGAGGTTTATAAGCTTCAAGGGGTGAAGATCAACGACAAGCATATTGAGGTGATTGTTCGCCAGATGCTCAAGAGGGTGAGGATTAGAGAGGTCGGAGACACCCATTTCTTGGTAGACGACCAGGTGGAAAAATATGTGTTTGAAGAGGAGAACGAGCGGGTGTTGCGGGAGGGAGGAAAACCAGCGGTTGCAGAGCCTCTCTTTTTAGGGATCACAAAGGCCTCTCTCATCACCGATAGTTTTATCTCCGCTGCCTCCTTCCAGGAGACGACCAAAGTCCTCACGCAAGCCGCTGTGGCCGGGAAGGTGGACTATCTCAGGGGGTTAAAGGAGAATGTCATCATGGGGCGCTTGATCCCAGCTGGAACCGGCCTTCCAAAATATAAGGCACATGAGCTCTGGGTTGAAGGCTATACGGGAGAGGAGATAGCGGCAGAAGAAACGGCAGAAGTCTCAGCGGTGAGCCCCGCTTAAAAGGATTTCTGGGAGGGTGAAAAAACATGAAGCCCATTCCATAAAAGGAATGGGCTTTTCATTTCTAACGGCCAAATATCAAATCAATTCCAAACATCAACCTTCAATGATCTGAAGAGTGTG
>Ga0315310_10001638_pt1 | contig 14203 bp, 13 predicted proteins | sample TDP5_MG_FD_203630 | JGI IMG/M metagenome (GOLD analysis project Ga0315310, IMG submission 203630) | Freshwater sediment microbial communities from Lake Towuti, South Sulawesi, Indonesia - TDP5 | ecosystem: Environmental > Aquatic > Freshwater > Lake > Sediment | place: Indonesia: South Sulawesi... | reverse complement strand
ACCTTGTGGCGAGAAAAGATAGATGACAGGGTAAGAGCCGAAGGAATTTCAAACAAAGACTATTTACAATTGTTTGTTGAACGTGGAACGGTCATAATGGCCACTAAAAAGTTCAAACCCCTAGACTGTCATGAGATACTACAACGACACCTATCATCCGACTCCAAGGACATCAACAAAGTGCTCCCTCCCAACCCAACAGTTGGCGGATGGGGAAAGTTTATCCGCAACATTTTGAGCAAGCAACAACCTCTAGCAAGGAACAGACGAAGCGCTCCCATAAAACCCGTTGGGAAAGAAAGTCAGCAACTGAAGAAGGGCGGAAGAGGCTGGCTTCACTTTAAAAGGTAAAAATAGTATGCCGGCAAATTGCAGTCTACCTCTCTCTCTTCCGTGAATGATGTTTATGAATGGTCCTTGTGAAGGCGTTCTGATGGGTAATCATAGGGATAGGTTACAGATTATTGCGGATATCTTGTTTGTAGCGAGTAAGCGGGCTAAGAAGACCCAGATTATGTATCAAGCTAATTTGAGCTATAGGCTTCTTTGTCGATATTTGCGCGAAGTTACGGATGCTGGCTTGATCAGTTTTAAGAAAGGAGATTGTTACGTGTTGACGACTAAGGGTGAAAAGTTTCTTAATCGACATGAAGAATATTCCAAGCGTTGCAAGAGTTTAGAAACGCGTCTTAACCATGTTAACAATGAGAGGACGGTTTTGGAGAGAATGTGTTACAGGGCAAGCAGAGTTGACAGTAATTTGACTCGCAAAAACGTGAACAAAGGATTAAGAAAGTAGCGCGCGCATTATCTGTTGTTTTTTGAGCTCTGGCTCTATAATATGGCATCGCGAAGTTTTCAGTATCATAACCGTTTTGTTAAATCTGGTTGAACATCGCGAGTTCTTAGTGTTGTTTTGTTGACTTGAACATATTCTATTCATAGAAGTATATGCCTCCTCGAAACATCTTTTTAGTGTTCGTCTCTAACTTATGCCCCATTGAGCGCGAACTTGGAGAGGTAGGGGATGGAGAAGGCTAAGGTTTTGATGCTGGGGTTTGTTTTGGTGTTCATAGTCGGTGTGGTAGCTTTGGCTTCAGATGAATTAAAGTCGTCGAACCGTAATCTGGGTGGTGAAGAAACATCTTCTTTGCGGATAAGTAGTGTGGCTTACTGTACAAGTGACTCAGCAGATGTACGCTTCAGTAAGAATCCGCCTTACTTTGTGGGCGAGAAATACTATTGGTGGATTCGGATAACCATATGTGCGGACGCTAATGTCAGTGATGTTGTGGTTTATGACCAGTTGGGAGAAGAGTTTATGATTGAGGGTATGAGTTTTGTGCCGATTGAAAAGCCTGGGCCTTACAATTACACGTTTGAATACGATGCTTATGAGTCTGATGCCTGTGGAAGTGTTACTGACGGAGCATCTTCGTGGTTGTGTTATCTTAATGAGACTGGTGTAAGGTTTGATGGCTTTTTTGTTTATTGGACTGACAAGTCATTGAAGGCGAATTTCCAGTGGAACATTGGGTCCATGGATGAGGGAGAAGTTAAAGAGATTTTCTTGACGATGTCGACGGACACGAACCCGGCTGGGCTGCAAGAGTTTACGTCGCCTGGGAATTATTTCTTGAATTTGGATGCGACTGTTAAGGGGACCGTTGAGTCTACTGGTAAGCAGGCTAGTGCACAGAGCGCCGGCATTGAGATTAAAGTGCTACAGAAAACCGAATAAAGGGCAATTTGCGCTCGAGACCTGATACACTAAGCAAGTTTCATTTGGCTGGTTTTTGTGATGAAGATTCCTTTGGTGTCTCCAGTCTTTGACGATGAAATGAAGAAGGCAGCGGTTGTTGCCCTTTGTAGTGAGCATTTTATTTTAGGGGAGAGCGTCTTCAAGTTTGAAGAGGAATTTGCTAGATATTGTGGCGTAGATTACGCCGTTTCAACGAGTTCTGGAACGTCTGCTTTGCATTTTTCGCTTCTTGCTTTGGGTGTTAAGCGTGGGGATTATGTTATAACTACACCAGCTTCGTTTGTCGCAACTGCAAACGTTGCTTTGCATGTGAATGCTGTTCCTGCTTTTGCTGATATAGACATTGAGACTTACAACATTGATCATGAGCTTTTGGAAACGAAAGTGACAGATAAGACTAGGGCGGTAATTCCGGTTCATTTGTATGGTTTTCCGGCTGACATGAATTCGATCTTGGAGATTTCACGCGTGCATGGTATTGCTGTGGTGGAAGATGCATGTCAGGCTCATGGGGCGGAGTATTATGGGAGGAAAGCTGGGTCGATAGGGGATGTTGGTTGCTTTTCCTTCTACTCAACGAAGAACATGACGGTTTGTGGCGACGGTGGGATGGTCGTTACGGACGATGAGAAAATCGCTAAGATTGTTGCTAAGTTGAGGGATTGTGGAAGAGATTCTCATTATGGGCATGATATTGTTGGGTTTACGTCTAGGCTCAACACGGTGAATGCGGCGATTGGGCGGGTGCAGCTTAGGAGCCTTGAGAGATGGAATGAGAGGAGGAGGGCTATTGCAAAGATGTATGATAGTTTGTTGTCTGATTTGGATGAGGTTGTATTACCACCTGATGAGAGGTCTGTCGTTAAGCCTGTTTATCATCTTTACGTGATTAGAACTCGTTTTAGGGATGAGTTGAAGGCTTGGCTGGAGCAGAACGGTATTCAATGTGGTATTCATTACCCGTTACCAATACACTTGCAACCGATTTATCGAAAGTTGTTTGGCTATAAAGAAGGAGACTTTCCTAAGAGCGAGCTTCTTTGTAAGACAGCTTTGAGTTTGCCTATGTTCCCGGGACTTGAAAAACAGGAAGTTGAATACATCTGTGGGAAGATTCACGAGTTTTTTGGTTGACAACTTAGCACGTTTATGAGGGTTATCAAATGCGTAAGGTGAATGTTGCCGTTGTAGGAGTCGGGTACTGGGGCAAGAAGATAGTATCCGAGTATGCGCAATTGGCTAAAAGAAGTTCTAGCATTGGCTTATATGCGGTTTGTGATATGTTAGAGGAAAATCTGAAGTTTTGTGAAGGAAATTACCGCGTACCTTACATGACAAAGTATCATGAGGGAATTATAGCTTGCCCTGAAATTGATGCCGTGCATGTATGCACGCCAAATGGCACTCATTATGAAATCTGTAGAGGAGCGCTTGATGCTGGGAAGCATGTATTGGTTGAGAAGCCTATAACGCTGAATTCAGGTGAAGCATATGAGCTGGTTAATTTGGCTCGTGCGAAAAATTTGATTCTTTCGGTGGGTCACATATTCAGGTTTAATAATGCGCTTCAGAAGGTTCGAAGCCTAGTTAAGAGAGGTTTCTTTGGTGATCTTTTTTGGCTAAAGCTTCAATGGGCGACTCTTAGGCTTCCAATACATGGTATTGACATAATTAGTGATTTAGCCCCTCATCCACTTGACATATTAAACTTCCTTCTGGATGAGTGGCCACTGAAAATAACGTGCAAGGCGAAAGCTTATCGAAGAGAAAGACTGGAGGAAACAGCCCACATTATCGCTGAATTCAAAAATAATAGAATGGCGTACATAGAGTTAAGCTGGCTAACACCAGGAAAAACCAGAGAAGTTTCTATCATGGGATCAAAGAGGTTCGCGAAGATTGATTGTCTAAAACAAGAAGTTAAAGCATTCGAAGACGACCGCTTTTATAGCATTCCCGTCGAAAGGAACAATACAATAGAGGCAGAGCTGAAGCATTTCATCAAGTGTATTCAGAATAACCATGTTTTGAATAATGGATATTTGAATAAAAACAACGGTTTGCTGGGTGCAAATGTTGTTAGGCTTCTTGAAGTTGCTAGAAGGTCTGTGGAAGAAGAAAGAACGGAAAGTGTTGAATATGGTGAGAAGAGCTCTGGAATCATCTAAGTTTTCAATTATAAAAGATGTTGAAATTGGAGAAGGCACTAGAATCCATGATCAAGTTAACATTTACAAGTGTAAGATAGGGAAAAACTGCAAGATCGATGCTTATGTCTATATTGAGGAAGGCGTAGAGATAGGGGACAACTGTAAGATAAGGCCATTTGTCTTTATTCCCACTGGGGTTATCATTGAGGACCACGTCTTTGTCGGGCCCAATGTAACCTTCACAAATGATAAATATCCGAAGGCGAGGGGAGAGTGGAAATTACTTCCAATAAGAGTGAAGCGAGGAGCTTCGATAGGAGCCAACAGTATTGTTATGGCGGGGGTAACGATAGGGGGAGGATCGCTGGTTGGAGCAGGCTCTGTAGTGACAAAGGATGTGCCTAGTAATGCAATAGTGGCTGGAAATCCGGCGCGCATCATACGATATAGGGATAATAAATGAACGATGCTGATTCTTTAAAGAAGATTGTAATAATTCCTGTCTACAATGATAGAGGCAACATAGTGAAGGTTCTGGCCAAGTTCAAAGACAAAATTGTTGATGAAATATGCATAGTTGCGGACTGCTTGACCAAAGACGACTTAGATGAAATTAGAAGAGCATCGTCTAAGATCAGAACTTCAGTTCACGTTATCAGAAATGGAGAAAGAAAAGGTGTGGGATATGCGATAAGAGAGGGTATTGAATACGCACTTGACAAAGGATACGACGTTGCTTTAGTGATGGCGGGCAACAACAAGGATGACCCAAGGGAAGCTCCGAGGCTTTTAGCGCCTATCTTGAAGGAAGGCTATGATTATGTGCAAGGGTCAAGGTTTCTACCTGGGGGTAAACGTGTAAAAAATCCACTTTTGCGTGGAGTGTTCAGCCGCTTTTTTCCCTTTTTCTGGACTTTGTTCACGAATGTTCGGTGCACCGATGTAACCAACGGGTTTAGAGCCTATAAATTAAAGATTTTTTGGGATAAGCGGATCAACATACAGCAGAGTTGGCTTGATGGCTATCAATTGGAGTATTACATTCACTATAAAGTTCTTACATTAGGCTACAAAACGAAGGAGGTCCCAGTTTCCAAAATATATCCATACAGGCACAAAGGCGGCTATTCGAGCATCTCTCCGATTCGTGACTGGTGGAAAATAGTTGGACCTTTAATATACTTGAAGTTCGGTGTCAAAGAATAAAGCGACAATGTGCTACTAAGAATTTTCATGAATAGGTGATTTATTGAAAATAGCTATTCAGGGACAAGCTGCGGACGCTAAGACTATACATGAACTTCTATCACCTTGGAATGTCCAGTTCACAAACTTAGATGAAGCTGAAGTTGTAATAGTCTACAGGGAAAAACCGCTGGAAACCAAGAAGACAGTAGTCATACCTTCGGATTCTGCTGATTTTATGACATGGATTAGAGACGTGAAAGTAAGGGTTGTTAGAAAATTTCGACAACGAGTTTCTGTAGCTGCCGGTTCTCAAACGGTTCTAACGATTAATCCTCAGATGTTATACTATTACGATGGGTTACTCAAGCCGCCCTTCAGAGATACCTCTCCTTCAATGTGCGCACACGCGCGCGAATTAGATGAAAATCTGATTCTCTTAACGTTGGATGTCGTAAAGGAATATCTCGAGATTTTAGATGAAACATTGAACCCCAAACTTTCAATGGCATATCGTCTACTTACTGCTTTACCAGTTCCTTACACTATAGCGCCTAAACGACTTAAAGACATGCTTATGAAGGTGCATTCAGGTCAAGATACCTTAACTTTTTGTGATAGGTTGCCACTAGATGGTTTGAGATTTATTCTTGCAAGAGCAATAGAGAAATTGTCATCTAAAAAACTTAAAAGAAAAACATGGAACGGTAAAAAATATGCGTGTATCGTAACGCATGATGTTGATACACGAAAAGGGCTTCAGAGGGCTAAGCACCTCAAGAAATTGGAGGAAAAATACAATGTGCCTTCAGCATGGTATATTCCTTCAAAACACTACAGGTTGGACAATGGAATAGTCAAAGAGCTTGCAAATTATGGCGAAATAGGAGCCCATGATACAAAGCACGATGGAAAACTCGTCCAACTTCCTGAACTAAAGCTAATTGAAAGACTACGTGAGGCCAAACATGCTCTTGAAAAGATCATAAATTGTTCTGTAGAGGGGTTTAGGGCACCGTTGCTTCAACACAGTTCTAGCATTCTTCGAGGATTGAAGGAAGCAGGCTACAGTTATGACACATCTATTCCTACATGGGAGCCGAAACATCCGCAAACTATGGGTTCACATGGATTAGGAACAACATATCCAATGTTTTTGGACTCTGTGACTGAAATCCTGATAAGCGTGGTACAAGATCATCAGTTGCTTTACGTTTTAGGTTTGGAGCCCAAAGATGTAATTTCTGTGTGGCTGTCTATGATGGCTATGTTTAAGGAACTTGGTGGTTGTTGTGTTTTGCTGTCGCACCCCGAATACAAACTTTTTGACATGAACAAATTCACCATTTATGAGGAATTGCTGAATACGGTAATGTCTGATCGACACGCTTGGCTGACAACACCAACGCAATTACTGAACTGCTCGCGTACAAGCAACAGTAGACAATTCACGCAATGTTGCAATGACCTCTAGTCAACTAGTAAAACTGACTATGAAGGGTCGCTCTTGATTTTGATTATGATATTTATTGGCGTGGCTTCTATATACATCTCACTTTATGCTTCTTATGGCCTTTTCGTTTTAAGAAACCTAAAATCTTGCGACCATGTGAAGAAAGACCTGGCATTCTTGCCTTCTGTGAGCCTGATAATTTGTGCTTACAATGAAGAGAGGACAATCTCACGAAAGTTAGAGAATACACTTGAAATTGACTATCCGAAGGATAGGCTTGAGCTTATAGCATTTGACAATGGTTCTACCGATGGTACTTTTGAAATAGCAAAGAATTTCAAAAAAAATGGTGTCAAAGTGTACTCGCTGAATGGAAAAAACAAAGGAAAAAGTGCAGGTTTAACTGTCGCTTTTAAGCTCGCAAAAGGTGATATTATTGTAATTTCAGATGTCGACTGTTTCCTGAAGAAGGATGTACTTTTGAAATCAATGCCTTACTTTGCAGATCCCAGCGTCGGTGCAGTGTGTGGTTCTCAGATTTTGTTAAACCCTGATGAGAGCCAGAGCACGCAAATGGAGGTTTCATTGCAAACCTATTATAAACTCATTCGCAAGGCTGAATCAAACATAGATTCCACGATTCTCTACAACGGAGAGTTCGCTGCTTTCAGAAGAAGTTTGATAGGAAGACTTGATGAAGACGTAGGTGCTGATGATACTCAGATAGCGATAAGGATCAAGGAAAGCGGGCATAGAGCGTTGTTTCTGAACGAAGCAAACTTCTACGAGTACGCTCCTTCAAATTCAAAAATGCGTTGGAAGCAAAAAGTTAGACGTTCCTCTCAAGTTGTACAAGCTCTACTCAGGTATAGGTACATGATGTTTAGAAGACCCGACACGTATAGCAGAATAATATACCCTTGGAATTTTTTTATGCATGTCATTTCTCCCTTCATCTTTGTGTCGCTTCTAGTAATCCTACCGATTATGTTCATTTTTGATCCCTTCGCTTCGGCGCTGGCATTAACAATTTTTGGATTTGTTGTTCTTCTCAGCGTCATGGTGATAGAGTTGCAACTGAAGAAAAATCTGAAAGGAATTTTGAGCACTTTACTTACGTTCGCTCATGGTCAACTTACACTTTTTGTCGGCTTTTGGAGTTTGATGCGCAAAAAACCATACAAGTGGCATCCTTTAGAGGATACAAGAAGGTACTAGAATGAGAAACGTCGTAAAAACCGCGGTCGTGCTTGCAGGGGGCACTGGTTCGAGACTCTATCCTCTGACAAACAATCAGCCGAAACCAATGATCAAGGTTCTGGGTAGACCGATTTTACAATGGGTTATTGAATGGCTCAAAAATAATGGAATTTCGAAGGTAGTAATCGGAGTAGCTTATTGCAAAGAGTCTGTGATAAACTATTTCAAAGATGGGACTGAATTCGGAGTGAAAATTATATATAGTGTTCACAGCGCCGATGGAGAGACGGGTGAAGGTTTCAGACTTGCGATAAGTCGCTATGTCAAAGATGATTTGTTTGTTGCCCTGAATGGAGACGAAATAACAAACTTCAGACTTGACGGCTTGATCCGCTATCACATCAGAAACGATCCGGTAGCTACCGTGGCGGTAACACATCCCCGTAGTCCATTCGGAGTAATTAATGTTGAGGATGATGGATTGGTGACATCATTTGCCGAAAAACCACTAATAAGCTCATTATTGGTGAGCATTGGGGTTTATTTATTCAGTAATCGAATCATAAATTACCTACCTGCAAAAGGCCCCATTGAAAATACTGCCTTTCCTTTTCTTGTGAAGAAAAAACTTTTTAGAGCCTACCCTATAGACGGCATATGGTTGACTATTAACACGTTGAAAGATCTAAAACAGGCTGAGCAAGCCTTGAAAAAAAAGTTGGAGGAGGGAACATGGCTACAGTAGCTGTGACAGGTGTGACCGGGTTTATAGGGAGTAATTTAGCGAAGAAATTAGTCGAGCTAGGTTATTGCGTTTTTGGAGTGACAAGACATTGCGCTAGTAGGACATTGAAGCCAATCGAAGAAATTCTTGACGACATAGTCTTACTGTCGGCAGACGTCACAGACTTTAGGTCCACATTGAATGCTTTAAAAACAGCTAACCCGGACTATATTTGTCATTTAGCTGCGTTGACTCCAGTTCGCCTATCCTTTGAGAAACCATTCGACTGCGAAAGAATAAATTACTTTGGAGCAATGAACGTGGCTCATGCAACGATGGAGCTACCAGACTATAAAGAAAGGAGATTGATATTTGCTTCCACCCCTGAGGTGTATGGTATTCACGCTTGTGGAAAGGCGTTGAATGAGAACACTCTATTTAGACCAAGTTCACCTTATGCGGTTTCGAAGGCAGCTGCGGACATGTACATCAGAATGTTGGCTTTCGTATGTGATTTAAATGCCGTAGTTTTGCGTCCAGCCAATACTTATGGAAGAAAATTTGAAAAGGAGTTTATGGTCGAATATTTGATTACGTCTATGCTAGGAAATAAAAAGGTATATGTTGGTGCACCTGAGTCGATTCGCGAATACTTATATGTGGAAGACCATGTTGAAGCGTACATTCGAGCTATGGAGAATGGTATGAAGGGAGAAGCATATAACATAGGAAGAGGAGAAGGAATTAAAAATAGAGAGTTAGCTGAAAAAATAGCAGAAAAAACTGGCTACGACGTTAATAGAATGATTTTTGGGAGTTACCCACCTGGTTATCCCAGTAGACCTATTCTATCTGACCAACCCCATATTATTTTGGATTGTACTAAAGCAAAAAAGGAACTAGGCTGGAGCCCTAGAGTAACTCTCGATGAGGGTTTAGAAAGAGCAATTGAATACTGGAAATTATTAAAATAACACAATGATTTAGTGGTTTGTTTGAAGATTATCGAGGTTGTTCCCCTTTACTTTCCCTACATTGGGGGAGTTAGCACACATACCAAGCTTCTCAGCGAAGCATTAGCAAAGGAAGGTGTAGAAGTTGAGGTGTACACAACCGATCCTCGCAATTTGTATAATAGAAAAGAAACAATTAACGAGGTTAGAATAAGAAGATTTCCATCGTTTGCACCAAACGACGCATATTGTTTTTCAATGGACCTTTTTAATGCGTTGAGAAAAGTGAAAGCTGATATTATCCATGCTCATAGCATTCATGATCTACCTTTATTGCTTTCAGCTATTGCGAAAAGTAGTAACAAGATACCGCTCGTCTACACTTTTTACTACCATGGGAAGGGGCACACATTTTTTAGAAATTTACTTTTTCAAACTTATAAGCATATTTTGGGAAAATACTTCCTAGATAAAGCAAATCTATTAATCTGCTTATCTGAATACGAAGAAAAAATGATAAAGTCGGATTTTAAATTAAACGTCAAGACAATAGTTATTCCTGCTTGTTTAAGAATCAACAGCCAATATTTAAAGTTCAAAAAGCATGCTAGATCGACCAAAAAGATTCTTTTCGTTGGGAGGCTGGAAAAGTATAAGGGGGTCCAGTACCTTCTTTATGCACTCAAATCTTTGTCAAAAGAGATAGATGTAAAACTTTGCATTATTGGAGTAGGTCCATATGAAGAGAAGCTTCGAAAAATCACCGAAAAACTGAAAATTTCGGATAGAGTTACCTTTTTGCAGAAGAAAGGAGAAGAGGTTACAGAAGAATATTTGTCCTCTGACGTAGTTGTTATACCAAGTTTATATGAATCATTTAACCTTGTAGCAATAGAAGCATTGGCGTGTGGAGTACCTGCGATCACAACCCCTCAAGGTGAAGCCTACACCTTGATAAAGGAGGGATTATGCTTAGGTCTATCAGATCCTCGGAACGTAAATGATATGTGTAGCAAATTAAACACAGTAATGTCCACTAAATCTAATGAAAATGAGTACAAAGAAATTTCCAGAAGAATATATGAGAAATATTCTCCTCAGGTAATAGCTAATCAAACTATTTCAGCCTACATTTCATTATGCACTAGAAAATGACCTGGCTGCTAAGAAGTTATCATCAAATATTTGATTCACGCAAACTTGCGATACAACATGCAATAAACGTATGTTTTGAGGTTCCCAACATGAGTAATTTCGACAAACATAAGATGACAAGGCTTTCTATTGCTCTATTCGTTACTGCAATAATCCTTCTGATCTATTGTCATCCTAGTATCATCGTGGTTTTCTCACGAGAAAGCGCTTTGGGTCTTGCCGAGAAACTGACTGCTTATTATTGGGTCGGCCTAATGTTAATTCTGGGTTCATTATTTTTGCTGGTAAGCAGCAGTACTGAAGGTCATCATCACGAGAAACTATTTTTGCTTGAGGTTTTCCTTTTGGCACTGTATCTGTATGCGATCCCAACATTTGTTGAAGAAAACATACATTTCTATGATGCTTGGATGCACTCAAGTCGTTCATTGTCCATTCTGACATATCAAAACTATATCAAATCTCCAGACTATTATGCTCGTCAATTCCCCGGTGTATTTGTTCTTCAATCTGAGGTTATTTTGATAACTGGAATGGATCCTGTGAGCATAACGAAATACAACCCGATCCTGTTTTCGGCGCTAACTGTACTAGCTTCTTACATACTTTTTAGAAAACTGTTGGTTAATAGAAAAATGGCATATCTCGCCACGATTTTTTTAGTAACAGGATCTGTTTGGGTTTTTCCTACGTATTTTAGCCCTAACGGCTTGGCTATGATATTGTATCTTATTCTCTTTTATTTCATGTTTTCAAGACCCATACGTGAAACTGCGGTGCTGACGATTTTTTTGATCGTTGCAATTGTGTCATCTCATCCGATTACTTCTATTCTGCTCGGGTTTTCTCTGGTCCTAATGTTCGTTGGAGCTGCTGTGGCTAAGAGATTTATTGTTTTGAAAGAATACTCATCGAATGTGCTTTGGTCCCTCTCGGTTACTTTTATTTTTCTCTTAGTCTCTTCATCTGCATGGTTTTTGTTCAATGCAAATGATGTATTGGTTGACCAAACAAAGAAAGTAGTCAGGTTCCTCTTGTCTTTGGGCAACTATTTTACACCAGCAAGGTTGACCGAAAGATTTGCAACAACCTCTTCTCTTTTACTCATCGGGCAGATACTGAAGGTATGCTATTCATTACTGTTTATTTCTCTTAGTGCAATAGGATGCGCTTACCTTGTCCTCAATCGATCAAAGAGATATGAGAGACGCCACTATTTTTTTCTGTTCATGGCTAGTTGGATTGTTGCGTGTGTAGTTTTTGGCGTTATTACTGGGCTCCTTCAAGCAGGAGAGTTCTATGAGCGCGTGTTGTTATATGGTTTCGTTCCCTTATCGTATTTTGCAGTTTTCTCTTGGGAAAAGAAAATGGGTAAAGCAATATTAATGATTGGACTACTTATCGGTGTCCTATTGTCTGTTTTTTCAGCATATTCTAATGAATTTTTTGAATATTCCCCAGTAACTGATTCCTATGGTGTCGAATTTATGGTGAGCCACAATATCACGGATACGAGTCATGTCAAAGTAGGTCTTCCTACATCTACTTGCTATCGTTTCTTTGTTTTCTACAAGGCTTTTCGGAACGAGCAGAGTCTGATTGAGCAGCAACCAGGCAAAAATATGTTTCTTGTCTGGAGTCGGGTATCATATGCCTACTATTCAATTTATTTAAAAGGAGCCAATTTTTCAACAATATCAAAGTGGCCAATCTATGAGGCCTGGTTAGATGAACGTTCAAACATGACATTACTGCCTGGTTTTGACCTAGTATATAGCAGTTCAGATTTTATGCTATGGATGAAGGTGGACGAAACTTATCACTAAATCAGTGAAGCATGAACCTCGATGTGTGATCTGACTGTGCAAAGGACCGTCATGTTCTCCTTTCTACAAAAAGACTTGGTGGTTTAAGAGGTATCCCCAAATGTCCATGGCTCCATATAGTTCTGATTGAGGCGTCCAATCACCTGCCATCCAAAGCATGTAGCCCATACGCCCTTGATAACTGTCAAAGTTCTGAATGATTCTTTTAACGAAAGACAACGATGTAGTTGAGTAGCCGGCTGAGCCGTTCACTATAAGATCTGGAGGAGGTCTTCCATAGTAAGATGCGGCTCCCACCTCCGTGCATAGAAATGGGCGATGATATTTTCTAATAACATCTTTAACTACTTGAAACCAGTAATCGGCGTTTGCTTCCGCTTCAGAAACCGTCCAATTATTTGGGTAGTCATCGTAGAAGTAGTAGAAGTGATAGTTTAGAAAGGTTTTGTTTAATGAATCGTTTACAATAGGATACCAATCAACTTTTGGGAGACTATTCCACCAACATACTGCTGATACAGCAATCCAGTGAGTATCACCTAATCCACGGCACATATCAATCCACTGCTGATAGATGCCAGCCAAAGCGTCAACTGCTGCTTGTCCTTCAAGTCTGTGTGAGCCATCCTGCCATTGTAGTAGAGGCTCATTTATGGGCTCCCAAACCATTTTGTCGTAACTGTCCTTATACCTTGAAATTTTGTCTCTCCAAAAGTCTACCCACTGTTCCGTCATTTGATAAGCGTCATAGTATGCGTGGTAATCCAATAGAATCCAAATATCGAGAACTTTAGCTATCTGGAGAGTTTTTTCAAACCAAGTGTCATTCCATCCCCAATCTGGAGGATTTATTGGAAGAAAGGGGCTATCAAACATAACTCGTAAGCCATTGTATCCTTGGTCCTTCAGTTTACGCATCACCATTTCAGTGTTAGATGCCACCTTACTTGCAAAAACGATGCTTGGTGGCGTAGTTCTCAGTCTGACTGGGGGCTGGTCCTCTGTGAATCTGTTGACTTCATATAGTCGAACTCCCCCCCATCCTCCAATGAGCGGTTCCTTGTAAGATATAATCCCGAACGATGTAACGTTTAGTTGAGATTCAGGAGCCGAGATTGGTATAATACCGGTGAGTAATAGAACTAAAGCAGCAGCGAACGAAACATAAATTTTGTTTGGATCCTTTGTTATCACAAATGCTTCCTCTGAGCTACCATCTTAATGCGCGGGAGCATGTTATCGCGTACACCTTACTCATGGTGTAACAATATGAATATGATATATCGATACTTAATAAACCTTGGCGTATTGGTGTTTAACATAACTACACCATGAATCAGTTCTACAGTTGGAATGCATGCGCGCATTCTGATTGAGGTTCATAAATATAGTAAAAACTTAGAAATAAAGTAGAAAACCAACAAAACTCATTAGATTTTCTTAATCAACTACAACTGAATGAAGACGAATGCGCGCATATTATGGTACTTACGTTCTCTTTTCACCGTTCGGAACGTAGAAGAGGGACAATAGATGACTGCTATCGAAGAGATTAGAAATCGTGGGCTTTGCAAAGGGTGTGGAATTTGCGCTGGTATTTGTCCCAACAACGCTCTTAGAATTCGAAGAGATACTAGAGGTAACTACAGTCCTTTCTTAGATGTTTCAAGATGTAAAAAATGCAGGCTCTGTACCACTGTATGTCCAGCCTTTTCGTTAGATTTGGATAAATATACCGAGTTCATCTTTGGAAAGGCTCCAGATGATATTTTTCTTGGGAACTTCATCAATTTCT
>Ga0315310_10001637_pt1 | contig 14210 bp, 11 predicted proteins | sample TDP5_MG_FD_203630 | JGI IMG/M metagenome (GOLD analysis project Ga0315310, IMG submission 203630) | Freshwater sediment microbial communities from Lake Towuti, South Sulawesi, Indonesia - TDP5 | ecosystem: Environmental > Aquatic > Freshwater > Lake > Sediment | place: Indonesia: South Sulawesi... | reverse complement strand
CGATCATCGAGAAGATGCAGATCACGTACTACACGGACCCCGCCAAGGTCGCTCAGCTTGAAGAGATGGCTTTGAAGGTCTACGATGCAAGGGACGCGCGAGCTAGAGGGCTGATGGATGAGGGTGTGGACCTCTTCTACGCTTGCGTCTTATGCCAATCGTTCGCGCCAGCCCACGTCTGCATCATCACCCCGAACAGGTTAGGTGGATGCGGCTCCATCAGTTGGTTTGACGCGAGGGCCTCCTACAACGTGGACCCGAGGGGCCCCAACTTCCCAGTAGAGAAGGGTAAGCTTCTCGACCCTGTTCTGGGCATTTACGAGGGTGTCAACAAGGTCGTGAAGGAGCGCTCTTTAGGCGTCGTCAACGAGGTGGCGTTGTACACTCTCTTCAAGACACCTCACACGTCCTGCGGATGCTTCGAGGCCATCGCGTGGTACATCCCAGAGGTAGACGGGATAGGGGTCGTTCATAGAGACTTCAAAGGACCAGCAGTCATGGGGCTCCCGTTCTCGACGCTCGCGGGGCACGTCAGCGGCGGCACACAGAACGAGGGATTCCTCGGGATAGCGGTCGAGTTCCTGAGGTCAGCTAAGTTCCTCCAAGCAGACGGTGGATGGGAGAGAGTCGTCTGGCTCCCTTCAGCGTTGAAGGAACGTGTTAAGGCGGTTGTCCCCGAGAAGATGGCAGATGCGATAGCAACGGAGAAAGACGTCAAGAACGTGGCTGAGCTCAAACAGTTCCTTGAGAAAGCAGGACATCCGGTTGTGCAGAGATGGAAGAGTATGGAGACGGCGGCAGAAGAAGCTGAAGCCAAGGCTGAACCTGAGGCTGGGCAGGTCCCTGTGATGGCAGGTGAGCTGCAGGTCCCAGTCACCGCTGGAGGCGTAGGGTTCAAGATCACCCTACGGAATGTCCGGATCACCGCGGAGAAGGCTATCATCAAACGTTTGGAGCGAGAGTGACGGCTATGGAAGAAGAGGCTGCGAACCTCGGCCGGAGGCTGCTAAGCCTAGTTGAGAAAGCTGGAGTTCTTGAGCTTGAGAACGTAACTCTCACAGCCGACGAGCTCAGCCTGGTGCTTCAACCCCTCGTCCAGGCGGTTGTGCCTGCGCTTAGACCGCCTGAGATCACCGAGCTTGCCGAAGCCAGGTTTGAGCCTCCTGTGCAGACCTACCCGGGCGAAGTGGCAGAGGTCCTTGTCGGGGCGACAAGGGCGGAGGGAGGCAGCAGAGCGTATGTGCTGAAGGTGGGAGGCGAGAAGTACCCGCCCTTCTATACGTTTGAGGGGTTCAACCCTAACAGGCCCGTCCTCGCGTTCGACATCTTCGACATGAAGATACCTATGGCTAAAGCGATTAGGCAACACTTCGAGGAGGTCATGGAAGACCCCGGTGAGTGGGCGAAGAAATGTGTCCAAGAGTTCAAGGCTGACATGGTGAACCTGAACCTTGTGAGCACCGACCCTGAGCTGAAGGACTCGTCGCCACGCGAGGCGGCGAAGACGTTGGAACATGTGCTTCAAGCCGTAGATGTGCCTATCATGGTGGGCGGCTCAGGCAACAAGGAGAAGGACCCGGATGTCCTCGAGGCCTGTGCTGAGATAGGCCGAGGCGAAAGGCTGATCCTGAACAACGCGATGCTCGACATAGACTACAAGAGGGTCGCTAAAGCAGCGCGAGAGAACGGCCACGTCTTAGTCGCGTTCACGTCGATGAACATCAACGACCAGAAGAAGCTCAACAGCCTTCTTCTGGACGACGAGAAGCTGCCGAAGACTCAACTAGTGATGGACCCGACGACCGGGGCTCTCGGATACGGCCTCGACTATACGCTTAGTAACATGGAGCGTATGCGGCTCGCAGCGCTTGAAGGCGATAGGGTGCTCCAGGCGCCCTTCATAGGCCCGGTCTCCAACGCGTGGGGCGCGAGGGAAGCCTGGCTTAAGGCGGAGGAATGGGGGCCGAGAGAGTACAGGGGTCCGCTTTGGGAGACCGTCACGGGGATCACGCTCCTCCTGTCAGGCTGCGATGTGTTCTTCATGTCTCATCCAGCCGCGCACGCTATCATGAGAGGCATGGTTGCAGGCCTCTTCGGGGAAGGCCCATCTCAGCCCCTAGGAGTGGACTGGATAACCGCGTTGGAGTGAGGTGACTCTTACGGCGGAGAAGCCAACACTGCTCACCGTCTACAGGTATCTTCCACAGACGAACTGTGGCGAGTGCGGAGAAGCCACCTGCATGGCCTTCGCTTCAAACCTGTTAGACCGCAAGGCGAACGTGGAGGACTGCCCGCCGATCGTCAGAGAGCCGAGATACAAGGCCCGGAGAGGGAAGCTGGCGGACCTGGTTGCGCCCCCCGTCAAAGAGGTCTTGGTAGGCTCGAAAGAGAATGGTGTGAGGATTGGGGGGAAAGAGGTCCTCTATAGGCATGAGCTGACGTTTCACAACCCAACGGCGTTGGCGATCGACGTAAGCGACAAGATGGAGGACCAACCCTTACTTGAGAGGTGCAAAGCAGCAGAGGCGTTCCAGATCGAGAAGATGGGGCAGAAGCTGAGGCTTGACCTGATAGCCCTGAGATGTGGCTCAGGGGACCCCGGGAGGTTTGCTAAGGCTGCCTCTCTCGTGACGGCCAACGCGCATCTTCCGCTCATCCTGTGCAGCCTCGACCCTGAAGCCGTACGGTCAGCCTTGGAGGCTTCGAAGGACAGGAAACCGCTGATCTACGCGGCAACAGAGGAGAATTGGAGAGATATGGGCGCCTTGGCTAAACGCTTCGGTTGTCCCCTCGCAGTGTCAGCTCCCGGGGACCTTTCCTTGCTGAAGTCCCTTGCCGTGACGCTTCGACAGATGGGGGTTGAGGACCTGATACTTGACCCTGGCACTGGGGCTGAAGGGAAGGCGCTTATGGAGACCGTGAGCAACCTCACGATGATCCGCAGGGCAGGCATAAAGGTAAGGGACAAGGCGGTCGGCTTCCCGGTCATGGCCGTCCCGGCGGTGGCTTATCTGAGCGGACAGAACGCGGTCACCACGGCGTTCAGAGAGGCCTATCTGGCGTCAGTGTTCATAAACAGGTATGCTGACCTCTTGATTCTCCACGGCCTAGAGATCTGGAGCCTCATGCCCATCCTAACCTTGAGGCTTAACGTCTACACAGACCCGAGGAAACCTGTAGCCGTCGCCTCCGAGCTGAAAACGATAGGAGCGCCAGACGGGAACTCGCCGGTTCTGGTGACGACGAACTTTGCTCTAACCGCGTACACGGTCATGGGCGACCTCGAGGCGAGCAAGGTCTCATGCTACTTGCTGATCGCAGACAGCGAAGGCTTGGCTGTGGATACAGCCGTCGCCGGGGGACAGTTGACAGCCGCGAAGATCAAGGATGTTATGTCAGCCTCAGGTGTCGAAGGAAAGGTGAAGCACCGGAGGCTGATCATCCCCGGGAGAGCAGCGAGGCTCAGAGGCGATATTGAGGACGCAACAGGCTGGGAAATCCTCGTCGGTCCGAAGGACTCATCGCAGATACCTGACTTCCTAAGGAAGAACTGGGGTACGCCTGACACGTCAAGGGTGCCAGCCTAGCGTGGAGAGAAGACCTTGACCGGGGCTGAGAGATGACCGGCGAGAGAACGGTCACCGTGACCTTTCAGCCCGCGGGCGTACGCGTCGCTACTCCACTGGGGTCAACGATCTTCGAGGCATCCCAGATAGGCAACGTGCGAATGAGGAGCGTCTGCGGAGGAAAAGGCACCTGCGGCAAGTGTAAGGTGGTCGTTGAGGCAGGGCGTGGCCACGCGAACAAAGACGTGAATGCCAAGCATCTCTCCGCGACAGAGCTCTCTCACGGGTACACTCTGTCGTGTCAGACTCAGGTCGAGTCAGACCTCGAAGTGTTTGTTCCCTTAGAGTCAAGGGTTGAAGGACAGAAGATCCTGACCTGGGCTTCCTACAGCGAGACCAGCCTTGACCCGCCGGGTAGAGCGCTATACCTGCCGGTGGGGATGGCACGGGAAGGTCGACCCATCGGCGTCGACGAGCTCCTAGGGAAGCTCAGAGTAGTTTCGGACGGACCATTGACTGTAAGCGAAGTGATCAGGCCGAGGGTCGAACGCCTCCTCGAGCAGAAGGTTGAGGGTGTCACGTTCGCGATGACTACTTCAGGAGACGGCTTGGAGGTCATAGGTGCCACCGAAGGTGACACATCAGCCAGCCCGTTAGGGCTGGCCCTTGACATCGGCACGACGAAGCTCGTGATGTACTTGGTCAACATCAAGACTGGGGAGGTGGTGGACGTTGACTCGGACTACAACGACCAGATACTCTACGGCGAAGACCTGTTGACGCGGATCGAGTATGCTCGAACCCGGCCGGAGGGCACTGAGACCCTGAAGAGAGCTGTGGTCGCGAGCGTAAACAGGTTGGTTGAGAAGCTCCTCTCCAGGAACAGTTTGGACCCGGCGCACGTTATCGACATGAGCCTTGCCGGCAACACGGTCATGAACCACCTAGCGGTTGGCCAGAACCCCTCGTACTTGAGCGAGACAAACGTTCCCGTCTCGAGGAAACCGGTCGTTTCAAAGGCCGGGAAGCTCGGCCTAGCGGTTAACCCTGACGCCTACGTCTACTGCCTGCCAAACGTCAGCCGGTACGTCGGAGGCGATGCGATGGGAGATCTGCTCGCCTCGGGCCTATGCGATGCCAACGATATCGGTGTCCTCATCGACATGGGCACGAATGGCGAGATCCTCCTCGGAAGCAAGGGCTGGGCCTTCTCCTGCTCATGCGCGTCTGGCCCAGCCTTTGAAGGCTGGGAGATAAGGCATGGCATGCGGGCCGTGACAGGTGCTGTGGAACACGTCACCATCGACCCTGACACTTTGAAGGCGTCATACTCGGTCATAGGTGAGCCGGAGGCCAAGCCCAAGGGTATCTGCGGCTCAGGCCTAATCGACGCCGTAGCTCAGATGCTTCTGACAGGGATACTGGACCGTTGGGGAAACCTGAGACCTCACGGTGGCAGCCACCTTGTGCGGCAGGGGACTGACGGCTTCGAGTATCTTCTTGTTCCAGCGGATGAGTCGGCTCTCGGCTGGGATATCGTTGTGACTCAAAGAGACATACGCAACCTCCTAGAATCGAAGGCAGCGGTCTGCGCCGGGGTCGCTGTCCTCATGAAGAAGGTTGGGGCAACCATAATGGATGTGAGAACCCTATACTTGGCCGGCGCTTTCGGGAACTACATAGACCCTAGGAACGCGGCTGTGGTCGGGGTCTTTCCCGAGTTCCCGAGGGCCCGCGTGCACAAGATAGGGAACGGCGCAGTGGCCGGAGCCTACCTTACACTGGTCTCTCGCGAACAGCGACGGAGGGCCGCGGAGTTCGCCCAGACCACCACCTACTTCGACCTGAGCGCGGACCCTGACTTCGGAGAAGAGTATGACGCTGCTTTGGCCCTGCCAGGCAGAAGGGAGCTGTTCCCCTCTGTCCACGGCTTACTAAGCCGCCCATCTCGTGGGAGGTCAAAACAGGAGACTGAGGATCTGCTCTCGCTCATTCTGGGAAGAACCTGATGCTCGCTGGTTCGTTGACCAAAGAAATGCGCGCAACGCGCAGTCGAACAGTAAGGACGAGATGAGGTCGAGGCCTACCGTTCGGCGGTCTTGCCGGACTGGTATTCATCGTAGGCTTGAAGCACCGCCTTGACGCTCTCCCTTAGCTTCTCGATGGGAGTGTCAGGGCTGATCGCTAGGGTGATCGTGACGGGGACGATCTCCGCCTGTTGGCGCCGCGGGACCGGAGTACGAGCGGCTCTGATCTTGGGCCTGGCTCTAGCCTGTATAGCTCGCTGGGGTACCGTTGGAGACTCAGCGAGGTCGAACGCGTAGGTGAGCATGTCTAGGAACGCGTTTACGCCTACCTTGTCAGCCTTGAGGTCTCCGACTGCCCGGGGCAAGTCTACGAGGAGGTCAGCCCTGTTCCCTCCTTCCCGACGTATACGTTCCACGAGGCCAGTGACAATCTCGTGACGGGAGAGAAGCGTCTTGAGGAGGCCCTTCGTTGAAGATGACTGTCTATCGATCCGGTAGGCCGACGCGAACGCTGCCGCCTCGCTACTCAGCCTATACCTGCCAGGTGCCTCGGCGCTCTCTTCCAAGAACCCCCAGCTCTTCAGAAAGATGTTGTTGCGGCTTAGGTTCTTTGGGTCCATGTCAACCCTCTTCGCGGCCTCCAAGACGCCTACGTGCTCTTTCTCCGCGCCTGCGTTCAGGTAGGCGACCAGAATGTCACAGAGTTTGTCGAATCCAAGTCTGCGCGGCAGGTATCGGGCTTCGCTCATCTCTGGGATCCCTGCAACGATTCCGTCAACAGTAGCATGATGCCTTCTGCTAATAAAGTGCTCTGTCAGAGAGACGTCAAATACGTTCCCTACGTCAGCGCAGGGAAGCCTTAAATCCGCTTGAGCCCCTCTTCTCCCGGCGTCCAACATTGAAGCTCAGAGTTCTTGTGAGGAGGCCCTTTGGCGAGGTAGAGGTCGAGGGCAGCGACCTAGACGAACTCGTAGAGAATCTGAAAGTGCTTCCAGACTGGCTGTCTGTCATCGAGAAGCTGGTCTCCGGTCCTGAGTTGTCTGGTGAACCTAAGGAGCTGCTTTCCGGTCTAGCAGAGACCTCCCAGGAGGGCCCAGTGTTGACCGTCGCACAGGAGAGGGTCAGTGATAAGGAGGCGATTGGGCTTTTGCTGTACGCAGCTGGGACGCGGCTCCTCGAGCCTAAGGGCGTCGGGAACCTCCTTGAGCTAAGCGGGAGACCTTGCCCCGGCCTTGGCGCGCGGCTGAGTGAGCTTAGAAGGGAGGGCCTTCTTGTGAAGGACGGGGCGGCCTATCGGCTCTCAGCTGCTGGTAAGGAATGGGTGGAGAAACTTGCGGCAAGGCTAAGGGGAGGTTGATGCGATGGAGCAGACACTTACCGTGGAAGCCACGTTGAGATACGCAGACATGGAGGTAAAGTTCACCGGCGCCAGCGATGAAGTGGTCAGAGCCCTAATGGGCTTCCTAGCCAAGGTCATGCCTTCGCTTGAGCTGATCCAGACTTTGACGCTGACGGTTGATGCAGAGGAGTTACTGACAAGCCTCAAGGGCGTGATCGCGTTCACTAAGGAAGGGGTTGTCTTAACCGTGCCCCGCGAAGCCATGGGAGAGAGGGAGGCGATCATGCTTCATCTGACAAGGACGTACGTCGCGAACATGCTCGGTAGACGAGAGAAGGACTCGCTGCCAATGGCCGAGCTGTTGGCTGTCACAGGCAGCAAGCCAGGCACCGTCGCGGCTAGGCTCAGCGAGATGGTCGACCTAGGCCACGTTGAAAGGATGGGCAGGGGTGAATACAGGATAACGACGCTAGGTCTTAAATCATGTCTGGATGAGATCCTGCCCCGGATCAAGCCGCAGAAGGCGAAGACTGCATGACCGAACAGCCGAAGCTGAAGGCTCACATAGTCTTCGGCGAAGCCTACGTGGACATGGAAGGCAGTGCAGACGAGGTCTTCGAATCGTTAGTCCGGTTCCTCTCCAAGGTCTATCCAAGCCTCGAGATGGCTCAGAGGCTGACGTTCAACCCTGACATTGCGGAGTTGGCGAATGCCCTCACAGGCGTCATCCAGTTGGCTCGCGAGGGAGTCCTGATCACCTCGCCCAAGACGCTGGCAGCCAGAGACGCCCTGATCCTGGCGCTGACCGGAGCCTATGTGGGCCGCAGACTTGGGATCCTGGAAAAAGAGTCGTTGACAGGCCGGCAGCTCAAGATGGCGACAGGCAAGGCGGGCAAGACGATCATGAATCAACTCCCAAAGATGATCGAGGCAGGAGTGGTGGAGAAGCTCGCGAAGGGGGAGTACCGGATAACGGCAGCGGGGCTGCGAGAAGGCCAGGCTGTGGCTCTGGCGGCGAGGCCCACATGAGAGAGCCCATTCTCCCATGATGTGTTCACGGCTGGCCGCATGGTTCATCGAGAGAGCCAAGGATGTCCTGCATCCTTTCGTACAGCGTCCTGTATCTTGCGTACAGCCGACCGTAGAAGCTCGCGGACTCTCCCCTAGGCGAGAAGACGCCCCTCACCCTATAGACGTGCTTCACGGCATCCTCGAAGCTGTCGTATGCCCCCACCCCTATGCCTGCGAGCATCGCCGCGCCCAGGCCAGCGGCTTCCTGCACCTCGGGCAAGACGACCCGCCTGCCTGTGACATCAGCCTTGAGCTGAAGCCAAAACCTTGACTTCGCTGCGCCGCCGATGGCCCTAAGCTCTGTCAATCCGCTTACGTGGGTCTCTAACGCATCGACGACGTTCCTCAGCTCGAGACTTATGCCCTCTAGAAGTGACCTGATGACTTCAGCTCTTCCTTGAGCCAATGTCAAGCCGACGAGTGCGCCCCGAACATCACGCTTGAAACGCGGGCTGCCGCTTCCCTCGAAGAACGGGAGTAGAGTAAGGCCTAGCGAGCCCTCAGGGGCCTCTTCAGCCTGCCTAATCAGGAGGTCGTATGCGTCGGCCTCCTTTGACTCAGCCTCGGCCTTCTCAATCTGGCCGAAGTTATCGCGAAACCACCGAAGTATCACGCCCGCGTTCGGGTTGAAGCCGAACACCAGGTAGCGCTGGCCTGCGACGTGACATTGGACAGAGAAACTCTGTAACCTCATCTCTTCCGTCAGGTTTGACGCTTCTTGAACCGCGGCCACACACTCCACCGTGCCAGTCGCATCCATCACTGGGCCGGATTGGAGAAGCCCAACTCCTAATGCACCGCACGGTTGGTCATGGCCACCCGCCGCGACCGACGCCCCGCGAGGAAGTCCCGTCTCGGCCGCTGACCGGGCGGAGACCTCGCCTACGACGGTGCCCGAGGGAACAACATCTGAGAGAAGAGCCTCGTCTAGCTCCGCCAAACTGAGTATCTCCGAAGACCACTCTCGCCTCCGAATATCGAACATCATCGTTCTCGACGCGAGGGAATAGTCCATCACGGCCACCCCGCACAGTTTCAGGTTGACGTAGTCCTGCCAGCAGACAAGCCTCTTTGCCTTGGCATACGTCGACGGCTCGTTCTCTCTAAGCCACTGAGCCTTCTGCAGCGTGTAGATCGGCATATCCTCCGAGAGGGGTTGACCTGTCTTCGCGTACATGTCGCGCGCGCCAAGGTTCCTCTCCCACCACTTGACTTGAGAGGCGGCACGGGCATCAAAGGTGGTCATGCTCCAGTAGAGTGGCTGCCCACCTGCGTCTATGGGGAAAAACGCCTCACCCAGCACCGATGTGGAAATCGCGCGGATGGCTCGCGAGCCCTCGCCCAACGCTTCGGTGCTAGTTCTCAAGACGCGAACGATAGCCCGCCAAACCTGACTAGGGTCCAACTCGGACCAATCCAGCTGCCTGTGGTAGAGCGGGTATTCGGCATACGCAGACGAGACAACTGAACCATCCGTGGAGAAGATTAAGGATCTGCAGCCAGTGGTGCCCACGTCGAGGCCTACGAGAAGCGGCGACGTGGCCTCACTCGGGGAATTCAGGCTCATCGTTGCGAGGCTAGACGGCCGTCGCGGTTAAGGCTTTTCCAGGTCAGTTCACGACAAGTGAACACACTTCTCCTAGGGAGACCTCCCGGAGGAGATCTCTAGTCTCGCAGGGGCGTCTCTCAAATCTGACCCATCTCATCTCGTGGCAACGCGCAAGATGAATGTGAGGGGCTCCTATACCTGACGTCCCCACGCGCTGTGGCAACCTGAGGTCTCGACAGTTAGGCTTTTCAATAGGAAGTCGGCATGTAGGCTCTGACCCGGAAGGCGCGGAACTGCTTCAAAACGAGAACAGGCTGGGGTGGCCGGAAGTTGGATGCTAGGGTATTCTTCTGGTCAGGTGTTGCCTCAGTTCTCTTGCTGCTCTACGCGATCTTGGCTCACGCGAGCAACCTGCCGTCGACAGCAGTGATTATGTCTCTCCTGATGACTTCGTTGCTCTTTACGATTGTTTGGCTAGCCTTCGTGCGGCCGCTCAGCACACAAAGGACATAGGCAGAGCCGCATCGAAGGGAGGGTAAGCCTAGCTCAGACGCACAGATGCGTCGGTGGCCCATCACCGCTGATGCTCCTCACCTAAAGGCTCACTGCATCGATAAGGAAGCGAGTCCGGGAACCACATCTTGCCGCTTTACTCTATATCAGGTAGGCTCCGCACGTACGACAGTAGGTTGCTTTCTCCGCCACGTTTGTGTTGCACTTAGGACAGACCCTGCCATTCGGGTCGACTGGATGCGGCGCGCCCAGCGACGATCTGTAGAGATCGTAGTAGAAGAGGTGCTCTTTGTCTCGGACAGTAACCCTGTCTTTCTCGAGGCACCTTCTCCTCGCCCCTTCAAACTCCTCGTCGGAGATCATCTGGTTGAACAGGTTTGGAAGCGTGTGAGTCCCGGAACCGTACTCGATAGGTGTCTTGACCCTCCACAGGACCTCGTCGGGCAGGATGCCTTCGAAGGCCTTCCGTAGTATCCATTTTCCCCAAACCTTGCGCCTCTCGCGTCGAACTCTGTAGCCCGCGGGGAGTTCCATAGCGAACTCCTTCAGCTGCGGGTCCAGGTATGGGAGCCTCGCCTCGATTCCCAGGCTTTCAGCCAAGGGGATGGATGAGAAGGCCATGACGCTCCAGAGCTTCCGCAGCTCCGTCTCCAGCTTCTCAGCTTCGAGGTTGAAGAGGTAACTGTAGCCTGCGAAGAGCTCGTCGCATCCATCCCCAGTCATGACGGTGCCTACCCCATCTTCCCTCGCGGCCTTGAGGGCAGTGTAGACGGTTACACTGTTCCGGACCTCCATTGGGTCGAAGGACCTCATCGTCCTCACAACCACTGGAATCGCCTCGAAGAGCTCATCCCTGTCAAAGGTATAGATGAGATGCTTCAACCCCAGCCTCTCAGCCATCATAGACGCGTACTGGACATCCGAGGCCGGTGCTCCTTGAAGGGCAGCTGCGTAGGCCTTTAAGGGGGCGAGCTTCGAAGCCGTAGCCGCTAGGATACTTGTGTCCAGGCCGCCTGAGAGGAGGATGCCCTCGGCCAAGTTCCTCCTAACCGCTTCCTCCAACAACACCCTCAAACGAAGGAAGATGTCGTTCAGCGATGGGAGCCTGCCGTAACTCGTGAAGCCCTCTAGGTCTTTTCCTTTCCTAAGCCTCTCCTCGGCGACCCTGAGGTCTTCCAAGGTATTGACGTTCACGACGAGGCCCTCATCTTCGAGGACTAGGACCTCCTCCCCCATCTCAGCATCATCGATCCTGTCGCCGTCTACGATGTTCACCCCGACGGGAGCCACGGTTCGCCCCTTCGCCTCGAAGCTGTACTCAGGCCTTAACCCAAGCCTTTCAGACAGCTCCACAGGAGCTGCGACTGTGAGGGCTGGTTTATGGCACGCCTCGTAGTAGCTCACGATGCGGTCGATCACAGCGTCGGTGATGAGTGGGAGGTCGGCTGAGACCGTTAATACCTTCCCCAGCTTGAGTCTCTCAACCGCGTACCTGAGGTCTGAAACATATCCTTGCCCTGGCGTCTCCAGGACCTTGACTGAGAGCGTTCTCATCCTGTCGGCTGTGTCAGGCGTATGTTTGCTGACTGCGACGATGATACAATCCACCTTTCTCGAAGTCTTGAGCGCGTCCAAGACGCGCTCAACTATCGCTTTCTCACCCACTTGGAGGAGGGGCTTCTCCACCGGTAGCCCTAGACGGCTTCCCCTGCCGCCAGCCATGACGAGAGCCGTCAAGCCCATGGAGACACCGCTAGAACCGTGATGAGGGAGGTCATCCGGGCCAAGTCGTTGGCGGCTCCGAAGACATCGCCTGTGACGCCCCTGAAATGCCTGCTCGAAGCCCAGACGATGGTGAGACATGTCAATACGCCGACGGCTAGGAGGAGTAGGCCTACAGCCCATAGGAGGGGTATAGTCAGGCCTAGGGGGATGATGACCGCTCCTGCGAGACGTAGCCTCCTCTGGCCCCGGTGCATGGCTTCAATGAAGACGGAGCCCATACCTTCATGGGCGGATGTGCCAGCCCACGCCACAAGCACCATAGCGAACTTGGCGGAGACCTCGGACACAGTCAGGGCTTGAAAGAACATACTTGGGCTCAGGGCTGCGATGGAGAAGGCAGTCGTCAGTGCCATTATCAAGCCTAACATGAGGCCTCCCGTGCCGGTCTGCTCGTCGTGCATAACCTCGATCTTCCTCTCCGGTGGGCCTTGACACATCAAACCGTCGCCGAAGTCCAGTAGCCCATCAGTGTGGTGGAGCCCCGTGACCAGCAGGATAAAGCCTAGCGTTAAGACGCCTACGACCAAGCCTGGCAAGATACGGGAGAGGAGCCACGCGAAAAGCCCCGCGAGCGCTCCGATAAACGCACCCACGAGCGGGAAGAGGGGCATGTACTCCGCCGCGTCTCTCAGGCAGTCCGCATCCATGCCTACGGGGATAATCGTGAGGAATGCTAGAAGGTTCTTCATCTCCTTAAGCATGTTGTTTTCCAACGACCTCCCATTCTCGCATGTCCAGAACCCAATATCCCTCTCTCAACACCCTGTTACCGTCGATCACCCTTAAACGTCTCTTGAACAAGGGACCGTCGACGGCTAGCGTATGGTATTCACCCAGCTCGCCGCATATGTTGATGCCGCAGTCATCCCTGAGCTTGATAAGATCCTTTACGAGGCTCTCGTCTACCTTTCGCCCCAGCCATCCTTCGTCGAACAGGTCGGCCTTGACGCTGACGACGACGGCCTCAAACCCCACATCTATGAACTCGGTGAAAACCTGCTCTGGGCGACGGCCCCAAAGGGGCTCTATGGCCTCAACGCTAAGCTCACCGCAGACGCGGTTCACCCAATCTCCATGCCCAGGGACCTCGCCGATGTCCCCGAAGACGACCCCTTCCACACCGGCCTCCTTCAATCCCTCCACGGCGTCCTTGAAGCCCTGCTCGTATGTCTCCCACGTAACCTCCCCTTGAACCATCGGGACACCGACAGCCTCCGATTGGGCCTGCATCAACCTACGGTCCATCCCATGGCTCATGCTCCTACCCGTCTCCTTCGAAACCATGCTCAGGAGCCAGGAGACCTTGAAGCTCTCTAAACCCGCCTTATAGCAGGCTAGGCAGCTGTCCTTACCGCCGCTCCAAGACACTGCAACCCGCATAGACACCAACTCTTCCGCGTCGACAAGGAGTGAAGAGGCGCCTTCATCAGGGTCACTTGGAGCCGACAAGCCGCTCGTAGTTTCCCTCTATCTCCTTCAACAGAGCGCCCTTACCGATGGAACCTCTGGACTTCGCGATCGCGGCTACGGCCGCGCCTCCGGCTCCAACACCCTCCTTCACGACGCCTGCCTCGTACGCCCTCAGCCCGCTGAACTTCGACGATGTGAAGTCTAGGTCAGCCGCTATGACTGGGACCTCAGCTATCTGGCCGATGATGCCCTTCAGGTCAGCCGTCCTGTCGGCTGCTATCCACCTCGTGGTGCCGACGACGGTATTCTCCAAGACTTCAGGTCTCAAAGCCTTGACGACGGCGAGGACAGCGCCCATCTGGGTTCCCCCAGCCATGAGGACCGGAGCCCTCTTCGCGGCCCCGACGACGATTCCGGCGAAGGCGGGAATCATGGGGTCTCCTACGCATGAGACGGCCCTAATGGGATCTTTCGCCGAGGCGCCGAACCCTAGGCCTGAAGCCGTCAAAGCCTCCTCTGCGATCCGCGTCTTCAGCTCGTGGGGGTTGCTGGGCATGCTGCTGCTCACCTTTCCCTTGGCGTTAATGCCCATAGCGAGCATGACGGCGAGGGCCGTCGTCGTACCGCCTGGGATGCTTTCGCCAACCACCAAGTAATCCGTTGTCTTGGCAAGGTTTTCCCCTGCCGTCTTCGCTCTCTCCAAGACATCTTCGACGTTGTCCACGGCTCTCCCCGTTCTTATGTCGCGGCCGGGGGTTCCACCGAGGTCTAGGAAGGGCACTTGCGGCTTCACCTTCACTCCGCAGCTGGCTATGAGGACCGGTATATCCGCGAGGCTGAGGGCTGACATGGTTACTAGAGCTGGGGTCGGTATCCCATCAGGCGTGACAGGTACGCCCGGAATGCACTTGCAGCTACCTAGTAGGAGCAGCTCTGCGTCAGCCGGGGGC
>Ga0315310_10001633_pt1 | contig 14230 bp, 10 predicted proteins | sample TDP5_MG_FD_203630 | JGI IMG/M metagenome (GOLD analysis project Ga0315310, IMG submission 203630) | Freshwater sediment microbial communities from Lake Towuti, South Sulawesi, Indonesia - TDP5 | ecosystem: Environmental > Aquatic > Freshwater > Lake > Sediment | place: Indonesia: South Sulawesi... | reverse complement strand
GACAGACACATTCGACCTACAGACCAGACATGACGGCTTATGGGAGCTCGAGTTCCTATTCTACTGGAACAGGGCGACCATAGCGTTCGAAGGCGACGACACATACGCACCATCCACAGCCACAATAACGCGATAAGATCCTAACATGAAAGCCTGACTATCCTAAACTGTAGAGTGCATGGCCTGTGCCTGCAAGTATGTAGAGCAGAGCGATTTCAATCGCTACCATCCGTGATAGTTCGGTGATATCTAGATCGCGTAGCAGAAGCGATTCCGCAATCGTGAAGCATAGCACTGAGAGGAGTGAAGATGCAGAAAACAGAAGCGCTGTCGCTCCAGATGCAAGAAGGCTGACAATCAACAACGTTCCCCGAAGCCACACCTTGTCTCGCTCGTCTGCAAGATAAGAGTGCTTCAGAAGTTTCGTCGACGTCACTATGTAGATAACTCCCTCAGCTGCAAGGACTTCTATGGGCATCATATAGAGAAGCCTCCACTGCTCGACCCCAGGTATCACAAGGATGCCCATGGAGGCGACCATCATCCAAGACAACACCAGTTGAACATTGTCTTCCCGAATGCGATACAACGAGTAAAATCCAAGCAACGAGAGTGCATAGGTCAAAGGTATTGCGTAGGTTCCCTTTGCAAAGTAGCTTGACAGTAGGACTTCGTCTTGGAGAAAATGGGCAAAGTTGACGGGGCCAAGTTGACTGAGATTCGTCACTATTTTGGACCATGCGATTTGAAAAGTTGCAGACATCTCCGGAATGACGATACTAGCCATGAACGTTGGCAGAATCGCAAGGAGACTCCCGACAGTGATTCTGACAGAAAGAAACCGCTGTGCCTGCGAGAGAGTCCTAACCTTTCTGAGGGAGATAAGAGAGTAAACGATCAGGACGAGGTTTGCAAATATCCATGTCGGAAAGTGGAACCCTAAGATCAACCATGAGAGAGCTATGGCCAGAAAGGCCCATCTTTGAGAGTTCACTGACTGGCTTTTCAGCATGGCAAAGCAGAGTAGCATCAGCAAGATCAATGCAAGCCAGTTTCCGATTATGAAGTATCTGATTCCAATGGTGACGTGAGGCGAGATTGAGGCTAGGAAAGCGGTGAGGATTGCTAGTCTTTCATCTTTGAAGCAGAAATCTATCAGCAGGTAGGTTGAGGATGTTAACGCGCATGTCAGCACTATCTGAAGATAGTTAAGGAGAGCTTCAACCTCAATCGAAAGACAGACTCTCACTGAATGCAAGGCCAAAAAGAGCATAGGCCGATCGGTCGATAGAGCATGAGCTACTCCAAGGCGATCCACATCCCGCAGTATCGACACGTAGTATTGAGCATCTCCAGTCAACGGGTATCCCAAGATCAACCTATAGGAGGAGACCAAAATGCCGACCATTATTGCCAATACGAGTAGTGCCGCGTTGTGAGGGGTTCTTCTGTTTCTTGACACGGCCCTCACGGTTGCCTTCGATTCCGCAGAGGCTTTAGAACTCGTCCTGCCCCACTTGGCTATGATAGGCAACCACAGCAGCTGCGTAGCCAGTAGAACGAAGAGCACTATGGTATACGGGTAGAGCCTCATCTCAGCTCCTTCAAAGATGCCAGCAGTATCAAAGGGCGGTCTGCGTGACGCAATCCATACAACGGGAAGAAGGCTTCCTACTGCCCACACCTCTAACACTAGTAACGGTGACAAAAGGGATGACAGTAGTAGTAGAGCTCCGTGTTCAGTCGCGACGCCAAAGAGTTGTCGAGACATCTGTAGCTGAAGCCACGTCGTGACGATGGTTCCTCCTGACATCAGAGAGGCACCAAGCACGATTATGATTGACGCAGGGGGAGGCGGTTCAATGATTATCGAGGCTGCTGTCAAGATTGCTCCCAGTCCAACTGCCAAACCAGTTCTTGAGATCATTTTTGACTGAGAGCGAAAGACACAGTAGTTGACTATGCTAGCAATCGCGCCTGAGATCACCCAAGCCGCGAAGTCAAGGCTGGGCGATGAAAGAACAAGACGGATACGCCAGAAATAGTTCAATGAAAAGAGGGAGAAGAGGAATATGTGAAGTGATTCAAGGCAAAGAACGAATAGGCAAACTCCTGTTTTGCCGGTTCTTTGATTTGGCGCTTGAAACATTTGGTCAAGCAAGGTCTGTGCAGCTCAAGGTAGAGATTCCATTAGGAATTCCTTTCTTATGCTTTGCCTACCGTGTGCGTTCCATTCAACCTATGATCCTGAAGAAGAAAGAAGCGTTGAGGCATAGGGTTCAAATAGGACCGAAGAAAAAGACTTACTACAAGGGACCCCTCTCGGGTTCCGAGCCGCACTCATTATTATTCTTGTTTTCATAGCAGCGTAGTCGATGATGCATTCAGAGAAACGTTGGGATGATGTTTGACGGTGCTTGGCGAATATTGCCTGTCTCGTTGAGTGGTGATATGTCAGTGCCAGAAGATGTGAATTCTGCAATCTGGCAAGATGAGGAATTGACGTATGCTGAAAAACGGCTGGCGACGATACTCATCGAGAGGTCTCCAAGGAAGCTTCGCTACGTAGACCTGTCGTCGATGACCGGTTGCAAAATAGTGAGCCTCAGAAACATGATTTGCGACATGAATGCGAAACTATGGAAACATGGGTGGAGAGTTCTCCACAGCCATAGTGGCAAGACGGCCTGGATTGGCGTTGAGTATGATCCGCGCTACAGTGAATTTCACACAATGCGCCTTCAGTCCCATCAGACTGCTTCGGCTACAGTACTTGAGAAGGGGAGAGGTGGCGGAGGAAAGCAGACACGCGCCCTTGTAGGTCCTTCCACTACAAGGAAAATCGCTGCAGTCTTGGCTTCTATAGCCGTCGGTGCTTCAATCCGAATGGCCTCTGTCATGTGGACTATGCCTACGTTGTACGGATTCCCGATCTGGACCAGCTTGACGGTTTGGCCTTCGTGATCGGGCTGGCCTCTGGGGTCAAATATGGATTCTTGATAGGTGTAGGCATGACTACGGCCGCCAACCTCATGGGAGCGGGTACATGGTCTTTCCTCACTCCATTATATACAGGGATATTTGGGGTCGTAGGAGGTTTGGTAGGCAGATTCACCAAGGAACCGAATACGCGGTTTATGGCGCTTGCAGCCATAGCCCTAACGCTGTTAAAAGAACCCCTCCAAGAGCTGTGGTCCACCTTGCTCTTTGGCAATCCGTTCTCAGCGGTTATCCGGATCGACGAACAATTCACGGCAGCGCTGATACAAAACCTGATATTTTCCACAACCGTGGGCACATCGCTCACTAGATACCTGCGGCCAAAACGCTAACCTAAGAAAGAGACACAGACTAGGCAGAGAATATCACCTAAACCCAAGGATACATCGAAGGAAGCATCACTCAGAATGATGCTCAGTGATACTTAATGATGATTGTGATATACCCCGCATTTCGCCGGAAAATACACATAAAAAAAATTTTTATTTTTCTGAACAAACGCATCATCAAAGCATCACTCACATCATTGAACAAACCTATCTACCAGCACAGAACTGAGCAGGTAGGTTTATTCCGCCAATATTCAGGGTAAGAGCAGGCTTTGTTAACCGAATCATGGTAAGGGTCTATGCTTTGAGCGATCGAAGTGACAGTCGCAAGAAGGCCTACACGAAAGGCGAATTGAACAGGCTTATAGACTCATTGGTACACCCATTGGCGAAACAGAATAGTCGACTCCTCATAGTAGGTGGATTTCTTCACGCCCTCGTTGAAAGAGACCCCGCCTCTCTTAGCCAGGAAATTCCTGACATGTAATCTTTCCACCATCCTATCGCAGCTGAGCGAGGAAACAAAGAGGCGGCGAAGACAGCAAAGAGCCTCGTAAGGCATGTAATGCGCGGTCTTATCGCGCTCTTCAATCATACGATTTACGGCGCTCGCTGATCAAGTCCGAGAGAAAAGCTTGAAGTCCCCCCGAGTTCCTCAGTTCCGTTAGAACTGTCGCAAATGGAAAATATGTCTTTGAGAAGTATGAGAAGCGATCCCAGTAGGCTCATAGACTCCTTATCACCTCCCCGCCAGCAAAAAGATGTACTCACTTCCTCGTCCTTGACCGGGCCACTGCGCTGTGACAGCTACGCTCTATTGGGGCATCACCTCTGTTGAGTAAGGAGAAAGAAAAAGGGAGTTGTAAGCTGCTATCTCGTGATTGTGGCAGAAGATGGTGCGTATGTTGCGTCGCCTTCAAAGACGATTGTTGCCGATGACCAGTAGAAGAGAAACTCAAGCTCCCACAGTCCGTCATGCCTTGTCTGCAGGTCGAAAGTGATCGTCCGCCACGCTCCGCTATAGAGATATGTAACAGTCAACTTGACCGGCATATACGGCAAGTATGCCCACGTGTCTGCCCGTTGGAGGTAGCCTTGGAAGACTCTGTTCCCAACGTAACTTATCGAGATCCTCGTTGGTATTTTCGCGATCACTTCATATGTGATTGAGGCCGAGCTTCCAGTGAAGTCTGAGTCTTCAGCGAATGTAGCAGTGATTGTATACATGCCACCGGTCGATGGGCAGTTCGTCGTAACAGAGAAAGCGCCATTGTAGTCGGTTGTTATGGTCCTGCTGAATCCCCAGTTAGTCGTTATCGTGACCGGTTTCCCTACGACCACGCCGTCCCTGATGTATCGCCAAGTGCCGTACAGGGTGCCGAAGATGGTCATAGGCTCGTTCCAGTAGCCTGGTTTGGGTGAAGCATCCAAAACGATGCGGGTGAAACCTTTGTTGGCATAGTCGATCGTGTTCTGCCAGAGGGAGGCCGCCAGCAGCATGCCGACCGTGTGCCCCCTTGTCTTCCAAGCAACCATATATTCATCGATGTTGTTATGATGCCCGCCATTTCTCAAGGTGTCCCATATCTCAGCGAACGCATGCGGGAAGGAACCATGAGTGCGCGCCCAGATGTCGTAGCCGTCAGATTGCTGGTCAAAGATGTCCAGAAGAGCTCCCGCCACACGTCCTTCCACACCCTCACCGTTGTCCCAGCCTGAAGTTCCCCATGTGGGAGGTTCCAAATCGATCCAGCTTCCCGTTCCCCATTCGAAGACCGAGTCGTATAGAGTCCGCTCCCAGCTCTGGCAAGCCAAAGGAAAGAAATCTGCCCACCCCTCAGTCCAACCGCAGTTCGGATGTGAGTAGAGGTTGATGTAGTGTGGAGATGGACAATAGGTTATGGGGAACCAGCTGTTGTAAGCCACGTACATCACCCAGTGACCGTATTCGTGCAAGACTATGTCGAGTGCTCTACTGTAATCTTCGGTGTCAATGTCTATCATGCCTATGTCTAGGTGAATATGTGTTCCATGACCGCTAGCCATCTTGAACCGAACCTCGACGTATGGAGGGGTGAACCCTGGCCCTTCATTCGTCAGAAAGTCCCATGCACCTCGGTCATAGTAATCATTGGCAAGAGTTTCATAGATTCGCCAAGCTCCCTGGTAGTCCCATAGGTCAGGTTCGCGCCAACCTCCGATGTCGTATGAGGTTGCGGAAGGCGACGGGTAGAAACTTGGAGTAAAGCTCTGATATCTCGTTCCATCGCTCTTCATAACATTGGCAGCGCTCGTCCACGGTTCCATACCAACGTAAAACCCGGCGGATCCGGGATTCACGATTGGAATGCTGAACTGACCAGCAGTTAGCGAACCTCTTGGCCCAGTAATATCGCCACCCAAGTACGCGTTGTCACTGGCACGCCATATGCTGACCCAGCCCCATACCATCGGGACAAGATCGTCGCTTCTCCTACTGCCTTTCCTAATAGCGTCCTCGCTGACATGGCAGTAGAATGTCCCCGTAACCAACAGTGTCCCAGGGCTCCCTGGAGCTGAAGGCTGTGGGGGTTTTGGTGTGATCCCTTGAAATGACATAGGAGCCAGCTTCGGTACTTCAGACGGGCTAAGCGGAATCGATAGAACTCTTCCCTGATACGAAATTTGCTCTTTGGATGACAGAGCAGAATCCTTTCCGACGTAAACGTATATTCTATCTGTGTCGAAATAGCCGCCACCAAGGAAACTGTATCCTCCTCGCGCCTCAATTGTCCAATTTCCCAGCTTGATCGCGCGAATCTTCGATTTGATCTCAATCGTGCCTTTCTCAGCGATGGCCCCTTTCCATGATAGCGTCCCGCTCTCTAGAGCAAAACCTTCGGGCAACTTCACTTCCACGGTTGCCTCCGATACCTGAAAAGCAGAGTAAACCGTGCATGTGATGTCAGCGACAATGTTCAATGCAGGTGCAGAAGAGATCGACAAGCTCACATCGATTGGAACGACAGGAGGGACAGGCAGTCCAGACACTCGTGTCGGCGCAGAGAAACTGGTCATGGGTATCCAAAAGACCGCAGCAAGCAAGACCGATAGAGCGGCAGCGTACAGAGACTTGCCTAGTTTCTGCGTCAAGATTATCCCCGCCCATACCGTTGCTAGGCTTGCGAATAAAAGATTTCCCATGGTCGCTTGTCTTGGGCCAGGCTGGCAGATGGTCGTTCGCAAGCTAGATCTCGAATTGAGTCAAGGGGGGCGTGTCGTTCTGGTCGCGTTTGGTCTCGTGGCTTCTGAGAAAGGAGTCGGACTAATACTTGCAGAGTTCTTAGAGACAGAGACATAAAGTCTGGCAATGTCGCTGTAGTACCCCGCACCGATCGGGTACCCAGCCCTCGCTTCAATCGTCCAGTTTCCGATCTTGACCGCCCTGATAGTAGCCTTGAGCTCAGTTTTCCCTCCTTCCGGAAGGCTGCCCTTCCATGAGAGCACACCATCAACGAGCACGAAGCCCTCTGGAAGAATCACCTCCACACTGACGTTTGAAGCGATGAAAACTGTCTTTACGACGCATGAAAGCTCAGCCACATCATTCAGGGGAGGAAGGGAAGAAAGGAATACCCTCACAGAGATCGGAACTGAGGGTGCTGAAGTGCCGTGTTCTCCTTCCCGTGCCTTTCCCTTCCCTTCGAATGAAAGCCTAAAGAAGCCCAAGCTTTGACTCACAGTCTCGACAGCCATGACTCCGGCTATGACGCATACAAAGATCGCTGCGCAAACATACCTCTGATCGTAGGCGGGCAATGATCTTCCTGAGAAAACGGTTCGATCACCGGGGTACTTAAGCCATTTCTTTGCAACGCAGTGTCAAGAAGTTGTACGCCTACGGTAAGAGTCTGTAGAACTGAATGGAGTGGTAAACACCATATCCGAGGCCCAGCAACGACAGTGCAAGAAGAACTGGGAACAGCGGATCTGAGGAAAGCCGTAGCGCGAAGCCTATTGCCACCACTCCGAAAGCAACTGAAAAAAACAAGGAACGAGGAACTATCCATCGGCGCGTTATCAAGAAGAACTTTAGGATACCGAAGCTTTTCTCAATCACGTGGAACGTCCCATATTCGTCCCTTCTTACAAGGCCAAACCGCTCCAGCTTGTTCAAATGGTGATTCGCCAACCAAGTACTCGACAGGCCCAGAGCCTTGCTAACCTGCCTAGCAGACGCTCTCCTTTTCCTTAGAAGGTAAACATAAGACCGGAAAGTATTGTATTCGCCTAACACCTCCCTCTGAAGCTCTTCAGAGCAATTTGAATGCAATCATGTGGCCTCTGGGTATTGCCTCGCAGGATAATCTAATATTTCAGCTCGCTTATGAGGCCGAAGGAAGAGCCGTCCCCAATTTGGCCAGTAGTCCATTGAATGGATCTAGTGCTCACTTAGAAAGGATCGTTCTCCTTCTGCTACTGGCACTGCTGTTGGTTGTCGGGTTGGCGGCTGCGCACTCTGTTGTCTCAGAACGTCAACAACAACACGAGGCTAGGGCTGGGATACTGAGGAGCCTACGTCAACTCCCTCGACCACTTGCTTCAGCCATTCCTTGCAGCTCAAGAGCCAACATCGTCTACTTGTACTTCACGAACTGCGATCCCTGCGAAAGCGAGTATCTTAGATTGTTCAGCGAAAGTGTTCTATTGTGGACAAGGGATCTAGCACCATCATTGGTTCACGTGGAGGCCACAAACTACCTAAAGGATCGGGAGGCTGGCCGCATTTTCTTCGACGCCTTCAATGTTTCGAGGAATATGTCTGGTCACTCACTCCTCTTCATCTACAGCGAAAATGAAGGCTTTGTCTTTGAGTTTCCCGACGGTAGCAATGATGTACCTGTAGCTATAAGCTACCTGACCGGAAGCCCAAGTCCAATCATGCCCGGCCCCCCAACTGTGCAGGCCGCGGCGACCTATGGTCTTGGGTTAATGGTTGGAACAGACCCATGTTTCACAGCTGTCGTCTCGTCTCTATACGTTTCAGGTGGTGCATCAAGAAGGTCCGCGGCTAGGAGAGTCCTGGCTATGGCGGCAGGGGTCGCTTATGCATACACCCTTCTTTCGTTCGCTTCAATTTGTGTGGAGGATCTGTGGTCCTCCGTACCTTTGACTAGTCTAACATCCGTTGTCACCCTGTTCTTAGCGTTGGCTCTTATAATCGACGGAGTATACAGCCTCACGATGAAGCTCAAAGGCTTTCAAGCGAAGTCATTGTTGTTCAAGACACCAAGAAAACTGACAGTGGTCATGGCAAGACTTCTTCGCAGAGACACCATAGAGATAGACATGGTCCTGGGAGCGTTCGTGGCGATCTTCAAACTACCTTGCATGGCTCCCCAGATCTTCATCGTTATGCTTTCAAGCGAGAAAGAATTCCTGCTCAATGTGGCCGCCTTTGCGTTCGGTGTTGCCTCCTCAGCTATTACAATAGCGATCTTGATCATTCTCGGAATCATCTGCACCGAGAAGCTGGTCACGCTCCGCTGGTATGGAAAATCCATCCAAAGAATAGTCATCGCCATAATCCTAGCATGGACCGCATTTGCGCTCCTGAGCAGATAGATACCATTCCAGAAGCTTTCAGACATTCATAAGATAAGAGCACCTAGGCACCTCGCGTCAGGCAAGATAGAACAGACATTTCACATTACCCCAAGAGAGTCCATGTCGGAAAAGAACGGGAACAAACTGCCTTGACTTTCCTACAAAAAGGGGAGGTTTAGGTCCCTTGGTTGGGGCCTGTCTTCTACTTCTTTCTGCGCCGTGGCACGAAGAGTGACGTTGCTAATGCCGATGCTAAGACTATTGATGCCAACGAACTAATCCGCGCTTTTCCGATTCAAACCACCCGACTCTGTGAGATCCGAATAAGCTTCTGTACGGCTCTCATCTAGTTCCCTTCTGAGCAGGAGCAATGGCAAGGCAGTGATTCCTACCAGCAGGGCAATCGCCAGAATGAACAGCCCCCCAGAAGTATTCGGGAGCATCCTGGCTACAGCCTCCAAGGCATACACAATGATCAACTCGGTTAGCAACATACCGACCATGCCTAGGACTACCTTCCGTCTAGCTGAATGCAATTCGATGCCTCTGAAAATGCATTCTCTTGCAATCAGCTCAAGAATCAAAGCGATGTAGAATGGGAAAATGAATAGAGCCGCGTTTCCAAGAATCATCCACGACTCCAGGACTAACCCTAACATATTCCTGGCCCCCAACCGGTAGATATGAAAATCTCGATGTCCCTTGAGGAAGATTTCTCTTCAAAAAGAGACAAGACACCTGATCCAATTCTTCTCGCCAATAATCTGGGAAATGCCCCCAAGGCCACAACTCCGAAGATGGCATATATATGATAGGCACTAGGAACAATCCTGAGAACAAGATAGGCCACTAGGGGATACATGTATCCATAAAGGCCAGCTAACAGATAGATCCATCCTCGGGCCCGCTCATTGATTGCGCACACGGTCGAACCTAGCCTTATCCCTCCGCGATAGTAGCCAATATACGTAGGAAAACCAATGCCTATCAAGAGAGCTGGCATGAAAAACATATGTCACTCTGTTGCTTCAATATGCCTAGGTAGTACTGAAAAAGAGAGGAGACTACTCCCAAAAGAGTTGGTACAAGCAGAAACAGAGAATCCAGCTTCCCCAATCTTAGCTTGTAGTCGATTTGTTTCAGCAATTCTTCCGGCTCCATGTCAAGCACTCGCTCGAGATCTCTCTTGATTAGCCGAAAGTCCAGATAAGTTCTTTTGGAGATCCAAACGTTTCAACCATCAGACTATTCCACATCAAACACGTTCCCCGCTCACACGGCCGTGGACGCGTCCAGCGCCGGTTCACACCGACTGTTAGATTTCTCCACGAAGCACATGGATCCATCAGCTGGGCAACCTCATCAAGAATTGCACGAAAAGCATTTGGACGGTAGGCGCAAACGCGTCCAAAAGAGCCTGAGCCTATTCAACAAACAGTGCCAAAGGAAGTGCAGAGTCCACCACGTTCAAAGAGATGAGAAAAAGGGGGTTTAGGTCCCGTGAGAGGGACCTTCTGGCTTACTTTCTTCTGCGCCTTAGTATGAACAGCGACGCTGCAAGTCCGATTGCCAGCATTACTGCTGCTACTGGGAACTCTGGGATAGGTACGCCGCTCTGCTCTAGGTAGACGTTGAACGAGCCTAGCGATCCGTCGCTAACGAAGTACGGCATGGTTTGAACCTTGTATCCTTCGCCCTTAGCCGGTGTCCAGAAGATCACTGCTGCAGTGTATTGTCCCATGGGGAGCCACGCTGCGAACCATCCGTCGAAGGTGTAGTGGCTGAACACAGTGCCATCAGCTGCAGTGAACTGGACCGTGGTCCATGCGGCGCTTCTCCAGTCGTCGCAGTACGTGTAGCCGACCACTGTGCCATCGACCAGTCCTCGCCTGTCAAGCTCGAAGATGAGCGATGACTCGCCGCCTAGGTTCGTGCCTGGGACGATGACATCGTACCTGAGCTCGTACGGGCCGAGGTGGTTCCACAGGTTGACCTTCATGTCAGCTGTGTACGTGAGCTCGCCTGTCAACATTGCGTTAAAGCCTAACGGGTCTACTGGCGCTGTTCCCCACCTCCATAGGGGTGGGAAATAGTCGCGCGTATCAGTCCAGTAGTGTCCTGGGTAGTAGTCGAAGATTGGCACGACGTGGACTTGGACTTTCCATCCGCCCTTGTAGTTCGGGTAGGCGTCGATGCCGTATGGCGCATCGATCGGCCGGTCCTCCCACCCAGCGTCGCCTGTGGCTCCGCACGGATCACATGAGTACCCTGACAACCATCCGTACAGGTCAGGTAGCCCAGCGATCACAACTGTGACTTCCTTTGTTCCCCGCGGAACGTAGTTCAGTCTCCAGTTGTATCTGTGCGCGTTGGCGTTTGGATTGGGGGTCGTCAAGGGTGCGGGTACGGGCCTTGGTACGGTTGGCAGTAGATTCCATATGTATTTCAGGCTGTTGGTTGTCCATTCGTACTGTGGCTGCCACCACCAGTCGCTTGTTAAGTACTCGCCTACAAGCTTGTTCTTGTCGTCGAGTACTCTAACCCTCAGATGTGCGTCGAACGGTATGCCATCCAGTTCGAAGAGTCCTTCATGCTTGAAGTTCATTGTGAGCGTTAGCTCTGCACCTTGGGTCAGCTTGATCAATATGTCTGACGTTGCGTTGCCCTTCGTTGCCGCGAAGGTGACGGGTTTCTTCTGGACGTAGCCGTAGGTCAAAGCTGTGAAGTCGTAGATGCCGCTCTCAAAGGAGAACGGGTAGTAGCCTACAGTGATTCCTTGACCGTAGTCGTCGAGGTTGTAGTAGTTCGTGTAGCTCTCTGAGCCGTCGTAGTAGCGGAAGTCGTAGCCACCTGCAAGACGTGGAGTCTGTAGGGCGAAGTGCATCTTGGAGGGCCCGAAGTAGTCTCTGAAGTATCTGCCCTTCCACATGCCTGTCGCCGTTTCGTATGCATTCTTATAGTAGAAGCCCTTGGGGTCAACATCTGGTCCGAAGACCTGAGCGACTGCGTCATTGGTGCATATCATGTGCCTTGGGTTGTTCCACATGTATGGCCACATGGCGACCGACGTGTTCTGGGAGCCCTGCATGGCAAGTGGCATGACGTAGTAGTCGAATGTGGGCCCAACGAACTTACCGTCCTTCATTATTTGGACGTAGATCGGCATGTATGGGAAGCTCCATGTTTTGTCAACGGTTGGATGCTCCCAGTCCTTGCTGTATAGCGTTATGTTGAACTTGGCGCCACGGTACATGTGGTCGCTGATGAAGGTCTCGGTTCCGCACAGTCCTAAGTTGACCTTCTCGAATACCTGCTCAACGAAGCCCCACATGTACGCCTTGACCGTGTAGAGGCCTGCAGGTATGCCATAGTTTCTTCCCCAGCCATAGTATGTGCCGAATTCCTTGAAGCCTCTAATGCGTATTGAGTAGTTGGTACGTCTTACATCCACGGGGTCGATCTTCCACGCGTAGAGCGGTTCGCCCGCTGGATTCTTGTAGTTGCTGCTTCCTGCGGCTGTGAGTTCAGCCGACAGGAACCTGTAATACGCGCTTGGGTAGTCTTCCATGTAGGCAGTATTACCATTCATCGCCTTGCTGCTCCAACCCCATCCGATCGCGCTCTCCATCAATGTTCCTGGCACGTCGTGGAAGTGCACCGTCTTGTTGACGCAGCTTGACAGCCTGAGGTCGAAAGGTATCCACACGTTACCTGGCCATTCGACGGAGGGGACGGTGAAGGTTACGGGCATGAAGGTTACACCATCAGCCTCAGTCTGAACGTAGCCGTAAAGCCAAGCTCTAACCCAGTAGGTTCCCGCGCCGAGACCACTGACCCATGTTGGCGCGCGTTGGCTTGGAACGTGTCCGTCCAAGTCAGCTGGCGCTCCGTAATATCCCTCAAGACCGAACTGGAATGTGAAGCTGGCCTGACCTGTCGTGACAAACCAGTTCTGGTTCGGTCCGACACCGATGTCATCGTTGCCGTTACCTGGGAAGAACGAAGTAGATGGCGGAACCGATCCCCATTTGAAGCCATAGTCTTTCCATGGTGCGTTGCCTGAGCCGAATGGGGACCACGTGACGGCTTTGCTTGTTGAGCCACCTGGCAGCATGCTTTGTGCGTCCGCAAGCGACCTGTAGATCTCGATCTTTATGTTCCGCTCCTCGAAGGCGATGGGATACTTCCCGATCAAAATCGCGAGCGGATTCGCAATGACATAGCCGTTCGGATCTTTAACAGTGGCAGGCTGGCCCGTCTGGAAGAACGGTACCTCGCCTGTTCCACACTTCGAGAAGACTGTGCCTTTGATCTGTACGCCCGGTATCAGGTAGCCGTCGATATGGTATGATTGACCCTTCAGGATCTTGATGCTGCTGGCGATCTTGATCTCTGGGTAGCCTGCCGCCGAAGCATATATGTCGTATACGCCCGGCGCTACTCCTTCAACCTCATAGTGACCGTTCCAAGCTGCGTCGAAGTATCCCCTAGCCTCAACTGGTCGACCAGTCGACTTGCCTGTGTACGGGTCATCCGCTATGCCGACAGCCCTAACTCTGCCTGGCAAAGCAACTGGCAACCCGTACAGCGTTTGCATCCAGCCACCATACCGGATCGTTCCACTTATGATAGCTGGATCAACCTCGCTTTTGACCAAGACGACCGGATAGTTCGCTTCTGGGAAGTACTCGCTGAAACCCCACGTCCAGGCTTCATCTGGTTTTGTCGGCACCTTGCCGTCCCAGTCTGGGCAATAGAGGCGCCTGAACTTGAAGAAGTAGGCGCCTGCGATCGTCGGCGCAGTCATATCGTTGATGCGTATGTAGTACCATTCGTCTGGGTAGTTGCCGTAGCTGTCTTGCATCAGGCTGAACGTTATGTTCCCAAAGGTCTTCCATGGTGAGAACTGAAATGGCCCGTTTGGAGCCAACCAGCTGTCAGGAGCATCATCCATCTTGTCACTGGTCCACTGGTCCTCACCGAAGGCGTAAGTGTCCGTATAGACCCTTAGCCTCCTCCAGTATGGCCCGTACGCGCTGTCCTCGCGGTTTCTAGTGCTGATGCCAATCAGATCATAGTTGTTGGTGATCGACGTGACAACCTTCCGTCTATCAAGGCCTACGCTGAACTCAGGCGGAATCAGGATCTCCGCCATCGTGAAGTTGATCGCCGTCCAGCTGGCATAAGTACGCTTCCATGTGTCCTTCTTGCCCTTGGTCACGTTGAAGGCTAGGATCATGTCACCTTTCACTGCGTGCTCGATAGCAAGGCTTTCGATCGTCGGGTTATCCGACGCCCAGCGGTTAGCATCCCAC
>Ga0315310_10001630_pt1 | contig 14245 bp, 9 predicted proteins | sample TDP5_MG_FD_203630 | JGI IMG/M metagenome (GOLD analysis project Ga0315310, IMG submission 203630) | Freshwater sediment microbial communities from Lake Towuti, South Sulawesi, Indonesia - TDP5 | ecosystem: Environmental > Aquatic > Freshwater > Lake > Sediment | place: Indonesia: South Sulawesi... | reverse complement strand
AAAACCAAATTCTTAAGAAGCCGTCAAATCCAAGCCACAATAGTATTCATCGCAGTTTTGGCCATTGTGCCCCTGTTTGCACTACAGCAACCCTACATATTATGGGTATTCATACTCACGATGTTTTACGCAATATTGGCTCTAAGTTGGAATCTGCTGTTAGGGTACACACAATTGTTAAGCTATGCTCACCCGGGCTTGCTTGCAATGGGTGGATATTTCTCTGTTCTTCTCATTAAATCAACTGGGTTGTCTCCAATAATCGGTTTGTTTTTAAGTACGGCTCTAGTGACTTTCGTCGGTTTCCTAATAGGATGGGCATGCCTAAGACTTAAAGGAATCTACCTCGCTCTGACAACTTGGGGTTTTTCAGGTGCAGTGCAACTAATCATGATCTCTGAATATAACGTCACTGGCGGATTGACTGGGCTTACTACGCAGTTTCTATTACCAATATCCTCTTTCCAAGCCCCACAATACTATTTTTACGTAGCGTTAATGCTTTTCACGCTCTGTGCACTAACAACGTACAAGCTGATCCGCTCCAAATACGGTCTATACCTAAGGGCTATTGGTGATGATGAAGAGGCAGCAGCAACATGCGGGGTTAACATAGTGAGATTGCGAATATTCATCTTCACTCTCAGCACTGTCTGGGTTGGAATTGCCGGTGCCTTTTACGCTCATTTGCTAGGATACGTGAGTCCTGCTCTAGCGGATTTTTCCATCATGATAATGGTCATCGCGGCCACCATAATGGGGGGGCTCGGCACATTCTTGGGCCCAATATTGGGTGCTTTTGTTATGTGGCCGGTCTCAGAGTTCATACGGGCTCGCAGCGCCGGTCTCGCGATGATAGTCCTCAGTATACTCATACTCACTTCTTTGAAGTTCTTCAAAAACGGTTTCTTAGGAGTCTTATCTTCTTTATACCGCCGTGTTCGCCATGAAGAGAAGAGAGAAACCACCAGTATAGCTGAGAATGCTTGAAGAGACGTCACACTAAATTGGTCGCGTGCGCCAAGAGATCATATATTGAGGTTTCGGATTGTAATTTGGCAGCGGAGCGATCTCTTCCAAATCTTCGGTTTCGCTGTTGCATTGAGTAATTGAGGGACCCAGACACTAGACCGTACGCTTATCTTTTTGTTTAGATTGGCCAATTCATTCAGATTTTTCAATGCAATGTAATTGTAGTCAATGCACAGTCTCAAAAAGAGAATATTCGATTTATCGGAAAGACTTAAATTGCAGACGACCGTAAAGTCGAATCCGGGATTATCATGTCTGAACTTACGCAAACCATAAAAGATGCTTTGCTGACCTTTGAAGAGGAAAAAATTGAGGAGACCGTTGTAAAACGGCTGCAGTCCGGCGGAAACCCCTTGGAGATTGTTAATGCAATCACCGCCGCTTTGATAGAGGTAGGTGAACTTTTTCAGAAAGGCGAGCTTTTCTTGCCGCACTTGGTCATGGCTGGTGAAGCTGTAAAGAGTGTAATATTAAATCGATTGGAACCATTACTTAAGGCGACTGGGGCTGAGAGGAAGACCGCTGGACGAGTCGTCATAGGGACGGTGGCCGGAGACATCCACGATATAGGCAAAAGTATAGTAGCCTCAATGCTCTTCTCAGCAGGGTTTGACGTAATAGATTTAGGAAAAGATGTTCCCGCGGACGAGTTTATTAAGGCTGTAAAAGAACGCAACCCGAATATAGTTGCAATGTCCGCCTTGCTAAGCACGACCCTACCAGTGCAGAAAGAAGTCATTGAAGTTCTGAAGAAAAATGACCTCAGGGATAAAGTCAAGGTCATAGTTGGTGGGGCCCCGGCGACAGCTGAATGGGCGGAAGAAATAGGCGCAGACAGCTACGCTGAAGATGCAGTTGAAGCGGTTAAAGTCGCAAAGAGGCTGGGTGAAAAAAAGACCTGATTCATGGAACTGGTGATGTTTATGAAGATGGCTCCGTTTGAAGTCCTATCAAAAGATGAATTATACAGACTACACTTAGCATCCTTAGAGCTCCTAGAACATGTTGGGGTTAAAGCACCCTCAAAGAGGGCCTTGGAACTTTACGACAGCGCTGGAGCAGAGGTCGATTTCGCGAAGCAAATTGCCAAGATACCGCAATACTTGGTCGAAGAGTGTATTAGGAAAACGCCCCGCAAAATCACGCTGTACAGCAGGGACAAACAACACAATCTCATCCTCGGTGAAGACAAGCGCTATTTTGGAACAGTTGGATTTGCAACGAGGATGGTGGACATAGATACTGGGCAGTACCGCTCGCTTTACAAAAAGGATTTAGCGGATGGAATTAGATTGGCAGACGCTTTGGAAAACATTGATTTCCAGTTAGTTATGGGTCAACCTGTAGATGCCCCAGCAGAGGTTGTTGATCTATATCAATGGCTCATTGCATTTGAAAATACCCGAAAACATATCGTATGTCAAGTTCTCAGTAAGAACACAGCCCAAGCCGCAATTGAGATGGGCTTACTCATAGCTGGTGATGAAGAAGGATTGCGAAAGTCTCCAATTATGTCGTTCATGATATGCCTAAATAGCCCGATGTTCTACGGAGCTTTTGAACTGGAGGGCATGATTGAAGCAGTCAGACTCGGAGTGCCCGTTTATGTTGAATCGGGACCAATGGCTGGTGCGAACTCTCCAGTCACTTTGGCTGGTACCGCGGTGCTTACCAATGCCGAAGTCTTAGGCGCTCTCGTGCTCAGTAGGCTAGTTGACCCACGTTCGCCTTTCATTTATGGAAGCTGGAGTAGATCCATCGATATGAAGCTCGGAAGCGTCGTCCTAGGTGGTCCAGAATTTGCTCTACTGCGTCTATGTACTGCCCAATTAGCGCAGTACTATAATCTCCCTTCGGGCGGTGGCGCGGTATTATGCGATTCAAAAACTTATGATGAACAAGCTGGCTGCGAAAAAATGTTGACAGCGGTAATACCGGCATTAGGCGGTCTCAATCTGCTCACTGGGATGGGACTAGTTGCTTCTGAGACAACAATGAGTTACGAGCAACTTGTCATAGACAACGAAATCGCAGGTATGGTGAAAAGAGTGTTGCGCGGCATAGATTTTCGAGATCAGACTTTAGCCATCGACCTGATAAAGAGTGTAGGCACAGAGGGCAACTACTTAGCCAAGAAGCATACACTGCAGTTCGCTGAATCAGAACACTGGTCTCCTAAAATTTTGGACAGGCAATTCTCAGACGCTTGGATTCGAAGCGGTTCAGCGGGATTACATCAGAGAGCAAAGGATAAGGCACTCAAGATATTGGGCGAACATAAACCACTTCCTCTACCAAACGAGACTTCAAAGGGACTAAGGAAAATCGTGGAAGAGCTCGAGAAGAAAGTTCTTTGAAACCAACGCACCATATTCCTCTTTTTTAGGCTTGAATCAATTCTTAAGGATATGAACCGCACACGCGCTGTAGTCGATTGGTAATCCAGTTTTTTGCCTCTGAACTGTTTCATTGGATGGGGGAAGTTTTTGCTACGACGTCGTGAACATTTAAGTGGCTGCGTCAAAGACTTGAAGACCATTTTTTCCTTTATTGCATGGCTGTGGACGCGCGCAGTTCCTTGCATTCGCAGACGGTTGCTATCAAGTCGGCGTTTTCTCTCAAGAGTTTTTCAGTCATTTCCAAAACCTCCTTTTCTGCCTTCTCGAATTTTCCACTGAACTTCCAATTAGGAAGATCTCGAGGTTCTCTTATTGAGGCCCGAAATTCTTCATCGTTTTCAATGCCCGCGATTGCAATTGGGTAGGTTCATCTACTCCAGCATATATTACTCCTATTTTTGTCTTTTTTCAACGATCTGTTCACCAACGGTACCTGCAACAAACTTGATGTAAAGACCAGGGCGCGCTTGTTCCTCGATCGCAGGTCAGCGTATAAGTCTAATCTCGTATTGTCAAATTGGCAGTCTATATATGGGAATTGAGACTATACCAACAGTCCAGCTAGGAAATCGCTGGTGGAAATTGTTTCACTCAAACTTTATTTAATGCTTCTACCTATTCTCAGTTCTTAATGCTCATAATGAAGGCGAGCCTATGAAGGATGACATCCTGAACTATGCCATGAAATTGGGGGCAACTGATGCCAAGATAATACCTACTGCCGATGTCATGATCGAAAATAGAGTGGTCTTGAAGTGTAAGTATAGGTGCCGCGAGTATGGAATGAACTGGTCCTGCCCGCCTTTTGTGCCCTCAGTCGAGGAGTTTCGTTCCATAATGAAAGAATACAAATACGCTATGGTAGCCAAGTTTCAATCTTCAGCCAAGGTTAGTGGGACAGCCGTCGGAACGCATGGAGATGCTATAAGAGAATTAGACGATTTTTACGGGACTTGGAACGAAGACAAGCGTAAGGCAACTGTGGCTCTCCTAGAACTTGAAAAGTTTGCCTTCAACAAGGGATTTACGTTCGCTTTAGGTTTGAGGGCTGGAGCTTGCACTCTTTGCTCTAAATGCGACATCACTAAGCCATGTGTCCACCCAGAAATGCTTCGCTTTGCTCCTGAAGCTGTGGGTGTAAACCTTGTTGGGACTCTGAAAAATGTCGGATTAGCTTTAGACTTTCCAGTTGGAAAGGATGATAATAATAGCGCGAGTCTAGTCATGATGTTGCTAATTACGTAGCCAGTAGTTGGAGGTTCCAAACGTTGGTTGGAATGGTTGAAAGAGACGTTGAAAAAAATGTGGACGTCATGAAGAAACGATTCAGCATAGTGGGCCGTGATCAAGAGCTATGCCAAATTCTGGTCGCAGTGAGCAAGAACAAGCATGTTTTGCTTGAAGGGCCAGTGGGAGTTGGAAAGACCACGTTGGCTTTGGCTGTGGCGAACTTTCTCAATAGATCTGTGTACCGCGTCGATGGTGATGAGAGATACACAGAACACAAACTTACAGGGTGGTTTGACCCACCACGAGTCCTGTCAGAAGGGTACACTTGGGAAGCTTTCATTCAGGGTCCATTGACACAAAGCATGCTGGATGGCGGCGTGCTTTTCATTAACGAGTTGAATAGGATGCCTGAAGGTGCACAGAACGTCCTACTACCCGCCATGGACGAGAGAAAGATAATTATCCCAAAGATAGGTGTAGTTGAAGCTAAGCCAAGTTTTGTTGTAATAGCAACACAAAACCCAGAAGAGTTTGTCGGAACAAACCGATTAAGTGAAGCTCTTAAAGATCGTTTTGTCTGGGTTGGATTACACTACCAGCAAGAAGACGAGGAAGAAGCTATAGTCATGAAGGAGACCAGCTGTTGTGACATGGAATTGATTAAGCTTGCCGTAAAAATAGTGAGGAGAACGCGAGGGCACCAAGAGATAAGACGGGGATCATCAATCCGTGGAGCCATAGACTTCATAGATCTGCTTAAAGATCAATCTGCAGTGTCAACGCCACAGGAGTCAGTGTACGTGAACGCCGCGATCACAGCTCTACATAACAAGATAGAAATCCAAGCTAGAGCTAAGAAAAGTAAGGAAGACATAATAAAAGAAATTGTATTTTGCGCTTTAAAAGAGACGAAAGAGAGACGACCCAGCGAACTGAGAAGTGAATATGAAGGAAAAGCTAGCTCCGAAAACACGAGTGGAGTTTTTGCTGCGGTGACTGATGGAACGAAATTCAAGAAAGCTAGTGATGAAAGTGTCCTTAAACACATGATGAATCTTCTCGCACCCCACGATCGTGCAATCAGCTACAAAAGTCCTTCACAGACGCTAGGGGAAGTTGCTGATGTGGGTTTGAGGTGGCCGATACTTGAGGCATACATGAGCCTAGACGAAAACTTGGCAGACGCTGAAAGATATCGCATCGAACGGATTGTGAGTAGAATAGTAGCTTTGATTGCTGCAAGCTTAGGTGAGAAGGGGACTAGGAAGCACTATAGAAAGATCGATTCATACTTGCCAGGAGCAGAAGATTTTGATTTAGAGTTAACCCTAGAAGAAACCTTAGGGAAACCGCTTTCAAATTATGAACAGATTGCTGCTATACATAGACAGCCGAAGAGACTCGCGGTTTCTCTGATGTTAGATACAAGCAATTCCATGCAGAGATCAAAGATTATCACAGCAGCCATCGCTGTAGCTGTACTGGCTCATAAGCTAGAGAGAGATTATTATTCCGTCATAGCTTTCAGAGATGAAGCTCATATACTTAAATCAACAAAAGAACCGCTAACTATGGAAGAGCTTGTCATGAAGATTCTGGAATTAAAGACTGGCGGACTTACCAACATCAAGGAAGGCTTAAAGAAAGGAGCCGACGAGTTAGAGTCTGTTAAAACGGCGGGACAAATTGGAGAACTCATGGGAATTATCGTAACTGATGGGTGGGTCACAACTGGCGGGGACCCTAGAGAAGTCGCAGGTCTTTTTCCCAAGCTGAATGTTCTACAGGTTGGAATCGGTGGGGGCAAGCAAGAAAGCGAGGACCTTGCAAAAGACCTTGCCAAGATAGGTCACGGAGAGTACATTTTCATAGATGATTTTGACGAGCTTCCCAACTATATTATGAAGGTTTTTAGGTAAGATTTACTTAATGATTGCTAAAGAACCATGGCTCGCTCGACATTTCTCTCGCGATTAAAAGTAGATTAGCAAGACGATAGGTTTAAATTTCTAAACCAACAATTCCTTTAGATTCTGAGGAGCCTGACTGCATGTCAGATTGCGACGTCGTCATAGTGGGAGCCGGAATTTTGGGTTTGTCAACTGCCTATCATATTAAGGATAAGAACCCTGAATTGAATGTTGTGATCGTGGACAAGTTTGGTGCTGCTGGCCAAGGAAGTACAGCGAAGAGTGCTGCTGCATTCCGCTGCTTGTTTTCTTCTAGTACAAACTTTGCCCTAGCTAACTCCTCATCCGAATTCTATAAGAGTATACAGGACGATTTACGTTTTGATTTGAAACTGAAGTGGGCAGGCTACTTATTTCTTTTAGATAAGAATCGATATGACAAAATGATCCCAGTTTTTGAAGAATTGGCTGCCAGGGGTCTTAAATATGTCGAGTACGATAAAGGTGATTTGAGCAGAAAACTTCACCTAAACACGAACTTAGACGATGAAGAATCGCGGTTAATGGGTTTGAGCAATATTTACAAGGGGATGTTAATTCCAAAAGCTGGTATAATTGATGTTGATTCTCTTGTAAAGTTTTATGAGTCGAGATTTCTGAAGCTTGGAGGCAAGATTCAGTATAACACTGAAGTTACCGAAATTGTTGTGGAACCTCGCATGCCTTTGGGTATGCCTGGCGAACCGTACTTCTGGCAAGAGGCTACGGCTGTTGGAGTCAGGACTAGCAGGGGGTTATTGAAGGCAAAAAAGACAATAATTGCGGCTGGAGCTTGGACTTCACAGATCTTAGACCCTATCGGAATCGATTGTTTCGTTAAGCCTAAAAAAAGACAAGTTTTCTCGATTAAAGCAAAAACTGAGGCTCTCAAAGAACTACTTTATACAACAGAATTTACAAGTGCTGGGTGTATGCCTATGATAATTCTTCCGAAACCATCTGTCTATATTCGGCCAACACCTGAAGAAGATTCTTTTTGGATGGGATACGCTGATGATTTTCCAAGAGCTTTTAAGCTCGAGGATTACCCCGAGGCTGAAGAGAACTTCTACAAATATGGAATATATCAAGTCTTGGTGAAATATTTCCCTCAGTTCATAGGATGTCAACCTTCTTCGGCTTTTGCTGGGTTATACGAAGTGAACAGTATAGATGGGCAACCATTGATTTTTGAAGAAAACGATTTGATAGTTGTTGGCGGTGCTAGTGGAAGCGGAATACTAAAAGCTGATGCCATGGGTAGAATTGCAGCCGCGCTTTATCGGAATGAAGAGTATGCAATACTCTATGGAGATAGAAAGTTTAAGGTCAGCGATCTGGGGTTGAAAAACAGAAGTATTGAGCCAGAAAAGTTGATACTCTAGCGCTTTTCTGTTGCCCACTTCAAGCATGAGCCCCTATGGTTTCACCGGAACGCGCGCTACGAATTATCACTGCTTGCGCGCGCTAGAGAAAGTGTGTTTAGCGCGTGCTAACACAATAGCTTTCAAGTTTGAACATCAACGCTGACAAGCTCATATTTTCACTTTATGCGTCCAAGTCTTCGTAACATTTCCGTCAAGATTGGTTGCCTGCTTAGCTCTTGGTGTGGAAGAAACATTGCTTTCATATATTCGCCTTGGAAGTCAGTATCGCACGCCAGCTCATAGTAGTGTACTTTGGTGGAGATTGCCTCAGCATATTCTCTCATTTCTTTGGAAATCAGGCACATTCTTGAACCTGTCCCTGCGGTATTTCCCACAAATTTAATCCTCTCTAGAGACACCTCAGGATACATGCCGACGGCTCTTGCATTCTCCGGGTCTATGTAATTTCCAAATGCCCCAGCAACATAAAGTGTGGTTATGTCATCTTTTGTAAATTTCATCTTTTTTAGTAGAGTTTCAGCACCGGTGCGCATTGCGGCTTTAGCTTTCTGGAGTTCTCTTATATCTGCTTGTGTTACTGTGATGTCAGTATCAGTGCCAGTTTCACTTTTCGGCGCTATAACGAGTTCATACCAACCGTCGGGTGTCTTCCTCAGCCTATCTGTTTGATTCGATAAATCATTATTGATTTTACCCTTTGTATCTATGAAGCCTGATTTCAGCATCTCTGCGAGTGCATCTACGAGTCCAGAGCCACAGATTCCAACAGGCGCAGCATCATCTATGGTTCGATAGTTTATTTCCAATGAGTCAACGTCTATGCTAATTTTCTCAATGGCTCCGGTTGCAGCCCTCATGCCGTGTTTAATCTCCATGCCTTCAAAGGCTGGTCCAGACGCGCATGAACAGATCAGTATCAAATCTTTGTTTCCCAAGGCTATCTCAGTGTTTGTGCCTATGTCAATGTCCATCACAATTTCTTCCGATTCAAGCATGTGTACAGCCATGAGATCTGCTACGCTGTCAGCCCCAACAAAGCCGCCAATAACAGGTACAGTATGAGCATTCGCACGCGGATGGGACCTAAGGTCTAACTTTGCGGCATCAACATCTATCCCTCGTCGTATTGCAGGCGGATAGGGTGAAAACGCTACATACTGAGGCCACAACTTTAGAAAAAGCATCTGCATAGCAGTGTTTCCAACAAAGTTAAGCTCATATATTTCCTCAGGTTTCACTTCAGCTTTCTTGCAGCATTCAGCTATCATCTCATTAATTCCTGAAACAACTGCATTTTGAAGTTCGTCTTGCCCTTTTGGACCCTGCATCATGGCATAGGTTATCCTTGTCAGAATATCTTCCCCCAATGGAATCTGAGGATTCATTCTCGCAGCAACCGAAATAACCTTGCCCGAATTGAGATCCATCAAAAAACCAGCCAACTTTGTGCTCCCAATGTCAACAGCGAAGCCGAAACACCTATCCGTAGTGTCTCCGGGCTCAATGGCTATGATTTTGTTCTTCCATATAACCGCGGTAACGGCCCAGTTTTTCTTTCTAAGATCAATTGGGAAAGTTTTGGCTGTTTCGTAATCAATTTCTAAACTAGCGAGGCCATGTTTTTCTCTCAGAACGTCTAAAAGTCTGTCCTCGTCTGATCTAACATCTTGAAGACTCGGCTTCGGCAACAACGTGTGGTATTTTCTTACAAGTGGGTTAGGCGTCACTGGTACCTCGAGTCCTTCAGTTTGAAGTCTCTGTTTTCCCACTCTGCTTCTCTCTGGGACAAAAATTATGGCTGAGGCTGTCAATTGAGTTCGGCATGCCAACCTGAAGTTTGCGTTCATGTCCTCTCCAGACAAGAATTTTTGTTCCTTATCTGTGAGGGGATTTAGTCCCTCCGTACCCTTCTGGACCTTGACTTTGCATTTTCCACAGGCGCCTTTTCCACCACAAACCGAGGATATGTCAACACCTAAGCCTTTAGCTGCCTCCATAATATTGATTCCTACTGGAAATGTCGCTCGTTTCCCATAAGGCTGAAAAATAACCTCGATTTCGGTGGATGTCGTATTAAACCTACTCCTTTTTGTTTTCCTTTTTCATCATTTCTACGGCAGACATGATGGAATCTATCAGCAACTTAATCCTATCAACAGCTTCAGAGGCGTCTTTGCCATACGCATCTGAACCTATTTTCGATCTCCAGTCTTCACTGACCGCGCCGCCGCCGATCACTGTTTTAACTTTATCTTTTAATCCTTCTTCCTTTAATTTATCTTCCACGGTCTTCATAGACATAAGTGTTGGTGTCAGCAGCGTCGACATTGCTATTACTTGGGCTCCCTCGCTTTTGGCCTTCTCAATGAAATCTGCAGCCGGCACATCCCTGCCTAAATCAACAATTTCATACCCAGAAGCCGTCAGCATGATTTTAACTATGTTTTTTCCTATATCGTGAATATCTCCTTCAACCACGCCAAGGACCACTTTTCCCCTCGATTTTGACTCCGACTTGGAAATGTGTGGGGTCAAAATGTTTAACCCTGCATACATTGCGTCCGCTGACAATAGCATGTCTGGCAGAAAATATTCCTTTTTTTCATATTTGTCGCCGACTACCTTCATGCCCTCTGCCAATCCATTCATGATCGCATCGTATGCTGGAATTCCCACGGCAAGCGCCTCTGTAGCGGCCTCCTCAGCCGTCTTTGTGTCACCAGCAACGACTGCTTCAGCAAGCTTTTTTAGTATTGCCTCCTTATTGGTCGTTTTCATATCTCTCCAATGATCTTATTTGTTTGAAAAGAACAATAATGTTGTGAAAGGGTTTATATTCTTTTCCATGACGGTGGTGTTCCTAATTCGATGACGGCGTCAACGAATGCTTTTATGTGGTGTATCGGTGTTTCCAGCCAAAAATCGCACCCGGGTGCCACCATATCTACGCCATCTTCGATGTTTTTCTTAACGAATTCCTTAATTTTTTCGATGGGACCTAGATGTATCACTCCATAGGCTGGTACATTTCCGATTATAAGATATTTCGGCTCTATTTTGTCCGCAATCTCCCTAGCTTTATTGATCGGCGTTCTTTCGTCTATTGCTATACCGCTTGCGCCGCATTCTATCATTTTATCCACGATTTGCAAAGCCGAGCCACATACATTTAGTATAGTGGGCGCCTTTACCCGTTGAATTATCTCACTCAGATATGGCTTAACGAATTCGTCGAAGTGCTTTGGTGAAATGTTGTCGGTGGATGCGCCCATCTCATGGAATGTTATCACATCAGCCCCTGCATCTCTGTATGAATTGGCTATTTCAATATACAAATCAAGAGTACCCTCACAGAGCTGATGAACCTTTTCAGGTGCCGTCCTCAACCACTTCAGGAACGTGATACTGTCTACAAGGTAGCTGCTGATGCTTGTGAACGGAGGAACCACATAGGCGTTCACTGGAACCCTGCCTCCGAATTCCTTCTTTAACATTTTAATTGCTTCCACGACAACTGCGACCCTTCCAGTTTTTGAAACATCTTCTGGGATTTTAAGCTCAGACGGATCTTTCACTTTGAATTCTCTAATTGACGGCCACTTAATTGTGTCTTCGTGAAAGTCCATCATGGCTCCAAGAGCCTCTGCTTCGATGGTCATACAAAATGGAACCGAAACATTGTCGAGACCGCATAGTCTGTGAGCTGCTGAACCAAGCTTAGCCATCTTCACTGGATCCTTGTGAGCCGCTGGCCAATAAGCGTCATAGGCCTTCATGAATTCAATCGTGGAGACACTGACGGAGTTTATGCACGGAATTCTGTCAATGTCTTCTTGCTTGCCGTTCAAAACAGCCATAAACCTATCATAAGGCAACATTTTGATCACATGCAACATTGGGATTGTATTTAAATACTTTTTGACGTTGGCATTTGCTCCGATTTCAAACAATAGTTGAAAAGTTGAAGAGAAACCTAGAAATGCATGTGAAGGCATTCTTTATATCTCACAAAAAACAAACGAAAGCCTTCGAAAGAGAGAGTGGAAAGTGTCCAAAAACCAAGACAGAGTAGACATCTTCCAAGGCTTCTCTGAAGCCTCAAAGAAGCTGGAAAGAAAACAAAGAACTCAGCTCCTAAAATCAATCGGAGTAAAAGAAATCTTTGATAGAGGAAGAGTAGAGATCAACTGGAAAACCTGTCGAGGAGTGGATTGTAGGCTTTGCATCCAAGCTTGCCCTACTAATGCCCTCTATTGGAAAGAAGGAATGGTTGGCATTGCTAGAGAGTTATGCATCTATTGCACGTCTTGTGTTGAGGTTTGCATGGTTGACAACTGCATTCAGGTGAGCAGAATTCGCCCCGACGGTGGAATGGAAAGATTCAGCAATGCCCAAGAGATTCAAATACTCCTGCGCAATATCAACTATCGAAAAGTAGTAGAGAGGACAAAATCACGTTTTGCTAATGAACCACCTTTTTCAGACGGTCCACGGTACACTTAACTTCCATTTTAAATGTAGTACTCTCCCTACAAAGAGATAATAATTTAAGTAGGAATTTTCCATACCGCTGAAAGGATGTCGGAGTAAATATAAAAGCTATTGCCCTCATTATAAGAGAACTATGCAAGTTCTGACGACTCCTGAATACTATTGAAGAGAAGGGGAGGTAAGATACGTCTGTCCTCAATACGGCAAAAGAATATAGACAAACCCCACTGTTTGTTTTGTCTATTCATTTGACATTTAAGGCTACCATTTAACATGCGTCAATTGGGTGTTTTGAGGCTTTTATACCAATTCTCTTGTAAGAACTTGGGTAATTCTGAAGAGTTGGATGGTCCAACGAGAACTTTCCATCCGGTTAGTTTCGTGATGTCATCACTGAGGTTTGCCACCAAACCGGGTATAATAAGTGTCCTATGCTTCACTTTTTGTTCTATTCCTGATTCTTTGATTGCTTTAGCCACCATATCGGCGGTTAGTCCACCTTTACGGGCACTTGAACGTGCTGCGGCGCTTCGAACGCCTAGACCCTCGCTGTCTATTACCAACAAATAACATTTATTGGTGATTGGAGAAAATTCGATGTCTCCTGACACCGCGAAATACGTTAAGGAGAAGTTTGTTGTGAACATTACTGGCGAGTTTTCATTTGGTTCTCCAAAGATTCTTAGTCCGGGTTCAACAGCCGCTGGCTTCCTCGGATCTGAGTATAGGTTGTGACGAAGTATTACTATAGGCAGCAGAGCCCACCCATCAAGGGTATGCATTATCAGAAGGTTGGCGTACTGGGTGATCAAAAGTGAGGCAATAGACGCCTCGCACCACATAGCAGCCTCAGGCGTTCCCTCTTGCTCCGCCCAGGCGGAGATCGGAGTGCCAATCAGTGGAAAACCGAGAAGGTCGTCACCTTCTCTGCATGAAATCCAGCGGGTCATATTGAAGTTTTTAACAGTATCTTGAACTCCCTCATAGGGAAAGGTGCCTGGATCGAGAACAAGTTCCTCAACGCCATATTTCATTAGAGTCTTTGTCATGGATTTAAGGAGTTTAAGGTCGTTTGGGGCAAAGACAGTTAGGGGACATTTATATGTCAATGCTAACTGCGCCATGCCCACCCAATTGCCCTTTGTAGCAGCGTAGAGTAGGGGTCTCCGTTCCGGAATAATTTTTAAACCAGCCGCAAGCAAGCTCGGATTGAATGAGCACAAAACCAATGGTAAGTTTGTGTTTTCTACAACTTTCTTCACAGTTGACGCAAACTTCGTAGGATCATTGGATGTAGATCGGATCGCTATTAAATTAAGCTTCAATTCTTGACCAAGATAAGTGTACGAGAAGTCTTCAATTTCTTTGATCCGCTTTAAAAGTTCATCATAAGGCAACTCGTCTGCAGCGTCAATAGCGATTGCCGTTGGGTTAATGTAGGCGAGTTCGTGACGATACATAACGAATTCGCCGCCAATCTTTACGGCGTTTTTGTCTGTGCCGATCGTGACTTCCTTAACTGGAGGCCTAAGTAATTTCCAAAGTTTCTTGTATGCCTCTTCATATTCCTTTTCAAGAAGTAGGGGGCAATCTTCTAGAGAGACCTCCTTGTTAACTAGCTTGGCGGCAAAGGCCAAGCAATTCCTTTGTCCACATTTCTGGCAGATCGTTCTTGGAAGTAATTTATATACGTCGACTGGGCTTGGGGTTTTTCTTTTGCCTATTCTTTTGATTTCGTTGTTTAACAAGCTAGTTT
>Ga0315310_10001627_pt1 | contig 14257 bp, 12 predicted proteins | sample TDP5_MG_FD_203630 | JGI IMG/M metagenome (GOLD analysis project Ga0315310, IMG submission 203630) | Freshwater sediment microbial communities from Lake Towuti, South Sulawesi, Indonesia - TDP5 | ecosystem: Environmental > Aquatic > Freshwater > Lake > Sediment | place: Indonesia: South Sulawesi... | reverse complement strand
CGTCTCGAGCCACAAACGGCGTCTTCAGAGAAACGAGGTCCTCGGTTTTTGTGGGCGACCCCACTTTTTCCCATTTGCAGTATTTGAATAGGGCGCTGCTGGTTCCGCCTAACCCGAATTTGAGGCTGAATTCGCTGTCGTTGATCACGTCGTCGTATTCTTGTTTGCTCTCGAACTCGAAGGTCACTTCACCAGTTAGAACCCGATGCCGCTCCTGCAGATACTTGAGCAAGTAGCCACTTGTGCTCCTGATAACGGGCACCCTTTTTAGGTTGTTTTCAACCGTGAACTTCCAGTCGGTCACTCTTTCAACTGCGGTTAAGCCTGAGCCGTCGCCCGCTCCACGTTGAACGTAGCTTTCGTTGTAGGGCACAGCTCCAGTGTAATCGGCGTAGTTTGCTCCGGAGATTTTGGCCGTTCCGACAGCCAGGTCTTGGCCTACAGCCTCGATGCTGGCCTTGACCGTGTCTTCGATACTGCACTGAACAGTTGCTTTGTCCAATTTGCAACCTTTGTGAAGCAAATCGATGATTCCGCTTGCCTTTTCGTAAAAGACCTCAATACTCAACGAGTTAAGAGTCGTTATATGCTGGAGAAAATTGATAGGTGCATCACTTGGCAAGGGATAATCAACTTTCAACCCGACTTGTCTTAATCCTTTGCGAATGGTCTTGAGGTCTCTGGAGCCTATGCCACGGACCTTAATCAATCCTGGGTCCAAGGCAGGCTCAACATTCTCTGCTGTTGCGATTCCGATCATACTTGGGTTTGTTGGAGTGACTCCGTAGGTGACTTCCTGCATGTAGTAGATTCGCGCTTCGTGCGCTCCGTAAACACTCATGTTTCTGTTTTCACTCTCCTAACTTGTCACGTTGGGTACACTTTTTCAAACAGCCACGTCTTGACCGTGAATTCGCTGCGCCACACGAAAGGTTTGACGTTGACCTGATCTTCGCCGCGGTAGGAGACAACGTCTGCGTAGGTTATGCCCTCAACCGTGACGGTGCATTCAGAATGGTCACAGTGCAGCACAGCAGGAGTCACGCCGTCGCTTGGATTTGTGGTTCTTGCGAGCAAGTAGACGTAGCCGCTTGAGTCTATGAAGTCGGTTAGGCTAGATGCCAACGTGATCGTGATGGTTTCGTCAGCTCCGCCGGTTCCTGTGGCTGCGTTCTGCCAAGCTGAGGCTGTGAAGTTCCAAGCTTTGATTGTGGCGCCGTTGCCAGCTGGCGCTGTTCCGTAACCCTCAAACTTTAAGACGATTTTCTTCACGGTTTTGCGGTCTGGGTCTGTCTTGAACCTGAAGAGCATGAGAGCGTTTTCTAGGTTTGTGCTCACAGACTTGGTGAAGCGGTTGTCGTCGCTGTACCAGATTTTCTCGTAGTCGACGGCTGTGAGCTCGGTCCAGTCTAGACTGGTTGGAGCAAGCTCAACACTTGAACCAGCATGGTAGATCTTATGAGTTCCAGATGTTGGTCCGACGTTGACAAAGTTGCTGTTGGTCTCGTTGGGCTTGTTTCTTTTCTCTCTGATGATGCGGTTGACCTCTGCGCACATTTGATCACGCATCTTTCTGCCAGCCCAGCCTTGCTCGGGCTTGTCAACGGTCCAAACATTGACGTGCAGATATCCGATCTGTCTGCGGGCGGTTCCAGAGAAGCCTATCTTCTGATCTTCGCTTCTGTCTAAGCCGACTGTTATCTGCCCATCGTAGTTTCTGAGCAGTTCACGGTCATACCATTCTTGGCTTACGAGTGTTAGAGCCAGAGAGCCGTCGTCCTTTATTACTCTCAAGTTTTTGTCTAACAATCGAACAATCGTGGTCACTGGGTTTTCAGCCTCTGGCATCAGCCGATCAGCCTCCTGCACACAGCCTTCCGGTAGAGGGTCTCGCCGTGAAAGTCGAACTCTTGAACGTCTAAAACCTCGTAGTCGACGCCTCTCCGCCTTATCTTATCATGGTGTCGTATCGGCGCGAAGACGTGGGTGGACAGGTAGTCGGCGACAACGTAGCCTGGTTCGATTATGACTTCGTCGCTTCTCAGCGACGACACAACGGCTTTGATGTCGACTGCTTCGCCGTAGGAAACAGTGTCTGATGCCGCTATAACTGGGTAGAGAATCACGTTTTCGCCTGCGGCGTTTAGAATCTGGGTGAAGCGTGTCACGGGTTCTTCATAGTTCAGATACAGCAGCGAGAGCCAGCACACGGTCGCCGAAGCCTGCTTGTTTTCAACCGGGCTGTAGTTTGAGTGCCTAACGCCCCAGAACATGAACTCGTCTTGGTGCTTCTCAACGATTTTCATACTGAACTGCAGGCTTGGTTTGTCGTGGTCTCTGCGTATCTTCCACAGGATTCCAGCGGTTACGGCATCGTAGTAGTCGCAGGCTGGGAAGCGTCCTGCAACGTCTATGTAGCCTGCCCAACAGATCGTTGGATTGTAGGCTGGGTGTTGAGCGCTGGCTGGAATGGAGTTGATGAAGTTGTAGACCTTCTCAACCGTGACGCTCCATGCCTCATAGTCATATAGCCCAGTCAAAGCGTAGGCGAAGGGGTCGTCGTAGATTTCCGTCTCTTTGACGCCGACTCTGTGCCATTGTCCGTCGCCGCTTGGAGGCGGCTGATACTCTAGATATAGGCCCTCAAGCCCTGAACGCAGAAATCCCACGGCGTCAGTCATCATGGTTTCGTATTTCGCTTGGTTTTCAGGGTCTTGCTCAGCCAGCATTTTGAGACAGATTAGGCTGTAGAGGTTCTCTGCGTCCATTTCGGGAAGCCAGTTGTCAGCGTCTGTGACGCCTCGTGCCAATCCGCCGTAATACTGATCGTGCACTGATGGTATGGGAGGGTGCTGCATGTTGTAGAGAAACGTTGCAGCCGCCAGCTTGGCAGCGTTCAGGTACTCAAGCGTTGCTGTGAGTGTGTAAGCCTTTATAAGAGCTGGAACAACGCGTGCCGCGTCAACGCTGTAATAGTAGTTGCTTGTTTCGGTTGATTTGAATCCGCCGTATGCCTTCTTCTCTGGGTCAGCTGTGTACTGCTGGGTTAAGAGCCAATCTGCAAGTGAGACAACCTTGCTGTAGATGTCTGTTTTCTGACCTGTAAACTGTGGATCGTTGCATGCTTGGGTTAGGAAGTCTAACGCGAAGGCTGCTGCAAACGCGGCTTTGCCCCACGTTGGGTCTGGACCTGAGCCGGGAACAACGTAGACGTAGGGCGCGTAGGTCATGATGAAATCGTAGTAGGCTTGTAGAACGTTGCCCAAGTTCGGTTACACCCTCTTGACTGTTGGTTCACGCATCTTCTCTAAAAGGCGCTGAAGCTCAGCCTGCAGAACATCTAGGGGCGGAGCCTTGCTGAGCACGCTGACGTTTTGGTCTCCCGCCGAGAAGCTTAATCCAACGGCTGAGCCGCCTGTGAGATAGCAGATGGCGTAGATGGCTGCTAGAATGGTGATAAACTCCTTCTCAGAATCTGTGCAGCTGTTGTAGTCTATTTCTCTGTCCGTCTCCAGCTCCAATGTGACCTCCGCACGCTTCACCATTTTCAAAATCCTGGCATCGGGAACTTCGGCTGAGGAGGCATTGATCACGTCGCGCACGTCATCGACGGACACGTTGGCCAAAACAGCCACACTCTAAGACACATATTGGTGAACAAGCGATATTTAGGGCTAATCGGACAAAATCAGACAAAATAGAGAAAATAGATGAGGCGCCTCTCGTCTTTGCCTGAGCCTCTTCTTAAGCCTGAACATTTGAATTTTTGAATCAATGAAAGAGCTTGGTTTAATTCTTGCGGTGTTTGATATTTTGGATAGTCATGACAGAAAGTTTTAAGAATCGGGGCATGACTAATATTATGTTTTGAAGGGAGAAAGACAACTCACTGAATGCTGACTGGCTTCTAAACGTCAGAGAGAAGCCGATGAGCTGAGTCTTCTGGTGGCTCTCGTCTCTTTTCAAGATGAAGGAAAGGAGAGAGAAAAGGAGGAAAGATGGGATGTCTGTTTCGAGCTGTTTGATGATGTTGCTTCTTGTGGGTTCTTCTCTGTTTCTTCCTAGCTGGGCTGGTGGCGTGGCTTCGGTTGGTCATTCTGGTCCGCTGCTTTGGGGTGTGGAGCCTGCTGATGTTATTTATTCCAATCAAACGTGGCGTGGGAACACTGTGATCAGTCCCTCTCAGGACGTGGTGGTTGTTGACAGCACTATAACTGTTGCCGATGGAAACGTGACTGTCTATGGGAACCTAACGTTTCAGAACAGCCATGTTATAGCTGAAACTGTTGGGCAGGCGAGTTACTTCTTTGTGTCTGAGTATGGCAATTTGACTCTGAATGGTTCGACTATGGCTCAGGAGTTTCGCATAGTTACTCTTCTCAACGCTAAGGCTGAGGTTTACGATTCTATTGTCTGGGACATTGAGAGCCGAAACGCTTCGAGGGTGAGGGTTGTGCGCTCCAGCGTGAATTCAACCTACGCCTTCGACGACGCTATACACGACTGTATACTCACATGGTTGGCTGGCAGAAGCGTAGGCTGGGGCAATTATTGGTGTCCAAGGCTGAGCTTCTACAACTGCACGCATGTTCCAATCATAGAGGCGACAAACGCAACCTTGGAAGTAGCTAACACACGGATAGAAACGTTGACAACCCGAGACAACGTGAAACTAACGTTTGACAACATGACCATAACCGGAACCTGGGCTCATGATGGAATGCTACGTTGGCTTGCTGGCAGGGGCGTTGGCTGGGGCATGTGGTGGAGCATTCAATGGGGCGAAACCAAAGCCTCAGGCACAATAGACGGCACAGGCACAGATGTCAACATCAAAGAAGTGACGTTGTTGCCGCGTCCTCCAACAGGCAAGGCTTACGTAGGCTCCTCCATGAACATTACCTTCAACGGCGACTGCAACCTCCACACACGCATACACTATACCGACCAGCAAGTCGCCAACGTAGACATCTCAACCCTCAAACTCTACACCCGTTTAGGGAACGGCTGGCAACAACTCCAAATTACAGGCGTCAACACAACTGGAAAATACGTCTGGGGCAACACCACGTCACAAGGAACAACCCTGAGCAAATGGTTCGCAGCACTGGGCACAACCTACGGCGTCGGTGGCATTGTAATTCCAATAGATAAGCTTGCCTTGCTGGCTCCTTACATTGGTCTAGCCTCAACAATCGTAGCAGCAACAGTTGCAACAGCCATCTACGTCAAGCGTGTTAAGCGTAGAGGGGGAAAAAAGCAATGAAAAAGGCTTTGTATATCTCCATAAGTGTGTTCATAATGATAGTGCAACTTTCTGCGATAGGAGTTCAAGAAGCTCAAGCATCAGACGCATACGTTTGGGTGCGAGTCTGGAAAAATTGCAGGTCATGTGGATACGCTGAAAAAAGTGGCCAAAATTCGGGGACGCCACCAATAAGCGTGAGCAGAGAAGTCTTATGTGGTCCTTGGTACTACCGGCATACAAAGGCGTATTGCAAGGTAGGAGTGAAGTATTTCTTAGGATACAAACACGGATATTTCATTCCCATTCTTTGGGTCTTGTATCCAGGACTGACTGCAGGTTGTAGTTGGTACTGGGAAGACCCTCCAGAAACTGGAGGTAGCACCAATGTGACACTAGCTTTGTCCTACGGGATAGTTTTGAGACAGAATGGCTCTAGCTCTGCATTCTATGAGATATCGTTGATGGATTTAGTTGCTAATGAAAATCTCTACTACGCTGTGGCAAATGTAACCAGTGGTGATTTCTATGCAACGCCGAATTGGCGAACACAATGGGCAACCGAAACTGACCGAGGAGAGACTGAAGCAACGCTTCCACCCTCTAATATCACAGTTTCAGTACCAGAAGGACATAGCTTCAGAGAGACACATGATGCAATTGTGGAGAGTCATGAAGAAGATGCGCAAGCTTCAGTAGAATCTGTGGTGAAGGAACCTGTTGGCGGTGTTGCCGTTTCTGTTGATAAGTTTGGTTTGTTGGCTCCTTACCTTGGTTTAGCCTCAACAATCATAGTCGCAACAGTTGTTGCAGCCATCTACGTCAAGCGTGTTAAGCGTAGAAAAGAGAAGCAATGAACACCATTCCAACCCATACCTCAATCTTCAACCTCCCCTCTTTTTATAACTAAAACTACTAAGAGTTAGCTGATATGAAGGCTAAAAAGAAGCCTAGTGAAATGAAGCATAGGATTCGTGAAGACAGGAAGAGGAAGGAACGCATAGCTTTAGCAGCTGCCGCTTCAATCACGATAATCCTAATTTCGAGTTTCCTTGTCAACTCCATGTTAAATCAACCGTCGACAAATCAACCAGTTAGCTCCACTTCTGAGCATAAGGCAGCTATAGTAGACCACTTAAGCCTCACATGCCCCAACCAAACCTTCATAGAAACAGCCACAAACACACTAAAACAAGCAGGATACGCAGTGGATTGTTATCCAACCGAGGAAGTCACAGTTGATTTTTATAGAAACTTGCCAGCACATGGATACAAAATAATAGTGTTGAGAGCGCATTCCTCAGCGATTGTTGAAGGAAAAAAAGGCCCAGTAAGCCTTTTCACTTCAGAGCGTGTTGACCGAACAAAATACGTTTATGAGCAGCTAACCGACCAACTTGTAGAGGTTGCATTTTCCCGTGAAGAAAAAGAAAAAGGAATAACGTATTTTGGAATATTTCCACCCTTCGTGACGCAAAGCATGAAGGGAAGATTTCAAAACACAATAATCATCATGATGGGATGCGAAGGCTTAGACAATCCGTTAATGGCTAAAGCCTTCGTAGAAAAGGGAGCCAGAGTCTACATAAGCTGGAATCAACAGGTGTCAGCAGGCCACACAGACTTAGCCACAACCCATCTCCTGCAGCATCTTCTCATAGAAAAACGAACGGTAAAACAGGCCATACAAGAAACATATAAAGAAGTAGGACCAGACCCCGCCTACAATTCACTTCTAATTGCTTATCCAATAGAAGCATTGGACTACACCATCAAAGCATAATACGAGACAAAATCTCTCACTGGTCAAACTAAGAGCCGTTTCAAATCGGAGTACGCCTTCAAAAAGGCTTCTCCCTTCTTGGTCAACTTAAAGGTTTGAAAACTCTGGGAATTCCCAGATTGGCGAGGATGTGAAGCCAGCAAGCCTCTTTCCACTAGGTAGTCAAGATACGCTGACAGCTGTGTGAATGAAAGGTAGCATTCATACATTATATGGGTCTTGGCGGCTCCTTTACTAGCCGCTTTGAGAATGTCGCCCATTATGTCAATTCGGCTGCGGTGAACAAGGCTGATTTTTTTGCTGACTTGCGCCAAACACGATGCTCCGAAAGAAGCCAAAACCCTATGTTAAGGAAAGATACACCTAACTAACATATTTCTATCTTACCGTACACCTACACAGAAGCGCATCGAGAGGACAGCAGACACCACCGCAAACCGCGTCTACCAAAAGGGAGAACACGACCTCGAACCTACGCTTTCATTTTGCATACGTTTTGAAAGCCATGTAACTTAGGAAGAAACCAATGCTGGATACCGCAAGCAGCAGAGGGAACCCATAGCTTTCTGCAACATAAGTGCCCACGAAGCATCCCAAGGCGCCACCTAACCCAATGATGGCGGTGAAGGCTCCAGACTTTCCCTCAGGAATCAACTCCATAGAAAGCGACAGTGTAGCTACTAGGAAGAATCCGTAGGCAGCACCCATAATCATGAGGCTCAACACTGCCAAAGTCAACGTAAGAGCAGAAAACCAAACCGCAGCCAACATCACAACCAAGGGAAACACAGTTCTCACAAGAACTGACCGCCTAACAACAGCCTTCTCATTCAACTCAGGGCTCCGCTTTCCAGCTAAGAAATAGCCCACAAAAGTTCCGAAGTTGCTGAAAACGAAGATGCCGAAGACAAGGCTCTGAGACAAGCCGAGGCTGCCTGAAAAGAAGACGGGCAAAGGCGTAAACATCATACTTGTAGCCAGCGAGAACAAAAGCAAGCCCACACTGAAGACCAAAGCACTCTCGCTTCTCAGTTTCTCCTTGATCCGCTCTCCGTCAAGCGCCTTCATGGCCATCGAGAAGCCTCGATGCGCAAAGTCGAACCCTCGCTCAATCGCAACAAGCCGTCTCTCAAAAACCAACAGCGGATCCTTGACCAAGAAGACCGACGCGACAAAAGCCACGAGATTCAGGGCGCTGCAGAGCAGTATCAGGGAAAGGCTACTGACGCCAGACGCTGACAAGACGAAACCCAAGATCAGACCTGTGAGCCAACCAAGTTCGGTCAAAGCCTCATACGATGCAAAGCTTCTCTCCCATTCGGGTCTAGAATAATACTCTGATATGAGCACGTTTTTGGGTGCTTCATGGGCCACGTGAAAAACAGCTATGACGGCGTACAAGACTATGAGCACGGCGACAACGCTGGTCAAAGAGAAGAGAAACAGCAGAACGCCAACAGCTGAGAAGGACAGAAGGATGTAGATGCGGTACCGCTTGGTCTCGTCGCAGAGGTAGCCCCAGAAGAAAGAGAACGGCACGGCCACAATATTAGCCACCGCAACCATTATGCCAAAGTCTGTTAGGCTTCCTCCAAGCTGACCAGTTATGTACAGGGGCAGAAAAACCGAGAGCAAGCCGAACGCCATCTCATGAATGAGGAAGCCGATGAACCACACAGCCCACAAAGAGAAGCGAAGCAAAAGAAAAACTTTGTTGCAGCAAAGCGCCCTCATCTAGTCCTTGGTTGCGTCCAATTCGATTTTGCCTACACTAGGCTTGCAAAAGCAAGCAGATAAAGCCGGGTTTGGAGCGGAGAATCATGTCGAAGGCTCCTCTCTCTCCAACCTGTAGGTTTTGATGCCTTTTCTCAAGAGCATTTCAAGGATGTGGCTTACACTAGGTTGCACCTTGTCTTCGGCCTCAGCCTCAAGAGTTTCCAGTTCATAGATTTTCTTGAATTCCTCGAATACAGCCCTGTCTATTGTTCCCTCTATCTTAATCCTTGTTCTGAGTTGATTCTGCTCGTCATCTTTAAGGGTCAAGTTCATTTCATCCCGACGCGATTTGAACCCATGCGTATGTATCGTCGGCTTTTTTCATGCAGCAATAGAGCTTGTCAGCCACACCTGCGCCGCCCTCGACCCGTATCATTTTTCCACGGTAATAGCTTGACGGTGTGGGGAGAGAGCCGTCTGAGTCTCTGCCGACTTGAATGTAGCAGTCATCATCCATGTAAAGGGTTTTAATAAGGTCTAACTCAGCCTTCTCAATGTATATATTGCCGTAGGGTTCTGTGGGTGAAAATTGGTCGCAGTAGATAACTCCGCTGGAATTTATGTCCATAAGCCAGACATTTCCCCAGCGATAGTCGTTGCTACCCATGTTTCTTGATGCACCATCAGACATAAAGTCGCCTGTCATGGGTAGACTGCCGTCTTGGCGAACGACTCCCAGCAGTCGGCCTCCATCCCAACGTCTCGGAGTTGCAACCTCACCTAAGAAACGGCCATCAACGTCGGGCAGCCAGTCGCCAATGGGCTTTGGGCGAGCGATTAATGATGCTAAACGCTCTTAACCCGCAAGGCGTCCTGGCTTACGCTCTCAAGCGCCTTCGTTAAGGCGTCGAGTTTCTCCCATAGGGCTTTGAAGGCCTCGTAGCGTCTCTCCCAAGTAACACTTGACATCGGATGTTTCCCGACTCACAAAAAAGACGGTTGTGAGTTTCGCTCCGGCTTTCACGAGCTCATCAGGGGAATTATAGTGTCGTGACGATGTTTGTCTTCACTAAAGACTTGTACTTATATTGGTCATTCGGGCTACAGCTTTCGAGCGTAGTACAGCTAGGCCGACTCTCTCACTGGCGACGAGGCCGAAAATGTTGTTCTTAGGGTCTTGATAGTCCTCGACGGTGATGTCTCTGCGGATCAGCATCACAGCGGCTATCTGCTTGTTAACCGCATGGGCAACTCCATTCGTGCACTTACTGCTCTTGAAAATCCGCATTGTAAGCGCCTGCCCAACGAGGCCTCTCGTGAGTTCGACACCAGACGACGGAAGATACTGACTGTTGATGAATTCGGTTGCGGTGAACAGTTGAGACGCCTGCTTTGGATGAAGTATCAAAGTGTCAGCGCTTGAGAAATCCTCATTCTCTATAGCATCCCAAAACTTCACGATGCCACTCCACGAGAGAGCAGAGCCTCCACCAGCTAGAGCTCCACCTGTGGCCAAATCCGCTGTGGCAATCGCAGCGTAGAGCGCAAGCACCTTCTCAGTTTCCTTCTCCGCAAGGCTCCTCCCCAGTTCCTCCAGCTGTCGGTTGAGAGCGTTCCACTTGGCGTCTTCAGCGAATTCTCTGGTCCATTCAGCACCGTCCTTGATAATGATGTTAGTCTGGACATCAACGGTGTCGTAGCGTTCACCGTGCACGCGTATAGTTCCGCCTTCACCAGCAACATACGCCGCGCTTTTCTTGGCTCTCGGAAAACGCTCAAGCGCTTCTGTCGTTGTCCTCACGTCGATGATCTCTCGGCCGATAAGGTTGGGTTTTGCCGCATTCACAACAGTGTCATGCATTGCGCCTAAGGCAGATGCAGTGTCCGACAGAATTCCCTCTTTTAGTCCAGCCTTCAAGTACGCCATCATGAAAGGGTTTTTGTGGGCAAGCTTAACCTGCTGTTCAAACGTCTGCTTGTACCATTCGTCGCTCATCAACGCCTCATGCATTCTTGGCAGAACAGTGACAGTCATGGCTTGTTCACTTCTCCAGTTTCTTGACTCTGGCTTCCAGTTCCTTGACCTTCGCCGTCAACGCTGCATTGTCCCAAACTTCCGACTTGTTTTGTTTGCTCAAGAATCGTCACTACTTCACTACGAGGATACTGATGACGTCGTCTGCGGCAGCTGCTGCCTGCTCCGCAAAGGCAAAGACTCTGGCATAGTAGAAGTTGCCAGTTCCACCCAGATCGGGATCTGCGAGGTCCAAGACTCTCTTAGACGAGTCGGCACCGTAGACGCCGTGCCCCCTGACAGTGGCACCGCCAACCCTCACCTTCACTCTGCCACGCACGATAACCGGACACATCTCACCTATTGCAGCGGCCTTTGTGGCAATGCCTATGCACAACTGCGCCGACGTGGCAGGACTCACTTTACCATCGCTGCTTAGATACACCGGTTCTCCTTTAGCCACAGCCGCTTCAGCCTCGTAATCTACGATTAAGGCACCTGCGTACGGTTCCAAAACGTCGCCAACACTCAAGTTCGGCAGCCCTGTCAAATCAGTCACTAGCCATTTCTCTCCTCATTCTTGTTTGGTTTCACCGAGTTCATCCTCGATTAGTCCCGTCATGATATGCTTCACGACTTTGACTCAAACTCACGCATGACTCGCAGCTGCTCCGCAATCATCTTCTGAGGACCCAAACTCCAAGACCTCTGAACGCCGATGACAGGATGAGTGCCTTTAATCGCTTCGACAAGTCTCTGACAGCTTGCCCTTGCAGACGCAGCTTGCCTTTGTGAACTGGCCAGTTTCGCCTCGGTTTCAATCAGTTGCTTGCGGAGGGCAACAACGCCTGATGACTCGAGTTTTGACGCGCCAGTTTTTTCTGCTTCAGCCAGCTTCTCAGCCCACGCAGCCTCCTTCTCGAGCATAGACCTCTGCACCTGAGCCAGCTTAGCCTCGGTCTCTGCAAGCTGCTTTTGAAGAGCGGCTACAGCTTCGCTTTCGCTCTGTCTGGGCCTCGGTTCTCCGCAAACTTCGCTCACAATCTCTGAGTCTCTGGCGTGGGCGCAAAGGTGCTTTTTGGCTTCAGCTCTGTCCTCGAGTGAAAGTTCAGTTTGCTGCAAGCGAGCCAAGGCGTTGCGAAGATGTGGAACGTCCAACGATCCGTCGGCTTTGTGATGCGGCAGATGACGTAAGGTTCTGGGCACGGTTTTACCCTGCTCATCCCGCTGTCCGCCTTTCGACACAACTGCGAAGCTGGTGTCCGGGAGCTCATTAATGAAGGAGGCATCCCACTCAGCCTCTTTCATGGCAATAGACTGCGGTATGCCACTGACAACTTCAAACTTTCCAGCCAAAACAGCCACTTTCTCAGACAGTTCACGAAGCTGCTCTTCTAGCTGAGCCACCTTCTCATCCAGAGTCAGAGCCGGCGACACAACAAGCTGCTCCACAATGGCATTCCAGAAATTGATGTAGGCATCCCTGTCTCCAGGCGGAAACCGCTTAAGAAGGTGCACCGATGTCAACTCGAAGTTTCTCGGCGCCACTCCATCAGCGAACTCCACCCTCCCGCCGGGTCTGAGCCAGCTGAGTTCAATGCTTAGACCCTTGAAGACTCTGTTCTGGATCTGCTCTACAATTTCGTCGTTCACGATTCCCTCAAAGGCCACACCGTCTTCACTCGCGTCATACCAAGCGTTCGTTATCACATTTGGCGGAGGCAAAACATACATGTGGTCGATTCCGAAGGGCTTGCCGATGAGCGTCGGGGCAGCCTTTTGCAACTCGTCTCGCAAGTAAATATGCGTCATGCCCTCCTCTGGATGAAATATTCGCTTGGGGTGTATGCACACGCCTGAAACCTTGTGGTCCTTCAACCTGACTGATTCACTGAACAAGTGCAGCTTCTGTGTCTCACCTATACCGACGAAGATAGGCTTGCGTGCCTTGGCGAACGTTGCACTGCAGATTGCAAACGCGCTTCCCTTTGTGTGTCCCTGCTTCATAACATGCTCAACGCAGTTTTCAAACTCAGGTGTGTGCTGCTTTTGTTCATTCTGTCTGTTTTCCGACAAGTTGTTTCTCAACCTCCAATACTTGTGACGGAACCTGAATCTCGCTTTCTTCAAGCGGCAGCTTCGCAACTTCGCGTAGAATTTTGCGCAGCTCAGCCGGCGTGATGACATTGGGCGCAGTCTTCAAAATCTCAATAAGCTGTGACAACATGCTGGTGAGCTTCTCATAATCCAAGCGCTCAGGTATGCCCCAATTGAGGCGAACCTTAGCCCGCGATGGATCCAGACCAGCCTGAGCGACAACACGGTCAAAAATGTGGCGTTCAACGCCGCGCTTCAGGAAACGTTGCATGGTCAGAACGTGTCTCTCTGCGATTTCTAGGGCTGCCTTAGCACTGGCCTCCGTAAAACCGGTTTTGGTCACCAACTTGGCCAGAGGAGTCTGCAACCCCAACACAAACTCGTCTTCCAAGGTCTCAACGTAGAAGTCTAAGCCCCGCATGCGCTCCGCTATTATAGGTTGAACCCTTGCTTCAGAACCCACAGGCGGATTGAACACAAATCTAGAACCGCGGCGAGGTATAGTCTTAATCTGAGATAGAACCTCTTCAAGCCTATCTCTGCTTAGGCCCGGAAAACTCCAGAGTTCGTTTGGAGCCCCAAAAGTGTATATTGTGTCGGCCATTCCGCTTTGAATCTTGCCCTTGATCTGATAGAAAGGCTCCCGCTGTTCACCATCGCCGATGTCTAAAGGAGTGCACAGAGACTGCAAGATGCCTACTCCCAAGGGACTCGCGGTCAAAACATTGTAGGCTAGATGAATCAACTCGTCGCCCACGATTTGGCGTGGCTGCCGCTTCCAATCAAACTCAATTCTCTCAAGCTTGCCGTCTGAAAACTTGATTCCATCTTCTCTGATTATTTCAAGCGGCACCGTCCTCAAGAACTCGATTTTCACCGGATTGCCGATCCACCAGAAAACGTTCCCCCAGCCTACAAGAAACCGCGCGCTTTCCTGCAGAACCTCGTCAAGACCAACCTCGGCACAGAACTCGTCAACTATCTCCTTAGCTGTTTTGCCTTCACTCGTTTCGGCGTAGTCTTCGTTCATGGATGTGTAGAAGCCGACGCCAGCAATCTGGTCGGCTAGAAAATCAACGCTGGCACGAACACCCAGATCACCCAAATAAACGCTGGTCATGGTCTTGAAGCTGACAATCGGCGAAACACCCATCACTTTTTCAGTACTGGTCAAAAACAAGGCTGCACGATTAGGAGTCAAGGTTTCACCGATGCGTCTGACCAGATGCGTCAGCGGATTGGGCAAGTTTCGAACACGACCTTTATTGAGTTCTTTTGGCTTGCCCGAGAATCCAGAGAATGAAGCATAGCAGCCCTTAGCCTCTGCGGGGCGTTTCCTTCTGGTGGGCTTCACTCCTTGGCTCTCGGGCTGCCACCCTAACGATATGTGTTTTGGAAAGAT